>FLNW01001334.1_pt1 | contig 12705 bp, 7 predicted proteins | sample 1140371 | NCBI WGS metagenome assembly FLNW01 (sample SAMEA3878170, study PRJEB12797) | bioreactor metagenome | biome: Moose rumen | place: Sweden | collected 2011-10
ACAAAAGGCGACTCACATGAGCCGCCTTTCGTTGTTTCAACCCTCAGCACAGTCACCCCCGTTCGCATCTCGTTCGCATTACGGAGCATTCAGTCCCGTCTCTGCGCTGCCGGACGCAGGGTGGTCACTCCACCCTCTGCCCAGTCACAGTGTACATCTGACCGCTGCGGATAATCAGCATCTGTCCTTCGCGGAGAACTTTTGTACTTGGCAAGTAGCCACTTTGCACGTTCTCAATGGGCGTATGGTCGCGTTTCTCAATATCCGCAAACTGAGGAGCCTGAACCGCAGTAGAGGTAAAGACCTTGAGTTCGCCCGGTTGGAGCTGGTATGAACTGCCTGCATGGCTTCCACCCGCCAGATAATCATACCATACACCCGAAGGCAGGGTAGCCGTTTGGACCGAAATAGTATCAAAATTAGCTACCGCATACACATCACCTCCCCACTGTACGGAGCGCAGTTTAACGCCGGAGCCGATGCTCGAAGCCGTCGGATTCCCCTCAAAGACCTGCGGCATAAGCTGCGTGCGGAGAGTGATGACCTGAGCGCATCTGGTGAAGGCCTCCACACGCGCCGGTTGGGTGAAATAGCCCTTGGTGGAGGGGTTGGGTTTGGTACCCGTACGACCGTTCTGGTCGATGGAAATATCATAACCTATCTCCTCGAACTGCCACAACATATGCGGGCCGTTGAGCAGTACGTTGAAGGCAACGTTCTCCGGCACACGCGCAAGGCGCACGGCCTCCTCCTTGATATTATACGCCCCCCACTGCTTGCATTTATACTGCATGCGTTCTTCGTCATGGCTCTCGCAATAACTGACATAACCGTCACGGTTGGCACCCGCGAAACTGTCTCCTTCTTTGAGCCATCCCATCGCCGTCTGGCAATAGGCATTGGAGGTATTGGTCCAACAGAGCATTCCGTAGTTGACCAGTTTAGGTTGGTCGGAGGACATGTAATCGCCCCAATGCTCCAAAATCATATAAGCGTCCGATGCCACCGCCTTGACTCCATTGTCATAATAATCCTTCAGGTTCTCCACCGCGTCGTAGGTGTTGCGTCCGCACAGGCCGTGGCTCAAATCCAAACGGTAGCCGTCCACCTTGAATTCCTGCAACCAGTATTGCAGAGCACGCGTGAACATCTCATGCGCCGGAGCGAAAGAATGGTTCCAGTCCTCGCCATAATCATTATTACTATGCTTGACTTCGGACCCCAAATTGAACCAGGGGTTAAAGCGCAATTCGGTCTCCGACTCTTTACTGCTGGTCCAAGGATAGAGTTTTGCCATCGGGTTCTGACCGGTGGTGTGATTGAAGACCATATCCAGAATAACCGCTATGCCGCGTTTATGACACTCGTCAATGAGAGCCTTCAGGTCATCCGCCTTGCCGTACGATTTATCCACGGCAAAATAGAGCGTGGGGTTGTAGCCCCAACTCTGATTGCCCTCAAACTCTGAGACAGGCATCAGTTCAATCGCATTGACACCGAGATTCTGGATATAATCCAGACGACCCATCATTCCTTTGAACGTACGGGGGGTCGTATAGTCCAATACCCATGCCTCGTAGATAATGAGGTTGTTTTTGTCCGGGCGCTTGAAATTCAGGGTAGCGTCCGACCATTGGTATTCCGCTTTGCCCGGTTGGATAACCGTTACATAACCGCCATCAGCGCCCTTGGCGGGATAAGCCATCAGCGTGGGGTCTGCCTTCTTGGGTTCATATTGGTCATCAGGATGCAACACTTTCTCCGAATAGAGGTCGCATATCTGCTTCTTCACGCCGTCCGCACGCTCCACTGCATATTGGAACCGGTATTCCTTGCCTGGCGTCAGCCCTGTAAGGGTAATCCAGAAATACTCATTATCCCGGTACAGCTGATACTCCTCGCTCAGTTTCCAATCGGTCATATCGCCTATCAGGAATACACGCTTGGCAGCCTCTCCGGCACGGTTGGCCGTATAGGTGCAGAGCGTCACCGAGGTACCGTCCGCACCGTAGTAAATACCGTTGGAAACACCCGAAGGACGCGATTTGGTCACCGCCGTTACACCCTCCACGTCATCCCAGATGTCTCCGCCGGTCTCTTCACCCAGATACACCAGAATGTCGCCTCCGGAAGAAGTTTTACCGGCGGTAGATGAATTGCCCTTACCATTATGAAAAACGAATGCCAGCGCCTTGATATCCGTGCTCTCCGGCACACCATAGAATGTGTAGATATTCGGGATTACCAACTCCCATTTGCCGTCACTGTTCTTGGTCAGTGCGGGCTGCGCAGTGGAGCCCCATGTACCAACCACGTTCTTCCAGTCGCCGGTACCGGATGAAGCCGATGTGATCAACCCCGTATGGGCATAGATAGCCGTTGCGGAAGCCAGGGCTCCATTGCCTGCGGAGGCATCATAAGTAATAATCACCTCACCGGTATAGCCGAAAGGAATAGGATTAGGCGTAGGTGTCACCTGTGCGCTCACTGCGAGTGCACACATGCAAGCCAGACAAATCAACAATTTTCGCATAGTCGTCGTGTGTTATTAGTGCATGGGAATTCCCAATATATCGTATATTTGATCACCCAAACGGATGAACAGTTTGCCGTCCTGAACGAATTTCTCTGCTTTTCGTACCGGTCCACATTGTGTATCTCCGATAGCCAGCGGCAGCGGAGTTACGCGGTTCACCCAAATCTGGTAACTGGCGTCATGACCGGAGTTCTGGTCGTTCTCGGCATAATAACTGGCCTTCAGTTCATAGCCGTACTGCGAGAAGTCCTGATGCGCCTTGTCGCCCAGACAAAGAATCAGATAGCCGTACTTACCAACTATCGTAGCCTGATAGCCGGTAGAGGTGGCATACTCATCGCGGACCTCGCTCTCCGAGTGTACTCCTGCTAATTTGCGCGCCTCAATCATCGGTTTGATAAACTCCTTGTATTTCGCCCAGTGGGGATAGAAGACGCAGGGCACACCCGGCATGGAAAGCAGGAACGCATTGGCTTGCAACAGACGGGGCTTGAGCGCATCGGTGAGCGAGTTGCCGCGACCGCCGAACTCGTTCTCGTTGTCGGAACGCAGAAACCAGTCATGGCTGTCGATAAACTCCACCGCATAACGGCCGTTGTTACGACCCAGCAGTCCGTCGCCGCGCGCTTTGTCATACTTGCCGTTGTAGTCCCAACCTGCGAAAGCATCAAAGACATGCCATTTGGTATCGAAATCAAGGGCCATGAGGTTGTAATTAGCCTGTTGGATGCGACCCCAAATCTCGTCAGTGCTCGAATAGCACTCCATGAACGCGATATACGGGCCGGAAGCCTTGTTGTAGTTGTCATGGTGCCAGTTGTTGAAACCGTCCCCTTTGTCGTAACGGAAACCGTCATAACCTACTTCTTCGCGCATCCACTGCAGATAGGCCTTGAACATGTTTTGCACCTCCGGCATATCATGTGCCCAGTCGCGTGCACCGTCCCAATTCTCGCCGTCGTCATAACTGCCTGTCGCTTTTCCATAATCGGAACCTGCATCTGGGTTCGTGTTCACCTCATCGTCCTTGCACACCCACGCGCCGGAGGGTTGGAATGTGCCGAACTCACCGAAATCGAACTCCGGGAAACCCAACCAGCCATTCGTGCTCTGACAGTGGTTGATAACAATATCCGCCACCACTTTGGTACCTCCGTCATGCAGTGCATTGATCAGCGAAGTCAATTCTGCGGCAGAACCCCAGTTGGAATTTTGATTACCGTAGTTCTTGGGATGATAGCCCATACCCTCACCGTACGCTGAAGGCGGCAGCCACACAAGGTCAAAATAACTGCTTATCTCCTCGGCTTGCGCAAGAAGAGTGGTCCATTGGGTGTTACCCAGTTCACTAACGCCTGCGGCACTATTGTCATACGACTCGTTGAAGAACGCCTGCATCAGCACATCCTCACATTGGCTCGGTACCGCAGAACCGTAGAATCCATGGAGCGCGATATAAACCTCGTCGGCCTCATAAATGAACTTGAAATAGAAATCATACGTACCGGTCTTATCAACCACGTACTTGTTGTTCTGGATTTCGAATGTATGGCTGGTCTCGGAGAACTTGTCAAACACCCACGCGGCATCCGCGCACACGCTGTAGACTTGCAATGAGTCGCCCGCCGTCAGTTCCACATTGCGCAACATATATTCTTTCCAGCCCGTCTGCAGTTCGTTCTTTGTTCCGGCGTGATATACACCATTTACCAGCAAGCCGTACGACTCCTGACATCCCTCTTCTGAAGCTTCATATTGGGACCAGGTAGTGGTACTGCCGTTCCAATCGCCATCAGGAATAGTGAATAGATCTTTTTCATCCGTAGGGACTGTTAAATCTCCTGTTTGGTTCCATCTGCCATCCCATTTGTCACTCAACGACTTAGCAGGATCCATCCGGCAGAAGATAACACTCGGGTATTTGTCTTCTATAACTGCTTGATACACATCATCGGTAGCTGTCATCGCATACCACTCGTCTCCGTCTCCGAATGCATATACGGCAAACCAGGCATTATCCGTTTTCCAATTCGAATTAGGGCTCAGATAGAGCGTTTTTGTTCCTGCCCACATTCCCGCACTGACCAGCGCGGCTATAAAAATAGCAAATATTTTTTTCATGGTAATATATAGTGTTATTGTATTCTGCAGCCCCTTACGTCATACACCGATTCTCCCACACGGATATATAGTTTGCCGTCCTGAATGTACTTCTCGCCCTTCGTACATCGTACATCGTCCCTTCGTACATTCTCTATACCCAGTGTGCGGTCGGTGCGTTCCGTGTTCTTGTCTCCGCGCGCGCTGTTCAATTTATAATACACACCGTAATTCGTACCTTTCACGGCTAACGTAAAACCGTCCGGTGTGGTGTCGTAACCGGAGTTCGGACCCACCAACAGACGGATTTGACCGTTCGTTCCGGTTATCGTCGCTTTGTAATAACCGTTGCCCGCCTCATCGCTCACGGCACTCTCACTGTGCACACCTGTTTTGTAACGGGCATTGATCATCTTCTTGATTTCGTCTTTGAAGGTCACCCAGTGCGGCCAAAAGACGCACGGCACGCCCGGCATGGACAGCATATAGGCATTGGCTTGTAGCACCTTATCCTTGCAAATACCCAATGAATTACCGTTCCCGCAGAACTCGTTGTCGTTATCGCGCTGGAACGAATCATGGCTGTCAATAAACGTCACCGCGTAGCGTGCCTTGCCTGCGCCCGGCAGACCGGCTCCCTTCAGCTTGTAATAGTTCTCCGCTGCGATGCCTTCATTGAATGCCGTATATTTGGTGGCGAAATCGAAAGTTGTCGTGTTCCACCCTGCATCATTCAGACGTGCCTGCAACGTACCGGCATTACCATCCCAATACTCCATGACGGAGAAATAAGCCTCAGCCACCTTATTGTAATCATTGATATGGCTGTTGTGATAACCCTTGCAATAATCATAGCGGAAACCGTCTATCTTCACATCATTGCGCAGCCATTTCAGGTACGCCTTGAACATATTCTGTACATTTGCGTTCGTATGGTCCCAGTCGCGCGAAGCCGCATAGTTCGCCTCATCGCCATAACCGTCATCATCATTGCCTGTTGCAAAACCGAAACACGAACCGGCCTTCGCCTTGGCTTCCTCACTCCAGTTAATCTCGTCCGTTTTGCAGATATACGAACCATCCGGTACAAACGTTCCGTACGTACCGAAATTATAGCCGTTTCCATAACTGCACCAACCGCTCTTCGCGTCGCCGTGGTTAATCACAATGTCCGCCACCACCCGACCGCCGTTCTTATGCAGTGTTTCTATCAACTGGGTCAGTTTCGCCTTCGTTCCGCGGTCACTGTCCAATGAGCTGTAGTCGGACGGGTGGTAACCGAGGCCGCTACCCGCACTGACGGAAGGAATCCAGATAAGGTCAAACCACTGACCTATCTCCTCAGCCGATGAACCATTATTACCGTTCAAGTGGTCAATCCATTTGGTACGACCATAACCATTACCGCCGCCTGCACCTGTCGAGCCGCTTGTACTGTTCCAGTAGAACGCCTGCAGCATCACATCCGGACATTGAGCCGGCACAGAGCCGCTGTAACCCGGGTCGATCGTTTCGCCGCTTCCATATACCGACCATTCCCCGTCCTGGTCTCCCCAACCGGTGATCGTATAGCAGTTCATGCCATCCGGAATTGCCAAATCACCGGTCTGGTTCCATTTCGCATCCCAATCCAGCGTAGTGCTACCAGCCGGCATCCGGACAAACACCAGACTGTTATTGCTGTCCGGGATATCGGCTTTGAACACATCGCCGCTCTCTGCGGTTAACTGCACATCATTTTCCGCACCACCCCAAGAGTGGGCGAAAAACACTGCACCGGCTTGATTCCACAACTCTGTGCCGCCGGTATTCAGATAAATCGTTTTAGCGCTCAGTGTCGTACCACATACCAGCGTTACTGCCAACAATGTAAAAATCTTTTTCATCATATCATTTGTTCAATTATTCTCGAACCTCTTTTCCTGTCGCGTCAAACACCTGCTCACCGCGACGGATAAACAACCGTCCGTCCTTGACGAACTTGGTACTTTGTACCTTGTCGCTTGGTACCTGGTCAACCCCTTGTGTCCCCTCTTGATAGAAGATAGTGTAATTGCCATATGCGCCTCCGTCCAGTATTTGTTCGTATCCTTCCGGCGCCTCTTTCGAACGGTTAACCCCCATCCGTAATACGACGATGCCATGGTGCCCTTTGATAGTGGCTTCATAAGAACGGTTACCACTCGTGGTTACACTGGACTCGCTAATCTCTGATTCGGAATGTATTCCTGCTTTTTTGCGCACGGCTATCAACGCGCCAATCTCTTCCTGATAACTCTTCCAATGCGGATAGAACACACAAGGAACGCCTGGAAGCATCAATATATACGCATTGGCTTCCAGGATACGACGCTTCACGTCCGCATTTTGCAAATCGGCATTGTATTTGATAAACTCACCACCTTGGTTGTCCGAACGCTCAAACGTATCATGATTGTCGATGAATGTCACGGCATAACGCTTATATCCCTTGTTACGCAGCGAATTAGCGGGGTTGTTCAACAGGTTGTAACGGGTCTCGCCGCTACTGCCGTCCACTCCTAATGCATTGCCTATCACATACTTCAACGGGAAATCAAAAATCAGCGTGTTATAATCGGTCGCCTTCAGGTGACTTACCTGCGTATTGATATCCGACCATAACTCCGACACGGAAAAATACGGTTGAGCCGCCTCGTTGTACATACTCAAATACCGGCCGTGATAACCCAGCGTCATGTCGTAACGGAAACCGTCATAATTCATGACGTTGAGCATCCATTGCACATACGCCTTCGCCCAACTCTGCACATACTCGCTCGTATGGTCCAGATCGCGGCAACCGCCGTCGTTCGTGCCCGAATCGGCGGCTCCGTGAGTCGTACTACCCTGGTACGGCGAAGCGGAACTGGTGAACGCCTCATCGCCCGAACAGATATGACTTTGCGTCAATTGATAGGTTCCATAACTCCCGAAATTGTCCGAATAGAAATCCACCCAACTGCTTTTGTTGTTACGGTGGTTGATTACTATGTCCGCCAGCACTTTTGTTCCGCCTCGGTGCAATGCGGCAATCAGTTTAGTCAGCGAATTTTGAGTGCCCCATTGACCTTCCTGCTTGCTCAACTGACGGTGATAGTAACCTACGCCGCCGTCATCGCCGCCCCAACCGCTGGGAGGAAACCACACCAGATCAAAATTCTCACAGATGGCTGTCGAGTCTTTCAGCAAATCTATCCATTTGGTGCGACCGTACTTGGAATCAGAACCACTTTGAGTCTTGTAACTGTCCCAATAGAACGCCTGCAGCATCACATCTTCACACTCAGACGGCACACCGATATTCTCGGCACGCACAACACTCCAATTAACACATAGTATTCCTGAAACAACAGAAAGAATAAGTTTCTTCATGGATATCAAGGTATTTGTTCGTAACTGATTTATCACGGCGCGGCGGGCAGGCAATGCGGGCCGGTTACCGAACACGAGTGCAAAGGTACACAAAAAAATTCACTTCTCCAAACATTTTTTACAAAAATAATACTTTTTGATGAGTTTTTAATAAGATTTCCACTGTCGGGGTTTTTTCGGGAGTAAATCGGGAGTAAATCGGGGGTAAGTCGGGACTTCATCGTATCCTACCGAACCCTATATATACTTTGTATATATACCTGTGATTTTGAAGAACACTCCTCGTCCTTCGCCCCTTGTACATCATCCTTCGTACATTGTACATCGTTCCTTCGTACTTGGAACGTCACTCTCCATCCTCCGTACTCCATCTTGTACTCCCTTTCAGGGTCATTCTGATACCCCGGACGGGGATCCTGCCGCAGAATATACAAAATATCCTCCGCCACCTCTTCTGGCACACCCCACTCTTCATGCATCTCCTCCTTCGTACATCGTACATCGTTCCTTCGTACTTCCAGTTCATAGTCCTTCGTTTCCTCCGCAAAACCATTCCTCGACTCCGGATGGCTGTCCGAAAACGACAAATACGGCTTGATGTCATAGATCGGTGTCCCGTCCAGCACATCCGCCCCGCTCACAACCAGCTCTATCCGTCCTTCCTTCGTACTTTGGTACTGCCCACTTGGCACCCTTTGCACCTTAATTAGCTTGACGCTGCTCAGCCCTATCGGATTGGGTCTGAACGGACTCCGCGTTGCAAAAACACCCATCCGTTTATTTCCTCCCAACCGTGGAGGTCTCACTGTGGGAGACCATCCTCCCTCTCTTGTGGAGAGGGTCGGGGTGAGGTTTGCGCCCCAAATAATCCACAAATGGCTGAACCCTTCTATACCCCTTAGTGCTTCCGCCACGTTATATTCCGGCTCAAACACGATTCTCGTCAGTATAGGACTTGCCTCCCTGCTCTGACGCGGTATCCCGAACTTGTCCGTATGTCCGTTCCGCGCGTAAGCAATGACCTTTAATGTCAATTCATCCTGTTCCATCTGCTTTATCTGTGAACAACAATTCGCTGCACTGGGTTAATCCGTGAACAATAATTCGCTGCACTGGGTTAATCTGTGAACAATAATTCGCTGCACTGGGTTAATCTGTGAACCAAACCGACTGCAAAATTACAAAAAAATACTCATATTTGCAAAAAAAATGCGAAATAATTTGGTCATGTCAAAAAAAAGCAGTACCTTTGCACCCGCTTTCCAGAAATGGGAGTCCCGAAAATTTTAAGCAACCTTGTTGCCGAACGCGGGGTGCCATAGCTCAGTTGGTAGAGCAAAGGACTGAAAATCCTTGTGTCACTGGTTCGATTCCCGTTGGCACCACAAGGGCAGGAAATACAAAGCCTGCCCTTCATTGTAAGAAAAAACGGCACGAAACCGGCACAACAAATCCGATGTGCGTCAGGGCTTTCTTTCCTGTTCTTGAGTGGATGGGAAAGAAAAAAAAATGTCCGAATCTCACGCATTAGAATTTAATCATTACGCACCGGCGGTACTCAGGAAGAACTGCCACGGGTACGTTATCGAGTACTACTTCAGGAATGCCAACGGCACTCCTGTACGTCGCACCATCAAGATGAACCGCATCCGGAGCCGCTGCCAGAACGCAGCTGCTTTCAAGGAGTACGTACAAAGCGTGATCTGCGATTTGAACATCAAACTCGCCAACGGGTGGTCGCCCATCGGCGAGGTGCAGAACACACGCGAGTACGTGCAACTATCGGTAATCATCGACCAGTACATGCGGGAGAAAGAGAGTGAGCTGTCCTCCAGTTCGCTCCCTGCCTACCGCTCGTTCACCGGCCGACTAAAGAAATGGACGGATGTACGGTATCCCCGGTGCAACTGTGCGCAGTTCACCAAACTGATGGCGGTGCAGTTCCTCGACTGGATATGGAGCGGAAAGAGCGCCCGGAAGAACGTGGGCAAGAAGAAAGCGCAAGGTGCTGATCACATCAGCGAGAGAGCGTACAACAGTAATCTGAAACTCGGCAGGGCGTTCTTCAGCTGGTGCATTGACAATTGCTACTCCAAGGAGAATCCCTTTGAGACCGTCAAACCGAAGCGGACCAAGCGGAAGACCAGGACACTCATCCCCACCGAGGACAGAACGCGGATTGACGAGTACTTTGCCGCACATAATCCTGCGATGCGGCTGATGACGCGGCTGGTATATACGAGTCTGCTGCGACCGGTAGAGGCAACGCGCGTGCGCGTTAATCAAATACGGTATGACCGAAACTGCATTGTCATGCCGTGCGAGCAGACCAAGAACGGCAAGGAGCGCATCGGGCGACTGGACGAGGAGCTGAAGGCGATACTCCGGCAATATCTCAAAGGAGCGAAAGCGACTGACTACCTCTTCAGCGAGCGGAGCTGGAGCTACGGCAGCACACCCAAGAACAGCCAGATGTTCGCCAAGGAATGGATGAAGATGCGCAAGGCTCTGAAGCTGCCCGCCAAGTATCAGCTGTATTCACTCCGGGACACCGGCATCCATGACTTGCTGCTCGACGGAGTGGCGGATATCGACGTGATGCACGCGGCCGGTCACAGTGACCTGAGCATGACGACGCGCTATGCAGACCATATTGACGATGGTCTGATAGCGCGTATCAATGACAAGGCCGGCGGATACTAATCGACGATGCGGTAGAACTCGCCTTCGATTAGCTCGGACATGCCGTTAATGGTGAAGTGAGCGGTGAGGCACCGGCAAGCGTACTTATGCCCTTTGATGACATAGACAGCCGTCGCCGACGGGAGCAAGGTAGCGAGGAACTTGAACCGGTAGAGCTTTGTTTCGTCCACCTGCGGGACTGTGACCTGATGCCCACCAAACTCAGAACCGAACATAGGGATAGTATGGGCATACTCATAGAGACCGGTATTATAGTTCGGCACCAGCCCTTCGGTTGCGCTGATAGTTTCCTGCAGATACTGCGTACCGATTACAGGCTCCCATTTCCTTGTATTGAGGTGTCGCCCATCAGTTTGCTCCATGGAACTATTAAAGATAACCAACTGGATGCCCTCTATCTTTACTTCCGGATTTCCTTTATCAATCAATTCCCCGGCATTAAGCACCCACTGATTATCCGACAGCATTTCGGTAGGCTTGTATTGAGCTACATTAACGACAGGCATTCTGTAAGGCAGAGCAAAATCAGAGTCTGTCTCTACCCATTCGGGGCAACCATACGCATCCCTACCAAAACCGGCCCACTTGCCACTAACCTTATGATTAAGTCGTTTCCACTCAAGAACGGCAGGATACAGTTTCAGCTCCTGCGCATCGTCCTCACAGGAGAACTGGTTCAGAACCTCGAACTGCACGAAGTGCAATCCATAATAACTATAGTATGGATCCGTCACATCATCTCGTTTCTCGATGTCTGTCACAGCAGCGTATATACCCCTTACATTGCCTTGCAACTCATACAGACGGCTCTTCCGATAGAAGACATCATCCGGGTATAAATTTTGTGCCAGCCAAGCTGGGTCATAATAGTTCGGATCAAGAAGCTGCACCACTTTAATTTTATCCAGATAGTCGTATATCCACATGCAGTTGTTGATATTATCGGGGTTGCACTCATCCGGAAACTTCCAATTAGCAGCCTTAGCAATTATGTTCTCGCTATCTTGTATTTCAATATCAAAATCGTCGTTCACATTGAGATTCACGACCTCATCCGTATTGATCAGATCGGTAAACCGCATCATCGAGATTTTTTTATTCTGCGTGTCGATTATAGCCTTCACTCCGAACATAGCAGCCAGATTATCGAGGAACTCCCTCACTGTCCAATGCGGCAATGTCTTTTCTATGTCCATGAAATAGAAACTGCTGAATAGACTGTCAGAAAAGACATCGTCGCAATACGTTGAAACGTCCGACGAGTTGCAAACCACAAGACTGCGATAGACGGAATATGCCTCTATAATCGACAAATCCACATCGTATCCGGATTCGGACACAATCCAATCCACTAAATACCAGAGATAAATATGCCGACTTACCGGTTGCGACGGCATCAGATGGAATACATCATCGGCATCTTTGTCCCACACAGGCAGATCGGCAAAGTTTTCGTTATCCATCACACTCGTTGCGTCCCCGTCAGTTCCGTCTATAGGAGAGAAATCTATCTCATCGATATACAGGTCCAGTCCTTGATTGTTACAGCCTTGCATACTCATCCCATCCAAGAACTGGCCTTGCACCTCCACATCGGAGACGGAAACGATGGTGAGGATGCCGGTCTTGCGGAAAGCCGACGTGATGATCTCACACGGGAACGTGACCTTGGCGATGTCCACGCCCTTGACGTGGAGCGGTCCGAAAATAAGGATGTTCTGCGGGCAGTCCTTCAGCGGGAACGGTATCTCCAACGAATAGCCTTCCGCATCGGTAAACAGAGGATTCTCGCGCACATATTCAAAGGAAAGATCCTCTTTCAGGAATGCTTCCTTTCCATCGACAATGATTTTCATACGAAATAATATAGTTTGTTTATATGTTAGTATTCAGTTATTTATATCTTGTTGTAATATTCATGACACGAGAAGAGAGAGCACTCACAACACGTGCAAGTGCTACGGTTAGTGTAG
>FLNW01002326.1_pt1 | contig 12653 bp, 7 predicted proteins | sample 1140371 | NCBI WGS metagenome assembly FLNW01 (sample SAMEA3878170, study PRJEB12797) | bioreactor metagenome | biome: Moose rumen | place: Sweden | collected 2011-10
AGATCAGAGTTGCACATGGTTTTTTAAGCGAACTGTAGAACGGTTACGCCCTTGCCACGACGGTACTATTGCACATCTTGTTCATCTTGTTAAAGGGCATTGTGGTGGACGATATGGATTTCTTTCGGCACATTCAGCTAATTTTTTTGCGCTTGCAACATTTACTTCTTTACTATTTAGGCGACGTTATTATGCAGTTGCAGCGGTATCGGTTGCAGTGTTGACTGGATATTCTCGAATATATTTGGGAGTTCATTTTTTGGGAGATGTCGTTTGTGGTGCTATTTGGGGACTACTATTGGGTACTGCAATTTATTATTTCTTTGAAAAATTTTGTTATAAAATATTAAAATATCAACCTTATAATGGCGGATTTTAAAACTCATGTATCTGTTGGAGCAGCCACGGGGTTTGCGGTGGCTATTGTTACCTACAATTGGAATCTTATTCCAAATGCTTATATGGCAGTAATTGTTTTTTTTGCTACTACCATTGGTTCTTTTTTGCCTGATATGGATAGCAATAGCGGGTTGCCTGTGAAAATAATTTTTAGTGTTTATGCCTATTTTATGGCGGCGATGTCGCTGTTTTGGATGCATACCGCTGGGGCTGGATTGTCATTAAAAATATTTGTACCAGTTGCGTGTTTTTTCTTTACAATAAAATTTTTGAAAGAAATTTTTGTTAAGTACACTTCTCATAGGGGAATTTTTCATTCTATACCAGCATACATAATGTCTTTTCTGTTGCCACTTTTTATAGCAAGTACAACGCGACTTAATGTTAGAGAACAATTTGTAATTGCTTTTGCGGTTAGCACTGGTTATTTATGCCATCTTATATTGGATGAATTTTGGTCGGTAAAAGCCTTTTCCGATGGTATTTCAAAGGGAAAAACTATAAAAATAAAAAATATTTTTGGTAAGAATAGTTTGAAAAAATCTTTTGGAACAGCCTTAGACTTAGGATTCAATCAACCAGAAAAATATCCTGGTGTTATTTGTTGGATTACTGTATTGGTTTTTGCAATTATAACGCGTCCTACTTGGCTTGAATTGATAACGCTTATTGGTAGTGGAAAATAGTATTGTTTTATACAAAAATTTAGAAGTGGTATATGGATAAGTGTAGAATAACCGTTATGAAAAAATGTTTTCACAAAGAACTTGCAAATAAATACGAAAACCCAATAGAACATGCGTGCGATATATGCGAAGGTGATGTTTTTATTTCCGAAAATGCAGAGATGCCTATTGGAATGTGTCAATCGGCATGGCTTTCTTTACAACCATTTGTGATGGCTCTTGCCAATGGTGCGCAAAATTTTTATGGTGGTTGGATGAAAAATCCAAAATCGGCAATGATTTCTTGTAACGATGGTTTTAGACCCGTAAGTTTTTTGATAGAAGTTGTTGATTAAAAAGTTAAAAAAAAGATATACAGCAAGTTGCTAAAATCAGTCACAACACCACGACATCGCTTACGAAACTCCGCCAAAAATATGGACAATTCCTCGCCACGCCGTATGTGTTTCACACTGCCGATTTAAAAGAATCCGACGGAATCTTGTTCCTGCCAGTGTATATGGCGGGGTTGTTGTGATTATCTCACTTGACGAAAATGCGTATTTTTTGCCAAAAAGACAATAGCATAAGTGTACAATGCGAAATTATGCCGACGGCTGAAACTTTTAGTGAGTTCGGACAGTAAGTTAAAACCAAAGCCCGAAATAATCCGACAAATTTCGGGCTTTGCGTTAGATTCCGTATTACCTTGTCAGTGTTACCTTATCTCCTGTCGGTAAATTGATATACAAAGAAGAATTGTCTATCAGATTGCCATTGATGTCATAGTTATTATTTTCAACACTTTGAAAGAATCCTGTTTTGGGTTCAAACTGATATTTGAACTCAAAAACAAATTCACCAATATCTTCAATCCTTTTTGACAATCCTGACACAAAAGCGTAAGTCAACTTCATTTTTTCAGCATTGACTTCAAGTTTTACAAAAAGGAATCTCGTATTGGTTTCCTGCAAAGACCAAGAGGTTTTTGCAAATTCCTCTGGCAGTTTTTCTGTGCAATGACAATCTTTGTCGTCACAACTGCATTGAAAACAAAAGCCTGTGCATTTACACTCTTTACAAGAAATCATAATGCACATAAGCATAAGGAAACAAATTGCTAATACAAATTTAAATATTCTCATTTCTTTTTATCTTAAATGGTTAAAAAGCCGCCGCAACATTATTGCAGCGGCTTTGTGATGATTATTATTCAATGAATACTTTTTTGGTCGCGCCAAGAGTTTTTACAATGTAGATTCCCGATCTGCTTGATATAGGAATTTCAATATATGAACTTTCAGGTTTGACCTCGATGATTCTTCTACCGCTCATATCAATAACATTGATTTCGGATTTAGCATTTTTTACAAAAATTGTTTTGCCAAACGACCAAATCTTAATGTTAGCGTCAACGATGGGATTTTCCTGTCTAGTAATAATTTGAGTATCTTCCAAACCATAATAATTTACGGTAATCGTGTTGCCGTTGTAATATGTTACCATATTGTCAGAGAAATAATCCTCGTCAGTATCACCATTTGAATATTCAATTTTGACTTTGCCTTTTCCGTTATTAACAAACGAATATCTGCCACCGTTGTCTATTATGCCCGGAATTTTAACTATTGTGATTTTTGTTGCATTCCAACCATTAACGACAATGTCATGATTAGGCATTGTAGCATAACTACAAACCCAGCCTTTGAAAGTCTTATTGTTGGCAAGCGGTGTTTTGAGGTTTATAACAGAGCCATATTCTGCATAATATGTTTCATACTCATTGCCATCAACAACGTATGTTATCTTGTATTGATTAGCGGTCAATGTTCCGCGAATCCAAAGGTTTTCATCAGGCATTGTTCCGGGTAGTGTTTTGTCCCAACCACTGAATGTGTAATTTGATTCATACGGGTCAGATATGTTTATGGTTTCACCATATTTGTAGGTGTATGTTTGATAAACCATACCGTTAACAATGCAAGTTATTGTATGATTATTTGCCTCGAAACTGCCGTCAATTGTAATGTTCCAAAATGGCATTGTTTCATAACTACATTGCCAACCGCTAAATGTGTAACCTTCTTTTGACGGCATTTCAATTAAAGTAATATCAGAATCATATTCAACTTCAACGGTTTTATAATATTCATTATCGATTCTGTAAGTTATTGAGTATTTATTGGCAGACAATGTACCCGAAATAATTAAATCTTCGTCTGGCATTGTTTCAGGAATCTCTTTATCCCAACCGCTGAAAGTATGTTCAAATTTGTATGGTGTCGAAACTGAGTAAATTTTATGTCCATAATAGTACGTTTCGGTTTCATAAACCTCATTATTCACATAATAAGTGACTGAGTGTTTATTGGGGGCAAACGAGCCTTTGATTTCAATATCTTTATTAGGCATTGTATTATAGTCGCAATTCCATCCGTTGAAAGTATAACCAGTTTTTGTAGGAATGTCAATAAAACCGATTGTTGAACCCACGATTACATTTTCAAAAACTTTATATTCAACATTATCAACAAAATATGTAATTTTGTAAGTTGCTTTCTTCCACGTTGCCGTAAACGTTTTATCGCCGGTAGATCCTTCCTCTATTTTGCCGTTGTTGCTCCAACCTACAAACTCAAATCCTTCTTTTGTAGGAGCGGATAGCGTTATTCCATCTTCTATCGTGTAGATAGAAGGATTGTCGGACGAATTAACACCGCCATCAAGGTTGTATGTTATTGTATATTCAACGATATTCCAATGAGCATATAATGTAACATCATCATTAACTATTCCCGTAGCAAAATTATAACGCTCGCCGTCTGCTGTGTACCAACCGTCGAATGTATAACCTTCTTTTTCAGGGTCATTGGTCAAAATCATACGTGAGCCGTGAACAACAGCATTCTTTAACTGCATGTGGATTTCTCCGTCAACAATGTATGTTACAGTGTGCTTGCGGTAACCGACAGTTACATCAACCGTTTCGCTCTTGCCTCCATACGAAACGGTGATAGTTTTTTTACCAGTGGTTTCCGAATCAAATCCATCCAATGTGTAATCAGTAACGCGCCTGCTTGTACCGTCCTCAAAATATGCGGTTACTTTCAAGCCTGATTCGTCAAAAGGCTCTCCGATGTAATAGTTTGTTTTGGTCGGTGCTGTAACGGTTATGTATTCCACATTGTTGGTTACAACAATATTTTCGCCGTTTTCAACAAAGTTTTTGCCCGACACATTTTCAACTACATAGCTAAAAGTCAACTTGTTGAATTTTTTACCTGTGTATAAGGCGTTCAATGTGCCAGACCAGTTTGTTGCAACGGGATATGTATAATTGCCGTTTGCATTGGTTTTTGCGAAATAGTCATCGTTAGACCAAATACGGTACTGCAATTCTTTGCTTCCATTGTAATAATAGGCGTAGTATTCGTCATTATAAGAGCACATGTCAGCCCAAAGACCAACATAATATTGCTCTCCGGTAATTACTTTCAAGCCGCCTTCAATATTTATGGAAGTCCAGTTTCGGTTGACTACATCGTTTTGTTCCAAAACTTTTTCCCAAACGAGATTCCAATCAGAATCAAAAATTCCAACGTGTAGTATACCGGGATTTTTAACTCTCCACGTCAAAATTTCTACTTTGGTTAGATATGTTTTGGAAGGACTGAACGGTGTCAAAATGTATCTGCCTGAATAAACATATCCGCCTTGATTGTTGGTAACAAAGCCGTTTTCTTCTGTTAAATTAGATTCTGAAAATTCGGTTGATGTAGAAACATACGCACCTTCAAGAGGATTAGATTCTGAATCCAAAACACGTCCCGAAATGCAAACGGGTTCTGTGTCAGAGATGTCTGTTATTTCGTATTGGGGTTCAGTATCATACGAACTTAAATTAGATACTACTCGGCTCTGGGTTTCTTTAAGAACGTTTTCCCATGTCGGATTATTTGTTTGAGAACAATCGTCTATGGTTTGTTTTAGACAAAAACTCAAATACGAGCCGATGTTTTTGTTGCTATACCCGAACTGGCCAGGATGACTTGCCGAAAGCATAATGAACTTCTGACCGCTGAAACCTGTAAAGAGTGTTTTTATATTGTCATCCGCGTCATTATCTGTCCAATCTGTTTGGGCATCAGACTGCCAAGAATAACTATTGCAACAATCCGCCACGCACAAAACAAGTTTTGCATTTTGGCATCTTTTTCTTAACTCATTTTTGACAAAAATATGGTCAAGACGTGATTTGTCTGCGGCATCATGTGCCAAGGCCATAGTAGGCCAGTTGGACATTTCTCTGTTGCTACCGTGTCCGTGGTAGTAGAAAATAACAATATCGTTAGGTTTAACGTTAAGATTTTCAAGTTCGGATATTGCTGTCGAAACATTAAACTCGTTACTTGTATGCACCCGCATATTGTTTCTATAGCCAATCCGCTTGGAAATGTCGGTTACAAAAGCGGTCAGTCGATCCATTGTTACAGCCCTGCCGTGCTCGTAAGCATCCGAAGCCTCGGCGTCAACAAAGATAATAGAATGAATCGTATAGTCGCCTGCAACAGTAGTCTCTTCCCATTCTGCGGTGTATTCGCGGTTGCCGGTACTGCCTTTTTCAATTACCACTTGTTTAGCACAGCCGGCGATGCCTGTTCCCGTCCAGCCCAAAAACTCATAACCGTCTTTTGTCGGGTTGTTGAGAACAATATCGTTATTTTCAGCGGTGTATTTTTTAGGATTGCTTTTTGACAACACTCCGCCATCAAGATTGTACGAAATTGTGTATTCTAATGCACTCCAATGAGCGTAAAGAGTTACATCGTCGTTTACAATGCTGGTGGAGAAATCATATTTGCTGCCGTCCTCCGTGAACCAGCCGTCAAAGGTATAGCCTTCTTTTTCGGGATCGGTTGTCAGAATCATACGAGAACCATGTACGACAGCATTCTTTAACTGCATGTGGATTTCTCCGTCAACAATATATGTTATTGAGTGAAGGTTGGTGTTATTCTCCTTGACTGTGATTTGGAAAGTTGTTGATTTCCCTTTGTATGAAACTGTAATTGTCTTTGTGCCAGTTGTTTTGGAATCGAAACCACTCAGTTCGTAATCTGATACAGTGGCAGAAGATCCGTCGGAGTAATTAGCGGTAACAATAAGTCCCGACTTGTTGAACTCATCGTCCACGTAATATGTGGTTATGTCATTTTTCACCGTCAAACTGCTAACTACCCTGTCGTTGGCATGCATTATGTATGCGTAATAATTGCAGAATCCCAATGCGTTGCCTTGTGAATCAGTTATGGCATAATTGTCAGTGAAGAAATCTTGGTCTATCCAGATGAAACCGTCTTCACACCAGTTTGGTCCGTAGGAATTTACCACTTTGAATGCGCCGTGTTCTCCTTTAGAATCGTCATAGCCGCAGATTGTCATCACGTGTCTGCCCGTACTGGTGAAATCATAGTTGGCATACGGCATTGCATGCGAGGAGTCTTTGTTGCCATAGCCTTTCTTGAAATCGGTTCCAATATTTGCGCTGAATACAATCAGATGCCCCTTGGTTAAGGCACTTTTGATTGCATTCTTTGTAAATCCAGAAACGATTTGATCGTATGATGTGATTTTGTATTCCGCAGCCTCTGTTTCGATTATTTCATTGTCGCGAAGATACACCGAATCCTCAAAATTCCTATACGGAACGGTTTTCATAGAAGCAATGCCCCTTGTGGATAGCATTTCCATTGTTTCCGTGCCGTTGAGACCTTGAGACCATGTCTTTTGACCTGCACTTATTACCATATACAAGTCTTTGGGCGAAAACTGATTTTCAGGTTTTTCTAAATCAGTCTTGGAAAGATTCAGGTTTTTGGCTCTAAGATATGTTCTGTTGTAATAACCGAAAGCCCATGCTAAACATGTTCCGAGTTTCCCGTTGTAGCTTAGCTGATTGCCGTTGTCGTCATAAAGCCACCATTGACTTTTGACAGGCGGGAGATATTGGGTCAAGTCAACTTTTGACGGCAGACTTCCGCCTGACATTTCTTGCTCCAAATTAATATGTCGTCTGTACGACGGATAACTTTGTCCGACGAAAACTTTGAATCTCGCAGAAAGTCCATCGTAATTGACTGTTACGTATTTTTCGCCATTGGTTTTCGAATTGAATCCTGTTAATTCATAATCTGTAACTTCCTTTTTCGTCCCATCACTATAATTCGCAAATACTTTCAGACCAGTCTTGTCGAAGGCTTCACCATTCGCATAGTCAACTTTATTTGGAATCACAATATTCAAAGATGAGATCTGATTGTTGATTTCAGGCTTCTTTTCAATTCCCATAAGATATATTTTTTCACCATCGAGGTCTACCTGGGATGTTGTCCATGAATTAGCCCACAAGTCATACCAGCCATCGTTATTATGCGCCCATCCGAAATTGAAATGGACATAAGGGATGTCATCAACAAAGCGAATTCCGTCCAACACAAAAGCATGTCCGTTAGGTTGTTCGCTACTTGAAGGAACCCCATCCCTATACACCATAATCAACCTTTTGTTTTGGAGTTGATTGCAAATAAACGTCTCAACATCATTCTTGTTGTTTGTACTCGGATAGAATATTTCCGATGTCGTTACGGGGTAATATTTTTCGAGCATTCTCGTATAATAATCACTGGAATATTCGTCACCCTTATTACCTAACGCTGCAAGACAATACCAAGAGTAGAGAGAGGTCATTCTTTTTTCGTCATCTGTTGAGGTTGCATCAATTTCATTTACAATTTTAGAGAAGTCGATTTTTTCTGCACCAAAGTCTACATCTGATTGTAAATTTACAGTTTTATATGTATAAGACACTTTGCCTGTCGGAACAACTTGCAAATTATAAAGGATTTGTGATAGCGCAGTAGCCCAGCAACCCAATCTTTTCATACCATGCGGATAATTATTATCAAGGGTTGGTACGGCTGTTAGCATGAAGTCTTCATCATCATTATTTCCTTGTGTCCAGCCTGTATTACAGAAGAAATCAACATTTCGGGAATCTGTTTCTGCAACATCATTCAAATTTTTTGCAAAAAGAGTAAAGTAAGGACAATTATTGGCATTAGAAATCCACTTCTTGACATACGAATTGTCATCGCAAATGATTGTGGTGTTACCACTGAATGCAAGATTCCCAATGGACGTAAGTGTTGATGGAATGTGTAATTCTCGTAGTCTTGCACATTGTCTAAATGCATTTTCTCCAAGAGTTTCCAATTTTTCGAGGTTTGAAATCGTTTCGAGGTAATAACAGCCGTAAAATGCGTAACTATTAATCGTTTTAACATTTTGAATACCTGTTATTTCCTTTAATTTTACACAATTAGCAAATGCGAGTGTATTAATTTGCGTAATGGATAATGGAAGGCTTATTTTTTCAAGACTATAACATCTGCGAAACGTCTGAGGGCCAATTGCCGTTAAAGACGACGGTGTATCAAATTGAACATTTTTTAAGTTTATACATCTATAAAATGACTTGTTTTTAAGACTTGTTACGGATGACGGAATATTCAAATTCTCCAAACTTGAACAATCACCAAATGCTTGTACACCGATTTCTTTCAAAGATGAAACACCATTAAAAATAACTTGATTTAGATTGTTACATTCTGCAAATGCACTATCTCCAACTGTTATTATAGTTTTAGGTATACTAACTTCTATAAGGCTTTTGGATTTATAAAATGCTTTTTTCCCAATTGTTGAAACCGAATATTTTTCATTTTTGTATGTTACACTACTTGGAATAGTTACAGAAGTCATATTAAGATAATTTTCATTGAAAACAACTTCCACTGTTTTTTTTGTAGTGTTTGTAATCTTGTAGTACAATGTACCATCATTGATGGTTGTTTGTCCAAGTGCCTCACCTGTCATTATTGAAACAATCAACAATACAGTTAAAGCAAACAGAATCTTTTTCATATTTTTCCTTTTTTGAGTTGAACAATCCTTTATAAAACGGTTGATGAAAATTCACCGACACCCAAATTTACTCCACCTCTCCAAAAACACCAACTTTTCCTGTTCCGAAATCCTATTCAAAACGCACCGAAATCCTATTCATTGTTTTGGATTTTTGGCATACTCGATTTCCTTGTCGGTGATTTGTGCCAAGTCTTGAAGAAAGTTGTGTCCTGTGGCGATTGAGACTTCGATGAGGAACTTGATGTCGTTGAACTTCTTTTCGTGGATTATTTTGTGACCGTTGGTGCGGCTGTTGTTAAGGCGTTTGGCGAGCCAAGCGGCGGATAGGTTTTTATCCTCCAACACCTTTTTTATCATTTCTCCTATGTTAACTGTCTGTTTCATTGCACAGTATCAAAGTCTGCGGTTCCGACAGAAGTTAAACATATAAAAAAGGCGTGGAACCTTATTCTGCCCGTTCCACTCATTGAGGCCTTCGAACTTGCCCATCTTGTCGAAACGAGCAACGAAGACCCACGCGTATGCAAATACAAACGGACACACCTCTGGCATCCGCTGTAATATACATAACCCAATGGGCATCTATCGCTGCAATGTTTCTGACAAGATTTATTGAAGTGTTCGAAGTTCCAATGAGTCAGTAACAAAGCGTAAATAAACGCCTGATATTAATATCGCTCCGCCCACCCTACAAACGGCGGACTTCGCACCGCAAAGTTAAGAATAAATTGGGAAAGTGAATCTAAATCTCCAATTTTTTATTTTTGCATTTTTTCTCTTTTCCCTGCAATATCGCAATATTTACTTATAAAAAAATCTAATATTCCGACATATTTAGTAATATTTTCTAAGTTTATCAAAATTCTTGGTTATTATTTCCATGTATCCTACCTTTGCACCGTAAAATAAATCATAACAAACAACAAAATGACTGAAATTAAAAAGAAAAAACCTTCGGTAATATCCGATGTAAGATATGCCTGCGCGGTGGGCGCAACCAACACCGTTGTCGCCATCAAGGGTGCGGTTCCAATTGCAAACTGTTCGCCGGGCTGCCAATTGAAAACAACAGCAATGTTGACTTTTGAAAACGGTTTTCAGGGCAGTGTGGCGGCGGGCGGCGGCAATATGCCGAGTTCAAATGCCACCGAAAATGACGTGGTTTTTGGTGGTATCAAAACCCTCGACAACCTTATCAAATCAACCCTCAAAATCTACGACGGCGACCTTTTTGTGGTTCTCACGGGCTGCACCGGCGAACTCATCGGCGACAACGTTCCCGACCTCGTGGGCAATTACCAAAAGGCGGGCTATCCGATTGTCTATGCCAACACAGCGGGTTTCAAGGGTAACAACCTTTACGGACACGAGGTGGTTGTGGACGCTATCATCGACCAGTTTGTGGGCAATTACGACGGCGAAAAGCAAAAAGGCTTGGTAAATCTTTGGTTTGAAACTCCATACTACAATCAAAATTGGCGTGGTGATTATCAGGAACTTGCACGCATTCTCCGTGGCGCAGGATTGGAAGTCAACATTTTGTTCGGCCCTGAAAATCCGGGCGTTTCAGCATGGAAAAAGATTCCGCAGGCACAGTTCAACCTTGTGGTTTCGCCGTGGGTTGGTGTCAAGAACGCCGAGCATCTCCAAAAGAAATACAACCAACCTTTCCTTCACATTCCCGAAATCCCTGTTGGCGAGGAAGCAACGGCTAAATTCATCCGTCAAGTGGTTGATTATGCTGGTATTGACAAGCAAAAATCCGAAGATTTCATCAAATCGGAGTCGGAGATTTACTACTATTATCTCGAACATTTTTCGGAATTTTTTGCCGAATATTGGTACGGAATGCCGAGCGAGTTTGTAGTAACAGCCGATGCCGCTTACGCCTTGGCTTACAGCAAGTTTCTTGCCGACCAAATCGGTCTTATCCCCAAGCGCGTGGTAATCACCGACAACACTCCGCAGAAATTCCGTCCCGCCATCACCGAATATTTCAAAAACAACATTTCGGAAGGCGTAAGCATCGATGTCGACTTTGAAGAAGACGGCTACGAAGTGGAGAAACTCATTGAAACAGTTGAGTTTACAGCAGGCAAACCGCTCATCCTCGGCACCTCGTGGGAACAGAATTTGGCAACCCAAAAGAACGCACTTTTCTTTGAAATTTCCACCCCTTCGTCAGAAACTCTCATCGTCAACCGTTCGCACATCGGCTACAAAGGCGCATTGCAGTTTTTGGAGAGGATTTATTCCGCAAGCGTGGGAGGAAGGTAGGTTGAAAATTGACAATTGACAATTGAAAATTGAAAATTGAAAATTGAAAATTTCGACGTTAGGATGGTAAAACAACTACAATAAATACATAACAAACAGACAACAAAAAATAATAAAATGAGTGAAATAAGACAAATTGCAATTTATGGTAAAGGTGGTATTGGTAAATCAACTACAACACAGAACCTTACAGCTGGTTTGGTAGAACATGGTAAAAAAGTAATGGTGGTGGGTTGCGACCCAAAGGCCGATTCTACACGCCTTCTTTTGGGTGGATTGGCTCAAAAAACTGTTCTCGACACTATTCGCGACGAAGGCGAAGATATATCGCTCGACAGAATTATGAAAACTGGTTTTGGCGGCACTCGCTGTGTGGAATCTGGTGGACCAGAACCTGGCGTTGGCTGCGCAGGACGTGGTATCATTACTTCTATCAATATGTTAGAAAACCTCGGTGCATACACCGACGACCTCGATTATGTTTTCTACGATGTGCTTGGTGACGTTGTGTGCGGTGGTTTTGCTATGCCTATTCGCGAGGGTAAAGCCAAAGAAATCTACATTGTGGCTTCGGGCGAAATGATGGCTCTCTATGCTGCTAACAACATTGCAAAAGGTATTCGTCGTTATGCAAAAACGGGTGGTGTTCGTCTTGGTGGTATTATCTGCAATAGCCGAAAAGTTGACCACGAAAAAGATCTTCTTCGTGCTTTTGCAAAAGAACTTGGTACTCAACTTCTATACTTTATTCCACGCGACAACATTGTTCAACATGCTGAAATTCATAAAAAAACAGTTATCGAATATAAACCTGAAACGGGTCAAGCTCAAGAATATCGAAACCTTGCCCAAGCTGTTATTGAAAATCAACAGTTTGTAGTTCCAACGCCTATGACACAAGAGCGTCTTGAAGAAATCCTTATGGAATATGGTTTTATAGAATCGGCTGATGATTACAAAATATAAGCAAAATGCTTTAAAACAATAACGCCAAGCATTATAAAAAAATATTTTTTTTTTACCATTATGTGGTAGCATATTTTTTCCTAAATTTATGCTACCTTTTTTTATTATTATTCAGTTTTTCTTAATCGTTTAACGTAATAAAAATCAATATGTAATTACATATTAAAACTATAATTGTTTAATGTTTTTGTAGCAAAAATAAATTACTTCGTTTTTTTTTTTATAGTTATAATTACACTTTTATTACACAAAAGTAAAGTTGTCACGGAATAATTTTTTATATGTTTTAATTTTGTGCACGAGTGATTTTGCACATGTACAAAATGCCCGTGCAGTTTTGCAACGCTGTTTTGCACATGT
>FLNW01002327.1_pt1 | contig 12645 bp, 7 predicted proteins | sample 1140371 | NCBI WGS metagenome assembly FLNW01 (sample SAMEA3878170, study PRJEB12797) | bioreactor metagenome | biome: Moose rumen | place: Sweden | collected 2011-10
ATATATCGCAGGCTTTTTAATTTTGACATTTTCTCTCGGAATAGAAATAGCCTGCAACCACCCACAAATACTTTATTATTTAGCCATTTTGTGCGCAACGTATGTGGCATATAAGTTTATACTATTATTTGTCGAGAAAAAAGATGATTCCAAACAACTCCTTAAAGCGTGCGGAATATCGGCAATAGCAATAATATTTGCAGTTTTACCCAACATTGCCAACTTGTGGACAACTTGGGAATACGGCAAATATTCAACCCGTAGCCAAAGCGAACTTACAAGCCGTAAACAAAGCTCTGGATTAGACAAAGACTACGCATTTGCATGGAGTTATGGCAAAGCAGAAACCATGACATTGCTTATCCCCAACTTCAAAGGCGGTGCTACTGGTTATCTCAACCAAGACGAAACAGCCCTTAAAGCTATTTCAGAATCAGGCGACCGTCAAATTTCGGATGCCGCTGGACATCAAAATCACTATTGGGGCAACCAACCTTTTACATCAGGACCAGTATATGCAGGAGCTGTGATTGTATTCTTATTTGTATTAGGATTACTAATCGTTAAAAATTCTATAAAATGGTGGCTACTCGGTGCTACAATAATTTCTATGATACTATCTTGGGGCAACAATGCAGCAATAATAACCGACTTATTGTTCGACTATTTCCCATTATTTAACAAATTTAGATCAGTTTCAATGGCATTAGTAATAGCACAAGTTTGCATACCATTCTTGGCCATGATAGCACTAAAAGAATATAGCGAAAACCCTGAATATTTCAACTCTCGTAGAAAAGATTTCTACATTGCAATAGGTATAACTGGCGGACTTTGTCTTTTGTTTTGGCTATTCCCAGGAATCACAGAAACACTTTCAGACCAAGAAACAGCAAGCATTGCAGAAGCTAAAGCATTGGAAAAAGGACAATATGCCGCACAATACGACATTCTTGCAAAAACAATGGAAAATGCTCGCAAATCGATACTAAGTGCCGATGCCTTGCGTTCACTACTATTTATTATAGCAACTGTAATAATATTAGCATTATTTGGAATGGGACGAATGAAAGCCAAAATCATGTTTGTCGCAATTGCACTTTTAGTAGTTGCGGATATGTGGATTGTTGACTATCGCTATCTTGGTCCCAAAGACTACGTAACGCAAAGTCAAGCAGAAAGCGAATTTCAAGCTTCTCCCGCCGACAATTTTATCCTAAAAGACAGCGACCCAAATTTTCGTGTACTCAACCTCAATGCCAATGTGTTTAACGATGCCAAAACATCTTATTTTCATAAATCTATAGGCGGCTATCATGGAGCAAAACTCCGTCGCTATCAAGAATTTATCGACACAATACTCGCCACCAACGTATATGCAGCACAAAGGCTAACGCAAATGTATCATCAAAATCAAAAAACACTTTCGGATGTCAACGATTTTGTAACCAACAATCCAGCATTCAACATGCTCAACACCAAGTTTATAATTTACGACCCACAACAAATTCCAATTATAAACATGAACACATGTGGAAATGCTTGGTTTGTAAATAAATACGAACTTGTGGAATCTGCCGATCAAGAAATTGGTAGCCTTACAAAAAATAATCCTAAAGAAACTGCTGTAATCAACAAAAATATGTTCAAAGATTTTGTTGCTACATTGCCACAAGACCAAATAACATTAAAAGACAGCGGAGTAATTTCGTTAGCCGAATACAAACCCAATTACTTAAAATACAACTCGTTGTTGCCACAAAAAGAACGATTGGCAGTATTCTCCGAAATTTATTACCCAAAAGGTTGGAACGCATACATCGATGGCAAACCAACTCAACACGTCTGCGCCGACTACATATTAAGAGCAATGGTTGTCCCCGCTGGCGAACATACCATAGAGTTTAAATTTGAGCCAACATCAGTAAAAGTTGGTACACAAATATCTACAATTAGCTCGATATTATTAATTATAGCCCTTGTAGCATATATTATAAACAGAATAAAAACAAAAGAAACGTTAACACAAGAAATAGAAAAAATATAAAATGAGTCTTCAATGCGGCATAGTAGGTTTGCCCAACGTGGGTAAATCAACATTGTTCAACTGCCTATCAAGTGCCAAAGCACAGGCAGCAAACTTTCCGTTTTGCACCATAGAACCCAATGTTGGTGTAGTTCCAGTGCCAGACGAAAGATTAGAAACCTTAGAAAAAATAGACCATCCAGCACAAGTTGTACCAGCAACAGTAGAAATAGTTGACATAGCAGGTCTTGTAAAGGGGGCTTCAAAAGGAGAAGGCCTCGGAAATAAGTTTTTGGCCAACATTAGAGAAACAGACGCAATAATACACGTTTTGAGATGTTTTGACAACTCAAATATAATACGCGAAGGTGGTGCGCCTGTAAATCCAGTGGAAGATAAGGAAATAATAGATACAGAGCTTCAACTTAAAGACCTTGAAACCATAGAACAACGTTTTGCAAAAACCGAAAAAATTGCAAAAACATCAAAAGACAAAGATGCTATGGCATTGCTAAACGTTATGGTAAAAATACGCGAAGTTTTACTTCAAGGCAAATCGGCACGCACTGCACAACTTGATGATAACGAAAAACAAGTGGCAAAAGAGTTGTTTTTGCTCACAATGAAACCCGTACTTTATGTCTGCAACGTTGACGAAGGCTCTGTTCTAACTGGCAATCAATATGTTGAAAAAGTTCGCGAGGCTATTAAAGGCGAAGACGCTCAACTTCTTGTTATAGCTGCAAAAACGGAAGAAGATATAGCAGAGATGGAAAGTTACGAAGACAGAAAAATGTTTCTTGACGACCTTGGTCTTAAAGAATCGGGAGTTGTAAAATTAATTAAAGCTGCATACGACCTGCTCAATCTTCAAACCTATTTTACTTCAGGACCAAAAGAATCAAAGGCATGGACAATAAAAAAAGGTTGTCTTGCACCGCAAGCTGCGGGTGTTATACACTCTGATTTTGAAAAAGGATTTATCCGAGCCGAAGTAATTAAATACGAAGATTATGCTGCACTTGGTTCAGAAGCTGCATGTCGCGATGCTGGCAAAATACATATAGAAGGCAAAGATTACGTTGTGCAAGATGGCGACATTATGCACTTTAGATTCAACGTATAATTTTAGCAAAAAAAATAAAACTTTCTGAATGTCCCCGAACAACTAATGAAAAAGTTTTTGGGGACATTTTCTTTATTAATATCCTAAAAGAAACCGCCTTATTGGTATATTATCAACCAAATAAGACGGCATCATCACAAACGGAGAAAATATAAAATCATTTTCCAACAACAAAAAAACAAAACATTAACGTCTTGCTTTTTTGTTTTCGTCAAGCATTTTTTTCATTGATTCTTGAAGCATCTGTGCTTGCTCTGCCGATTTTTCAGCAAAATCAGTTCCACTGCCAGCATAAATAATTTGTCGCGAAGAGTTTACTATAAGTCCACAAGTATCGTTCATGCCATAAAAAGCAACATCTTCGAGACTGCCTCCCTGTGCTCCAACACCCGGAACAAGCAAGAAATAATCTTTAACAATTTTTCTTACTTGTTGAAATTTGTAGGCTTGCGTTGCTCCTGCAACAAACATTATTTGGTCTTCATCGCCCCAAAGTTGCCCATATTTCAATGTTTTTTCAAACAAATATTCGTTAGATTCTTTTTCTTGAATTACTTGAAAATCACTTGCACTTGGATTTGAGGTTAAAGCAAGTATAATACAAAACTTACCATCATACTCTAAAAAAGGTGCTACAGTATCGCGTCCCATATAAGGCGAAAGCGTTACTGCATCGAATGGCATCTGTTCAAAAAACGTGCGAGCATACATTTTTGATGTATTGCCAATATCCCCACGTTTGCAATCGGCAATTAGAAACATGCCAGGATGATTTTTCTTTATATATTCGGCTGTTTTTTGCAAACTTCTCCAACCATCCGCACCCATAACTTCATAAAAAGCCGTATTGGGCTTATAGGCAATGGCATATTGAGCCGTTGCATCTATTATTTGTTTGTTAAATTCAAAAAGCGGATCTTGTTCCTTTAGCAGAAATTCCGGAATTTTTTGTATATCGGAATCTAAGCCTACGCATAAAAACGAGCCTTTTTTTACTATCTTGTTGTAAATATCGCGGTAGTTCATTTTTTTAGCTTAAAATTTTATGATTTTTACTACAAAAAATACGCCATTAGCAATAAAAAAATCTATTATTCGTCAAAGCCACTCGCTTTAAGTCGTTCTGCATTTTCGGCGATCTGCAATTTTTCTATCAATTCATCGATTTCGCCATCCATCACCACGGGTAAATTATACAATGTTAAGTTGATACGGTGATCAGTTACACGACTCTGAGGATAATTGTAAGTACGTATCTTAGCACTTCTATCGCCTGTTGAAACCATTGTTTTTCTCTGTGATGATACACTATCAAGGTATTTTTGATATTCGATGGCATAAAGACGACTGCGAAGTTCGCGCATTGCCTTTTCAAGGTTTTTTATCTGAGACTTTTCGTCCTGACAAGTAACTACTAATCCTGTAGGAATGTGAGTAAGACGTATTGCTGAATATGTGGTGTTGACGCTCTGACCACCAGGACCAGACGAGCAATAAGTGTCTTTTCGTATATCTGATTCTTTTAAATCTACGTCAAATTCTCCAGCCTCGGGCAAAACCACAACAGATGCCGCTGATGTATGAATACGGCCTTGGGTTTCGGTTTGTGGCACGCGTTGTACACGATGAACCCCAGATTCGTATTTTAATATTCCATAAACTCCATCTGTGTTTGAACTTATAGTAAATACAATTTCTTTATAACCACCCATCGTACCTTCGGTAAAGGATGTAATTTCTATTTTCCAACGACGTTTTTCGCAATATTTGCTATACATACGGAAAAGGTCGCCCGCAAAAATGGCTGCTTCATCGCCTCCTGTACCACCTCGTATTTCCATAATAGCGTTTTTATCGTCTTCTGGATCCTTGGGCAAAAGCATAATTTTTATTTCTTCTTCCTTGCCAGCCAACTGCGATGTAAGGGTTTCGATTTCTTCCTTGGCCATCTCACGCAACTCTTCGTCCTTCTCATCCTTTAATATTTGTTTTGAACTTTCTATGTTGTCTAATGTAAGTTTATAGTCGGCATAAACCTGCATAATAGGTTCAAGTTCTTTAAATTCTTTGTTTAATGCAACATAATGTTTCATATCTTGCATTGTTTCAGGGTCGTTGACAAGTTTTTGTACTTCGTCAAACCTTTGTTTTACTCCTTCGAGTTTAGTGAGTATAAGATTTTCTGCCATTTTGGTTAAAAAATTATATTTTTTAATTGCATTTTTATTAATATTTTATCACACGAACCCAAATATTAAAAAGCAAACAAATTAAAAATAGTTAATCAATTAACTTAATTTTACATAAATATTATAAACGTTGCTTTTTACTTGATTAATCCGATAATAAAATGCAATATTAACAATATCAATATTCAAAAACGCCGTTTTCTGATTTTATTACTACGCCCTTACCGTTATAAGCCTCAACATGTCCAACAATCTTTGCTTCAATATTAAACGATTTGGAAATTTCAACTATCTGATTTGCTGTCTGCATATCTGTGTAAAACTCAAATCTATGACCCATATTAAACACCTTATACATTTCTTTCCAAGGGGTTTGACTTTGTTGCTGAATAAGTTTAAACAATGGTGGGGTTTCAAACAAGTTGTCTTTCACAACTTTTACATTATCGATAAAATTAAGCACTTTTGTTTGTGCGCCACCGCTACAATGTATCATTGCAGATATTTTTTCGCGATATTTTTCGAGTACAGCTTTTACAACAGGAGCATACGTCCGCGTTGGCGAGAGTACAAGTTTGCCAGCATCTATACCATCAAGTCCTTCAACAGAATCGGTTAGGAAATAATTTCCAGAATATACAAGATTTTCTGGTATCTGATGGTCGTAAGTTTCGGGATAGAGCTGAGCAACTTTTTTTGAAAATACATCATGCCTTGCCGATGTTAGTCCATTACTACCCATACCGCCATTGTATTGTTCTTCGTAAGTGGCTTTACCAAAAGATGCAAGACCAACCACCACGTCTCCTGGTTTTATGTTACACTCTACAACATCAGAGCGTTTCATTCGGCAAACTACTGTACTATCGACGATAATTGTTCTTACAAGGTCGCCAACATCAGCAGTTTCTCCTCCAGTAAGTTGAATACCAATACCAAGCTCACGCAATTTTTGTAATAATTCCTCGGTTGAATTTATTATCTTGGAAATAACTTCACCAGGAATAAGATTAGCGTTACGACCTATGGTTGACGAAACAAGAATATTGTCGGTTGCACCAACGCAAATAAGGTCGTCGATATTCATAATAAGCGAATCTTGTGCTATGCCTTTCCACACCGAAAGGTCGCCAGTTTGTTTCCAATAGGCGTATGCCAACGAAGACTTAGTTCCTGCTCCATCGGCATGCATTATAACGCAATAGTCTTTATCGTCAGCAAGTATATCTGGCACTATTTTACAAAAGGCGTTTTTATAAAGACCTTTGTCTATATTTTTTATGGCATTGTGTACATCAGCCTTACCCGCTGATACTCCGCGTTGCCCATATCGCATATCGTTTTCCATAGAAATTTTGTGTTTTGGCTGCAAAGTTATGATTTTTAATTTATAATTAAAAATTTAATTTTCATATAGGTTGGCTTTATACACAAAAAATTAGGTATAGCAAAAATAGCAATTCAAAAATCATATTTTTTATAATTCCGATGCTCGACGTATCAACACTCTTAACTCGTCAACATACCCATTTTGATCTTGTTTGAGAGATTGCGCTTGCTTTATCAGCGTTTCATAATTGGCGTCGCCTTTGTACTTGCTATCTTTCAACAAAAGACCAAATTGAGCCACCGTGGCAGCAAGGTTGAAATTTTCGTCAGGAGTTTTTGTATATGCAATTTTTAACACAGGAAAATCCTTTTCTAATGCAGTTGTATCTCCATTATTTTTGTACCGAAAACGAAGTGTAGCCCAATTTTCGCTTTTCTTAATATTTTGTGGCACAATATATTCCGATTGTATATTATCTATTTTTTCGTCGCTATCGGCTGGAATAATTTCGTAAAGTGCAGTAACAGAGTGTCCACTGCCCATATCTCCTGCGTCTTTTTTATCATTACGAAAATCCTCGGCTGCCATTACCCTATTTTCATAACCAATAAGCCTATATGCTTTTACTTTTGCAGGATTAAAATCTGCAAGTACTTTTACATCCTTGGCTACGGTGTACAACGTTCCCCACAGTTCTGTTCCTAACGATTTTTTTGCTTCTGAGAGATTATCAATATAAGCATAGTTACCATTTCCATAATCGGCTAATGTTTGCATTTTAGAATCCTTGTAGTTACCCATTCCAAAGCCAAGAACTGTGAGGTAAATACCTTTGTCGCGATGTATTTCTACAAATTGTTTCATTTCCGAATTGCTTGAAGGCCCTATATTGAAATCGCCATCGGTGGCAAGAATAACTCTATTGTTACCATCTTTTACCAAATATTTTTCGGCCATTTCGTATGCTTTTTGCAATCCTTGATTTCCGTTGGTATAACCGTATGCCCTTAAATTTTCAAGATACGACATTATTTTTTGTTTTCCTTCTTTATTACACTCGGTAGGCTCAATAACAGAATTAGCCTCACCAGAATATGTAACCACAGAAACTCTGTCTTTGTCGCGCAAACCATCTACAAGCACTTTAAAACTACGTACCAACAACGGTAATTTATTTTCGTCGCTCATACTTCCCGAAACATCTATTAAAAACACAAGATTGGCTACTGGAAGTTTATCTGTATCTATTTTTTTTGCTTGTAGCCCGATGCGCATCAATTTATGACCGCTATTCCAAGGACAATCAGAAACTTGTGCCGACATAGCCACGGGTGTATTTCCTGACGGTTGCTCATAATTATAGTTGAAATAATTAATCATTTCTTCTATCCTTACTGCTCCTGTTGGTGGTTTTTGGCTATTGTTAAGCATGCGACGAATATTGGTAAATGAAGCACGGTCAACATCAACGCCAAATACCGATATAGGTGATGTTAATGCCGAAATAAAGGTATTTTCGTCGGGAGAATCGTACTCCTCAGTGTTAAAGTTCTGACTTGGAATATCATTATTTGGAACAACCCCACGCTTAGAAACCATGCGAGCATTAGACCTATCGACAAAAACCTCGGGGGTAGCTTGCAATTCGTATAAAACAGCATCTTGTTGTTCTGCACCAGATTTTAAAACATTCTCACTACTTGTATTGTTTGCTTTGTATGTGCTACAACCAACTACCAATGTTGTTAAAAAGAAAATGATTTTTTTCATAATTCAAAGTTTTTATTACGTTCTTTTTAACGCACAAACATAATTTTTATTGCTAAAAAAAAGTTGTTCAAAAAATAAGATAGCAAAAAAGCAACCCTACTTTTTGAACAACTTTTTGAAATATATAGTTTTAAAAAAACTATTTTTCTTCTACAAGCCCCGGAGTAAAGTTATGTTTACGACCGAAAACAAATCCTAACCCCATTTGGAAAGATACATAATTGGTTTTACGCAACCAACGATCGCTAAGCGAACTTTCGTTAAGAGCCCACACCGCAGGAGATATTTGGTCGAGCATAAAATAAATTTGGAACGAGCCAATATTTTGCGCAATTCCTGCTCCTATCAAATTAGCGTGCCAATTAGCAAATGTATGGCTTACAGATAGTTGGGTACAACGTCCAAAAGTAAAATTAGCCGATGAAGTAAATGTTTGTTGTATATGACGATTGTATAGCATGCCATGGTAGAGTATGCCTACATTCATAACTTTGCCTATTATATAGTTGGCCGAAAGATAAACTTTTGTATTGAGCGAAGAAAAATATGTTTTGGTTGTGCTACTAAACTTAGAAAGTTCTTTTACCCTGTCGCTCACCTCATCATCTACATTGTCTATATCGTTGAGATTAGAAGCGGCATCAACGCCCGAAAAAGTCCAATTGAAATCGTTATTAGAAAACCTTAAAGTGTTTTTGTGCCAACGTATAAAACCAAGATCTATAATTGATGCAGCAAACGAAAGTTTTTCTGAAAATTGATATTTACCACCCAAATCCACTGCCCAACCTCCATTTTTCAAAAGAGATTTTACAATGGCTTTGATTTCATCATCTTTAAAACTATCATCAACATCTATATCATCAATATTACCATCTTCATCATATTTAACAATAAGCTCGCCTGGTGTAAACGCTGCATCCACTTTTACTGACGATTGGATATTTAAATCATACATATCGTTATCGGTGTGAAGAACGAGGTCTGTTTTCTTGCTCCTTAGATTTGCCAAACCTTGTAAGCGTTTTAAAGCTACGCCGAGTTCAAGATTTTTTATAACAGGCTTAGTATAACCAATTTTATACTCGGCGTACATATTTCCGTTAACACCTATACCACTAAGGTCGATTGTATTATCTTGGTTTTGACCATAGTATGTACCTTTGCGAAGTTTTAACAAATCTTTTGAATAATTTACTGCAACATCTGTTCTAATACCAAATCCTGCATTTATAAAACCAGTACCAACACGAAAACCAAAATTTAATGGTTTTACATCAACGGCTGCTGATATATTGTTGTTTTTGTGAGTAGAAGAATATATTTTATCCAAATCGATAATGTATCTTTCATCTTTAGCGTCGGCTGGTATATATTTAAAAACATCATTAATTCCATAAGGAATGTTTGCGTTAGCATACATATCAACCAAATAAACATAAACCTTACAATTTGGGTGAAATACTGGATTATAATTATTGATATACGGTACGGCATCCATATAATAACCCACAAGCGACTGTGCGTTTAGTGTTGTTGACAAACAAACTGTTGTCAATACCGCTACCATCGATTTTATTAATTTCATTTTTCTTTATGTGTTAATTTTTATTGGTTATCATCGGTTTCTATAGAATAACTTGCGGCTGCTCGTAGCGATACTTTTAAATCTACAAAGTCTGACACTTTTATTTTGCCATAGTTATCGGAATTTGGCGTTTCATCATACTTAGAAAAACCTATCTCAAAAACTATCATATCGGCGGCTTTTTCGAGCAATATTATATCTTCGCGTTTTAGAGTAGAAACTTTATATTCATAGTTGCTTTGATTACCAGCAACACTCCAATCCTCGATAAGCGGTTTTATTTTTTGACCAGTTTTTGAGTTTACAAACCATGCACTAAACAAAAAATCAATTTCAAATTTGTTTTTTGCACGACCTTTTATTTCAAGTTCGTCAACATTGTCGAATATCTCCTTATCAAACTCAAAGTCAGTAGAATCTTTTAGTGTAAATCCTTCTTTATTAGTCTGTATTTCTAATGGCATATCAAGAAAGAAATGTATATCAATATCTTCAACATTTATTTGCGATACATCAGATACATTTTGAGGAGTTATTGTCAAAAAAAGTTTATAATACGCTGGCTTGTTAAACAATATATCCGACAAAGTAGTATCAACGTAGTTAACATTGTCTATATAGACATAACCTTTACAACCAAAAGCATCGCCTTCGTCCTCGTTCTTTACTATTATTGAACTTTCCTTACCATTTTCTACTGTTGTGCCAATTGAAGAATTTTGAATGGAATAAATCTCATTATCAAAATCATCATAAAAAGAAATCTTATCTACACCAAGAATAGCATCAAATCCAAGTTTGTTGTTTAGGGTCAACACTATCATAGGATCCTTAACCTTAATACCTCCAATCATGTCGTCAGAAAACATACCTTGACGATTTGTCTGCACATTTAGCGGAATTCCCTCCGAAATAGGTAAATTTTCTTCACCTTCGGCATAATCAGGAAAAACAAGATGTGATGGATAGAGAGTCTTGTCGAAATTTATATGCACCAAATTTGCATCAGAAGTGTCAAAATCAACATCCGAGCCAATGGCTTCTTTTTTCAACTGTGAAAATCTAATTGTAGTACCTATAAGCGGCAACGCCACCTGTCCGTTTATCGACAAAGAATCGTCGAAATCTTTTATCTCTTCTATGTCGAAATTATCGCGACATGAAGAAACCGCCGCAAGCGCAAACATTGCAGCTGCGACTGTGATTTTTGCTCCAAGTTTCGATTTCATAACTTTATTTAGAGTTTTTTGTTAATTTGCTTATGTATTAAAATTCTACGCCATACTACGGCATTTGATAATTATATATAAAATTGTCGTTGCCACCAGTAAGGATACAATATTTTTTGTTAATAACTGCTATACTAAACTTTGTTGTACCTGTTAAAGGAAATCCCTTTGACACATTGCCTGAATTGTCAACCATATATATTTTTTGGTTGTCGCGACATGTTATACCGAGTTTTATATCAGTAGGCGAAAAACTAAACATCATAATATCTTCAGTTATACGTCCATCAAATTGTTTGCTAAAAAGCAATTTTCCATTCGCATCAAACGCTTCTAACCTATTGTTATCAGCAAATATATACTCGTTACTACCATTTCCATCTATATCTTTAAGTAGGAAATAATGGTTTGCTGTATAATTTTTTAAATTTTTTGTTTCGCGACTGCCATCCATATAAATATACTCCACTTGCCCCGAAGAGTTGGTGGTTATAAACCTTGAACGTCCCGACGGCATTGTTTCAAGGTAGTAAAGCGTATTCTTGGCTTTCGGAAAGTTGCCAGTCATGTTTATTCTTGTTTCTCCTCGCCGATTAACAATGTATGTCTTTAACTTGTCGGCAAAAACAAGGTATTCCACATCGTTAAGTTTAAAATATTGCACTGGTGTAATAATACTTTGATCGGTTTCTATAGGTGTCCAACCGTCAAGCATTTTTCCCTCCTTGGTAAATAAATAGAGTTTATTATCGGCACATGGCACAAATATACGGTAGTTTCTATTGTTTTCGTAATCAAACACCGAAACCGGAGCCGTTATCTGTGCTGGTAACCTAACTGGAAAACCATCCATAATATTGCCATTACGGTCGATGAGATACAAATGGTTTTCTGTGGCAAAGAAATATTGTAACTTTCCATTGTCGTAATAATCTATTTGATAGACTGACCCAACAATTGGCTCTGGTATCTGTTTTTTAATAACCACTCCGCCATTTTTATCAAGAACATAAAACTTATTAGTAGTGCTTTGTAGGGCAATTTCCTTATCATTAGTGTTATGATTTATGGTTACAAACGGTTTGGTCTGTAATGTAGAATCAATAGGTGCAATCCACACAGCGCGATGGTCGGCATCTACATCATCAGAATACTTAAGCACCAAATTAGAAAGGTACATATCCTTATAACGGCTATATTGCAGACAAAAATTTCTTATACCTTTGAGTTTATACTTATTGTTGTTAATGTCGGATGCGTTGCTGTTATTTAGGTAGGTAGTGATAATATTATGTGCATAGGCAACATCGAAGTAGTAATATATGTTGCTCGAAGGCGATGCGTGGTCGCAGTATTCTTTAAAAAGGCTATTTCCTGATAGACATTT
>FLNW01003337.1_pt1 | contig 12637 bp, 10 predicted proteins | sample 1140371 | NCBI WGS metagenome assembly FLNW01 (sample SAMEA3878170, study PRJEB12797) | bioreactor metagenome | biome: Moose rumen | place: Sweden | collected 2011-10
ATATATAAATATACAATTATATATTGAATTTGCTGAAAAACTGTGATAGAATGATTTTGTCTATCTTTGTAATATAAGGTAACACAGAAAGGACAAAATGCTTAATTTAGCCCCTTTTTCTTGAAATTAAACCTATTTACTCGAGGAAGTGATGTATTTTGAACTCGTATAATGAAATATGGGAGGCTATCCGGGAAGACTGCAAAGGACAGATGTCAAATGTGGCATACAGCATGTGGATTGAACCTTTGCGCTTCATTAAACTGGACAGTGAAAAAGTGACTTTATCATGTCCCGGCTTTAAGATTGATATGGTAAAAGAAAGATATAACGAGATAATAAAAAAAGATTTTTCAAATCATCTTGGCTTTGACATTGATATAGCATATATTGCCCAGATAGATGATTCAGATAAAAATGCAGGATCAAATACGGCAAATACGGACTTTTACTCACTTGGACAAAATGATAATCTCTTAAAGCCTGATTATAAATTTAGTAACTTTATTGTAGGTCCTTCAAACAAGATGGCTTTCACGGCATCAGAAAGAGTTGCAAAATCCCCGGGTTCCATATTTAATCCTTTGTTTATCTACGGAAACTCCGGACTCGGCAAAACTCATCTCTTAAATGCCATAATCAATAAGATGAAGGAAAACAATCCCGATGCAAATATCATCTATCTCACGAGTGAAGATTTTGTCAACGAGCTGTATTTCTGCATACAAACACAAACAACAAATGATTTTCATAATAAGTACAGAAAATTTGACGCACTTATGATTGATGATATTCAGTTTATTGCAGGAAAAGAGAGAATGGAAGAAGAATTCTTTCATACTTTTAATTCTCTTTTTAATGAAGGAAAACAGATTGTTTTGACATCTGACCGTCCTCCAGCAGAAATTTCAAAACTTTCAGACAGACTTGTCACTCGTTTTGAAAACGGTCTTTTGGTAGACATTCAATATCCTGATTTTGAAACAAGGGTCGCAATTGTAAAAGATAAGGCAGATTCTCTTAAATTCACAATACCGATAAGTGTCTGTGAATATATTGCAGATAAGATAAAAAACAATGTAAGAAAACTGGAAAGTGCCGTTAAAAACATTTATGCATATTGCAGTTTTAACAATATCGAAAAACCGACAGTTGATATTGCAAAAGAAGTTTTGAAAGATATTATCAATACAGATATTCCTATTTCTGTTTTCGTCGATAATATTATTGACAGAGTTGCCTCGACCTACGGAGTAACTGCAGATCAGATGAAAAGTGAACGAAGAGATGCGAATATAAATGATGCAAGACAGACTGCGATGTATATAATTTTAGATATGACCGGAATGTCCCAGCAATCCATAGGAGAAATATTCAATCGTAATCACTCTACGGTTAATAATGCACTTAAAAATGTAAATAACAAAATAGCAACGGATTCAAGATACAAAAATCTGATTGATGATATAAAGAAAGATTTAGGCGATTATTAAAGTTAATAATTTTCTTTCTTTTCAACTGAGTTTTTGTTTTCAACATTTTCTTTTTCAAAAAGTCATTTTCATACTAAAGAAAAAACAATTTTTGTCATAAAAATTAACAATCATTTTTTAAGTCATATATGTAAAAACAAAAGTTTTGGACAGTTTGTCCGCATATAATACTAATACTAAAAAAATATAAATTTTTAAAGGAGAATTCATATGAAATTTACATGTTCATCACAAGTATTAAGTGAAGCTTGCATGAATGTACAAAGGGCTACATCAACAAAAAGTACAACTCTTCCAACAATCGAAGGTATTTTAATAAAGGCAGAAAGTGACAGAGTAATGCTTACAGGTTATGATCTTGAATTCGGCATCATAACATCTGTTGAAGCTAATGTTGAATCAACAGGCAGCATTATCTTAAATGCAAAAACTTTATGTGATACTTTATTGAGAGTACCAAATGAAAATGTTTCAATCGAGGCAGATGAAAGGCTTATTTGCAAAATAAAGAGCGGTGACTATGAGATGTCACTTACAGGTTTTTCTGAAGCAGACTATCCGGAACTTCCGACTGTTACAGGCGGTTTTCCAATCATCATAAAGGGCAGCATAATAAAAGATATGATTAAAAAAACTATATTTGCTGCATCCGACAATGATGCTAAAGTTGTTCATAACGGCGTCAGATTTGAAATAGGCAATAACAACATACGCCTTGTTGCAGTAGACGGATACAAACTTGCAATAAGAAATGAAAAAATAGAATACAGTGCAGATGAGAAAGATTTTGTAGTTCCAAAAAAGACGCTTAATGAGCTTGTGAAACTTCTTGAGAATGATGAAAATATATCAATGGTAGTTGCAACAAGACATATTCTTTTTGAATGCGGAAGTTATGTTATTATTTCAAGACTTCTCGAAGGTGACTTTTTAAGTTACAAATCTGCAATTCCGACAACTGCAAAGACAGAAGTAAAAATTAATACAAGAAATATGATTAATTCCATAGAAAGAGTTTCAATTATCATAACAGAAAGAATAAAGAGTTATGTAAGATGTATTTTTGACAGTGAATCAGTAAAAGTTTCAAGTACATCTGCAATAGGCTCATCCGCAGACAGGGTAATTGCAGATTTGCAGGGAGAAAGAGTTGAAATAGGATTCAATAACAAATATCTTCTTGATGCATTAAAAGTTTGTGATACAGATGAGATAATATTAAGACTCAATGGTGCAACATCACCTTTGATTATTGTTCCTGATAATGATGATTCTGCAATATATGAAAAGAATTTTCTCTTCATGGTTTTGCCGGTTAGGATGAACTGATTGATGAAAAAAATCAAGGCACATATAAAAGAAAAAGAAGTTATAAAAGTAAAAATTGATACTGATTTTATCAAACTTGATGCTTTTTTAAAACTTTCAGGAGAAGTGTCTACCGGCGGAGAAGCAAAAATTCTCATAGCAAAGGAAAACTTAAAAGTAAACGGTGAAAAAACAAAATCAAGAGGAAAAAAACTCCATATAGGAGATAAGATTTCTGTTTTAGACAGAGAATATGAGGTTATCTGATGTATATAAAAGATGTTGAAATTAAAAATTTCAGAAATATAAATCAGATAGAAATAAAGCCTGAAAACGGAATTAATATCATATATGGAGAAAACGGACAGGGAAAAACAAACATAATTGAGGCTGTATGGCTTTTTACCGGATGTAAGAGTTTTAGAACAAGCAAAGATAAGGAACTCATAAAATTCGGAGAGAATATGAGTCAGCTTGATATAGAATTTTGTGACAGCATAAGAGAAAATAAAGCCCAGATTCAGATAGAAAAAAGAAGAAATGCAGCCTTAAACGGTGTTGAACTTTCAAGTCCGAGAGAGCTCATAGGAAAGTTTTACAGTATAGTTTTTTCACCCGGACATCTTTCGCTTGTGAAGGAAGGTCCGTTAAACAGAAGAAGATTCATAGATACTGCAATAAGTCAGATAGAAAATATATATGCTAAAAAACTTGCATATTATAATCATCTTGTAAATCAAAAAAATGCCTTATTAAAGAATGCTTCCGAGGACAGCAGCCTCATAACCACATTTGATATATGGGATGAAAAGCTGGCCCAGGCAGCGGCAGAGATAATAAAATACAGGATTGAATATATAAAAAAAATTGAGCCCTGTGTTTCGGATATATATGAAGGAATTTCCGATAAAAGGGAAAAGTTAAAAATAAAATATGCAAGCAATATACGTTATGAAAGTGAAAATATTGCAGATATAGAAGATAACTGCTATAAGGCACTTTTGGCAAACAGAGCAAATGATTTATATATAAAAAGCACCAGCTGCGGTCCTCACAGAGATGATATGGAAATATTCATAAATGGTATTTCCGCAAGAAAGTTCGGCTCTCAGGGTCAGCAAAGAAGTGCATCACTTGCTCTTAAACTTGCAGAAGCAGACATCATAAAAGAAGAAAAGAATGAAAAACCTGTTATTTTGCTGGATGATGTAATGAGTGAACTTGATTTGGGAAGACAGAACTTTATTCTCCATAAAATGTCTGACAAACAGGTATTCATAACATGCTGTGAAAAAGAAACAGTCCAGAGACTGGAAAAAGGAAAAGTATACAAGATAGAAAACGGACAAGTGATTGACTGATGCTCATAAATATTGGACAAAACAGGATTGTTTCAGACAAAGATATAATCGGCATTTTTGATCTTGATAATACAACAGTTTGCAAAAGCAGCCGGGATTATATAAACAATGCCGTTAAATCCGGTAATTGCATAACTGTTTCAATGGACGACTTACCCAAGTCCTTTATTGTTTGTATCGAAAAAGAACAGAGAAATGTATATATTTCTCCACTGAACACATCAACAATATATAAGAGAATAGAAGAAAAATAATCTGCATATCGCAGGGAGGAAAACATGGACGAAGAAAAAATAAAATACGAAGAAGAGGATATGGATACTCTTGTGACCGAGGAATACGGCGCCGATGCCATTCAGGTATTGAAAGGTCTTGAAGCTGTAAGAAAACGTCCCGGTATGTATATTGGATCGACAGGACCCAAGGGTCTGCATCATCTTGTATATGAGATTGTGGACAACTCCATAGACGAAGCTCTTGCAGGATATTGTACTCACATTGAAACTGAGATTCTTCCCGGAAACATAATTACGGTTAAGGATAACGGAAGAGGTATTCCTGTGGGCATCAATGAAGAAGAAGGGCTTCCGGCGGTTACGGTGGTTCTTACTGTTCTTCACGCAGGAGGAAAATTCGGAGGCAGTGGATATAAGGTTTCAGGCGGTCTCCATGGTGTAGGTTCATCTGTTGTTAACGCACTTTCTGAGTGGTTTGAGGTTGAAGTAAGCCAGAATGGACATATATACAAGCAGAGATTCGAACGCGGTGAAACAGTAAGCGACCTTGAAATTATTGCTGATATAGATGAAAAGGAAACAGGAACTCTCATAAGATTCAAGGCAGATCCTGAGATATTCACTGAAACGACTGAGTATGAATATGAGGTCATCCAGAGAAGACTCAGAGAACAGGCTTTCTTAAATGCGGGCCTTAAGATAACTCTTACAGACAGAAGAGATGAAGACAATATCCTCGAAGATAAGTTTTGTTATGAAGGCGGCATAAAGTCATATGTTGACTTTATCAATAAGACCAGGGGTCTTACACCGATTCATGATGAAGTACTTCACTTTTCAAAAACAAAAGATGATAAGAGTGCTGAGGTTGCAATTTCATATAACGACGGATACAACGAAGTTATCTTATCATTTGCAAATAACGTAAGAACCATAGACGGCGGTACTCATGAAGACGGCTTTAAGGCTGCCCTTACAAAAGTATTCAATGATTACGGAAGAAAGTTCAAACTCTTAAAAGATAATGATAAAAATCTCTCGGGCGAAGATGTCAGAGAGGGACTTACCGCAGTTATAAGTGTTAAACTGACCGAGGCCGAATTTGAAGGACAGACAAAAGGAAAACTCGGAAATACGGAAATGAGAACTCTTGTAAATAAGATGTTTTACGAGAAACTTATGACATATTTTGAAGAAAATCCTGCTGTTGCCAAGACGATTTTCTCCAAAGCTTTAGATGCGTCCAGAGCAAGAGAGGCTGCCCGTAAGGCAAGAGACAGCGCAAGAAGAAAATCCGCATTTGACGGAGGTTCTCTTCCGGGTAAACTTTCGGATTGTATAGACAAGGATCCTGTTAATACGGAACTTTTCATAGTCGAGGGAGACTCAGCAGGAGGCTCTGCAAAGGAAGGCAGAGACAACCGCATCCAGGCTATTCTTCCTCTTTGGGGAAAGATGCTCAACGTTGAGAAAGCAAGAATAGACAGAGTAATAGGTAATGATAAACTGACTCCTGTTGTACTGGCGCTCGGAACGGGAATAGGCAATGAGTTTGATATCACAAAAATCAGATATCATAAGATTGTAATCATGGCCGATGCCGATGTCGACGGACAGCATATCAGAACATTGCTTTTGACTTTCTTCTTCAGATATATGAGACCCCTTATTGAAGAAGGTTACATATATATAGCTCAGCCGCCGCTTTTCAAACTTTCCAAGGGAAAGAGACATGAGTATGCATACTCAGATGAAGAGAGAGACAGACTCATTGAAGAACTCGGCGGAAGTTGTGATATTCAAAGATATAAAGGTCTTGGTGAGATGGATCCCGAACAGCTTTGGGAGACAACAATGGATCCGGCAACAAGAATCATGCTGAGAGTAACTCTTGAGGATGCGATGGAAGCAGATGAGACATTCTCAATTCTGATGGGAGATAAAGTAGAACCCAGAAGAGAGTTCATAGAAAAGAATGCTAAATACGTACAGAATCTTGATATATAAGGTGAAGAGGTAAAAAAATGGCAGACAAAAACAGTCACAATCATTCTTTCGGGGACTATGTTCCTCTGGAGGCGCAAAATATTCTGAATGTGGAAATCAACAAGGAAATGAAAGGTTCTTTCCTTGATTATGCCATGTCGGTTATCACAGCGCGTGCTCTTCCGGACGTAAGGGACGGATTAAAGCCCGTACACAGAAGGATTCTCTACACAATGTATGAGAACAACCTTTATCCGGACAAAGCATACCGTAAGTGCGCCGATACAGTCGGTTCTGTATTGGGACGTTATCATCCACACGGTGATGCATCTGTATATGATGCAATGGTAAGACTTGCACAGACATTCTCAATGAGATATATACTCGTTGACGGTCATGGTAACTTCGGATCGATAGACGGCGACCCACCTGCAGCATACAGATATACAGAGTCAAGAATGAGCAAAATCTCAATGGAGATGCTCACAAATATAGATAAAGACACAGTTGATTTCACAACCAACTATGATGACAGACTTAAAGAACCTACGGTTCTGCCTTCAAGATATCCCAATCTTCTTGTCAACGGTTCCACAGGTATCGCAGTAGGTATGGCAACAAATATTCCTCCGCATAATCTCACAGAGGTTATTGAAGGAATATGTACGGTTATCGACAATCCGGATGCCACACTTGAAGATATTATGGAGCATATCAAGGGGCCTGACTTCCCAACAAAGGGTATAATCATGGGATATTCGGGAATCAGAGCCGCATATGCAACGGGAAGAGGAAAGATAATCTTAAGAGGCCGTGCCGAAATAGTGGAGAATGAAAAGACGGGACGTTTTCAGATTATCATAACCGAGCTTCCTTATCAGGTAAACAAGGCAAGACTCATTGAGGATATGGCTGACCTTCATAAAGAAAAAAGGATTGAAGGCATGAGTGATATCAATGACTACTCTTCAAAGAGAGGCGGAGGTATACGCATTGTCATAGATCTTAAGAGAGACGCGAATCCACAGGTAATACTTAATCAGCTCTATCAAATGACACAGCTTCAGATTTCTTACGGTATCATCCAGCTTGCTCTTGTAAACGGCGAGCCTAAAGTACTTACCTTAAGAGATATCATTGATGAGTATATAAATTTCCAATGCGAGGTCATCCGCAGAAGAACACAATTTGATTTAAATAAGGCCCAGGCAAGAGAGCATATCCTTGAAGGTCTTGCAAGAGCCATAGACATAGTGGATGAAATCATAGCCACAATCCGTGCCTGCAAGGGCGGACAACAGGAAGCAAAGCAGGCAATCATGGATAAGTTTGATTTTGATGATCCTCAGGCCAGCGCTATTGTTGCATTCAGACTCGGACAACTTGCAGGTCTTGAGATTCAGAAGATAATTGCCGAAAGAGACGAACTCAAAGAGAAGATCCGTGAGTACAGCGAAATACTTTCTTCGGAGACAAGGATAAAAGAAATCGTCAAAGAAGAACTTATGGCTATTGCTCAGAAATTCGGTGATGAGAGACAGACACAAATAGAAAATGTAAGCGGTGAGGTTGACATTGAGGACCTTATACCGGAAGAGGATTGTGTATATACTCTTACAAAGATGGGATATATAAAGAGACTTCCGGTTGAAACATATTCCGTTCAAAACCGCGGCGGCAAAGGAATAAAGGGAATGACAAGGCGTGAGGAAGACTACACGGATACCATGTTTATCGCTTCTTCCCATGACTATATTATGTTCTTTACCAACAGCGGTAAAGTTTACCGACTTAAAGGATATGAGATACCGGAAGGCAGCCGCGGCAGCAAGGGAATGAATATAGTTAATATTCTTCCTGTAAACTCGGAAGAAAAAGTGACTGCCATGCTTAAGGTACCGGATTTCGGCGAGGACAAGTACTTCCTTTGCATGCAGACCCGTAATGGTGTCATAAAGAGAACGCATCTTGATGCATATAAGAACATAAGAAAGAACGGCATTATAGCCATAAACCTGGATGAGGATGATGAACTTCGCTGGGTTAGGCTAACAGACGGAAATCAGAATCTTATGGTTGCAACAAGAGACGGATACAGTATTTGTTTCAATGAAAATGATGTACGTTGCACAGGCAGAACCGCCAGAGGCGTTAAGGCAATAACCCTCAGAAAAGGCGACGAAGTTGTAGGTATGATCGTATTCTCGGATGAGGGCAAAGTTATTGTCATCAGTGAGAAAGGATACGGCCGTCGCAGTGATGTTTCAAATTACCGTGTTCAAAACCGCGGCGGTAAAGGACTTACGAATTATCATACGGATAAGTATGGTAAAGTTTGCACAATAGATATGGTTGAGGATGGACAGGATATCATAATGATTTCTTCAGACGGAATCATCATCAGACTTAAAGCCGAGCAAGTAAGAGAATGCAACAGACCGTCTAAAGGTGTAATTCTTATGAAAGTCAAAGAAGGCGAAAAAGTCGTAACCATATCGGTAGCAGACCGGGACGAAGAAAATGAAGACTACGAAGAGGTTGAAGAGACGGAGTAAATTGCGGTAAAGCTAAAGACTAAGGAGTTAAATAAAACGCAATGAACAACAATTACGACCCAAGAGGGTACTATAATTATCCATACATGCCTTCCCCTGAACAGATAATGTTTGAAAACCGCAAGAGGGAAGATAAGAAAATACTTAACCGGATGGGAAATGTTTTCGGTTTGGCGATATTGCTCTATATAGGATTCAGTTTGCTGGTTTCCTTTGTATTCGCTGCTCTCTTAAAGCGGATTCCGGCACTTGATTTCTTCTATTCAGATCCCATGGGAAACAGTGTTTACAGTGCAATATCATCAGTTATCTTTTTAGGCGGTGCTTTCTTTGTCTCGCACCTGATACTCAAAGCTAAAAAGTATACTGTTGTCATACCGCTCGGAACCAGCTATAACAAACAGGCATCGACATATCTTGTTATGCTCATAACACCGATTCTCATGCTTACAACGGTAGTTATAAATCTCATTTCGCAGTTTTTCCAGTCAGCTGCAGGCGTTGAGTTTTCAAGCAGCCTTGATGATATACCGTCCTCTGCAAACATTGCAGATGTGCTGATAAGCATGATAGTAATCGCAGTTATTCCTGCCATAATAGAGGAAGTCTGCGTAAGAGGCATTGTTTTGCAACCGCTTCGCAGATATGGTGATAAGTTCGCTATATTAATGTCTTCAATTATATTTTCCCTGCTTCACGGAAACATGGAACAGATACCGTATACTTTGACTGCAGGCCTTCTTTTAGGCTATGTTGCCGTTGCAACAGGAAGCCTTTGGCCCGGAATAATAATACACTTCATTAATAACCTTATTGCCGCCGTAATATCCGGGGTATTGGATTTATACGGCACCACACCATCGACAATAGTTGCCATAGCGATTTATGGTTCGATATTTGTTATAGGTATAATCGGCGCTATCAAATATATGAAGCTGAATTACAAGGTTGTATTCCATAAAGGTGTCAACACCTTAAAAACCGGCGAAAAATGGGAAGCGTTTTTCCTGAATCCCTTAATGGTGATTGCTGTGCTTGTAATGATTTGGGTTATTTCCATGTATATAAGTTAGTAATATGGATAAAGATGTATTCATGAAAAGAGCTCTCGAGCTTGCAAAAGAGTCGGCAAACGAAAACGAAGTTCCGGTCGGCGCAGTTGTCGTATTTGACGGAAGGATAGTCGGAGAGGGCAGAAACCGAAGGGAAAAGAATAAAAATGCGCTCTGCCATGCAGAGCTGGAAGCAATAGACAATGCCTGCAAAAACCTGGGGGGCTGGAGACTGCATAAATGCGATATTTATGTAACCTTAGAGCCGTGCCCCATGTGTGCAGGCGCCATAATCAATTCAAGAATAAAAAAGGTATACTTCGGTGCGAACGATCCGAAAAACGGAGCAATTGTTTCGAAGGCATGCCTTTTTGATTTTGATTTTACACATAAGCCTGAATACGAGTCCGGTATTTTGGCAGATGAATCTTCAAAAGTTTTAAGGGATTTTTTTAAGAGCCTCAGAAAGTAAAAAAAGAGGAGAGCAAATGACTACAATAGCTGCCATATCTACCGGTTTGGCGCCGGGAGGAATAGGAATTGTAAGAATATCCGGAGAAGATGCCGTCAAAATAGCAGATAAGGTATTTGAGTCCTTCAGCGGGAAAAAGATATCCGACTTAAAGGGATATACTGCTCTTTACGGCAGAGTAAAAGACAATGATACATATCTTGATACTGCAGTTGCGCTCTTTTTTAAAGGACCCAAAAGCTATACGGGAGAAGACGTGGTTGAGATTTCATGCCATGGCGGGCTGTATGTCTGCAGAAGGGTTTTGAGGACTGTCTTTGAGGCGGGCGCAGTGCCTGCAGAAGCAGGAGAATTTACAAAAAGAGCATTCCTAAACGGAAAAATGGATTTAACGGGAGCAGAATCAGTTATGTCCATTATTTCTGCTCACGGAGAGGAATCTGAAAAGATTGCTTTGAAAAATATCGAGGGAAGCCTATTTAGAAAAATTAAGGAAATCAGCGACAAACTTGTATATGACATGGCTCTTTTGTCAGCATGGGTTGATTATCCATATGAAGAAATTGAAGAATTATCGGATGAAAAGTTAAAGGCTGATATTGAAAATGCGGAAGCAGAATTATCAAAGTTAATTTTCAACTATGATAGAGGAAAGGCAATAATTGAGGGTGTGGATACTGTCATTGCGGGAAGTCCCAATGTAGGTAAATCCACATTGATGAACTATCTTTCAGGTGAGGAAAAGTCCATTGTAACCGATATAGCCGGAACAACCAGGGATATTGTGGAAGATACAATATTGCTTGCGGATATAGTATTGAGAATTTCAGATACAGCCGGTGTAAGAGAGACTGATGATTTGGTCGAAAGTATTGGTGTAGGCAGAGCTTTTGATAAGATTGATAAGGCAAGTCTGGTCCTCGCTGTTTTCGATGCGGGCCGTAAAATTGACGACTCAGACAGAAAATTGATAGAGGCCTGCAAAGGGAAAAAAGCGATTGCTATAATTAATAAAACAGATTTAGTTAAAAACCAACTAAGAGAAGATATAGAAAAAGAATTTGAAAATTTCGTATATATTTCAGCAAAGACCGGTGAGGGGACGGACAAGCTTGAAGAGACGATAAAGAAGGTTTTAATGACTGCGGAATTTGATTCTTCAGCAGAAACTCTCATAAATGAAAGACAGCTGCATTGCTGTAAGGAAGCGCTGGATGCAATCAAAGATGCAAAACAGGCTCTTTGTATCGGTCAGACACTGGATGCTGTCAATGTATGTCTTGACTCTGCGGTCGAGAAACTTTTGATTATGACAGGCGAAAAAGCGACAGATACGGTAGTAAATGAAATATTCTCACATTTTTGTGTAGGTAAATAAGGAAAAGGAGATAATTATGGCTTCATGTAACGGCAAATGCGGTGATTGTAAGCTGAATTGTAACGACAGAAAAGAAGATTTCATTCTTTCTCCGAATGAAAACAGCAAAATAAAAAAGCTTATCGGTGTGGTAAGCGGAAAAGGCGGAGTAGGTAAAAGCACTGTGACGTCGCTGCTTGCAGTGGCATCTGCAAATCTCGGTTATTCCACGGCAATTATGGATGCGGATATAACCGGACCTTCAATACCCCAGGCTTTCGGTATTCATGAAAATGCAAGAGGTACGGATGAAGGAATAATTCCCGCTTTAGGTTCAAAAGGGATAAAAGTCATGAGTGTTAATCTTCTGCTTGAAAGAGAAGATCAGCCGGTTATATGGAGAGGCCCTGTTCTTACCGGCCTCATTAACCAATTTTGGCAGGAAGTAATATGGGGAGATGTCGACTATATGTTTGTTGATATGCCTCCCGGAACCGGAGATGTTCCTCTTACAGTCTTCCAAAGTCTGCCTTTGGACGGGATTATCATTGTGACAACACCGCAGGATCTTGTTACTCTCATTGTTAAAAAAGCTGTTAATATGGCTAAAATGATGAATGTTCCCATTATCGGCATTATAGAAAATATGAGCTATTTTATCTGTTCGGACTGTGGGAAGAGACATAATATATTCGGCGAGAGCAAACTGGAGTCTTTTGTCAAAGAAGAGGGTATTTCCTTCCTGGCACAGATTCCGTTAAATGAGGAAAGCAGACTTCTTGTCGACAAAGGAAAAGTTGAACTCGCAGATACAAGG
>FLNW01001335.1_pt1 | contig 12468 bp, 7 predicted proteins | sample 1140371 | NCBI WGS metagenome assembly FLNW01 (sample SAMEA3878170, study PRJEB12797) | bioreactor metagenome | biome: Moose rumen | place: Sweden | collected 2011-10
GTTTCATATTTAGCGTTCGTTTATTCGGGCATTAGGTCATTTATTTCACTACAAAAATTATACCAATCAGAAAGCCAACATATAGCGGTAGTTAGCTGCTGTCTTGGTATTGACTGTCTTGAACAGGTCGGTGGATGCTGTTCCTATACCGGTGTAGCCCCATAAGACAACCGCCGACCGGATATTGGACGACCAATAGTTCTGCGGAGAATCGTTGTCCCACTGGAAGAGGGTAGCACCAATACGTACCAGCGAAGCAGAGACAGCGTCTGCATTGGCACGGATGTTCTGCCACTCCTTGAGCGACGGGATATACCATTCGGTAGTAACAGTCGGTGCGATATGAGTTGCAAGGTAGGCTTCGTCAGTAGCGGCGAACACAGAGTTCATGTCCACTACATAGCCGCCTATTTCCAGTCCAACCGGTATTGTGCGCCAAACGAGCGTGTTCTCGTATCCGTTGGCGACAAGCATAGCCTGGTCAATCTGCTCCGCCTTAGTAACACCACCGGCTTCACTGATATCGAGGGTGAAACCCTTATCGCGGTACCAATAACGCCAGCCTGCATCGTTCTCATCGGACGAAGTAGTGTTGGCTGTTCCCCATGCGGCACGCTGCTCGGCTGTAGCGATGACACAAGCATGGGTGCAACTTGCTTTCGCCATAGCGATAGCCTCGGTAGTGCCAAGCGAGCAGACAACACCTACTATATTCGGTTTGGCAGCAGCCAGTTCCTCATCGGAGGCATCCTTGCTGAGCAGATTGCCATCGCTCAGGAAATAGTCACCCACCTGCAAAGTCATCGTAGTGACAGACGCCCCTCCGCCGATGACGAAGCGCGCATACTCGCCTGACCAGATATTGCTGATCTGATCTATTTCCTCGCTGAACGGTGTGCCGGCGTTTTCATAGGAGACAATCAGTTTGTCCTGCAACTCCGGCTTGAGAATGAGCATATAAGTCTGGGTAGCCTCGTCGAAGAACGGCTTGAGCTCGCCGCCTGCCTCCAATGCAAACTTGACATTAGTCGGACTGACAAGGATATAAGGCTCTACGTCCGCGTTGGTGAACACATAGGATACGTTCGGAAGCTCTACGTTGACCAACGCCATGCGATGCTCCATGGGCAGTGTGACCGAATGGAGCGTACCGATGCGGCATGCACCGGTGGTGAGCAGGTCCGCTTTCCCGAAGAGCGAAGCCGTGGATTGGTCTGCTGCAGGCTGAAAATCCGCTGTCACCTGGCGGAACACATCCTCATTGGTCAGGTCAATCGTTACGGTATCGCTATACGGATAGTAGGCATAGAAAATAGCATCATCATACTCTTCGCTATATGGAACCATCGAAGAGGGTACCCAAACGCCGTTCTGGTTGAAGGTCAGTTTGAGGTTGTTCACCCGCGGCATGATTTCGCCTCCGCGTACGGCGAACACACCAGCTTCGTCGTTGAGCGTAAAGACAGTCTTCATCGTCTCGCCGTTGGTAGCAATGCGACGGGGACCGCTGGCTTGGGAGTTTTGTCCGCTGAATGTCAGTTGGAAACTCAAACGCTGAGGTTCGGGCGTATCCTCTTTCTGAGAGCAAGCGGTGATTACAAACGCTGCGCAAAGCGCCAGACAAAGATTTAGATAGTTTTTCATATTCTGCAGTATTAAATATTCTTATTGATGTTGACGCCAAGCGATGGAGTCGGTAGTAAAACTGATGCCGTTGGTGAACTTGTCTTCGTAATTGGTCCATGTCATGCCATAGCCGCTGAACGAGACGGTAGCCACGTCGGAGGTGATATCCACTGTAGCCGTCACTATCTCGTCGGACGCGACAGGCAGTGTGCCCAAAGGCACAGTATAGGAACGGATATTGCCTATCAGCGTCAGTTCGGCAGGGATAACCGCCTCCGCTGCAACGGTCTGCGGTATCAGGTCGAGCGAGAAAGAGGTGATGTCGGTGCCGTCCATTATGTAGGACTGCGGCGCGTCGGTCAGAGTAATCGCCCATGAATAGGGATCCACCGTAGCAGTATGATAGAAACCGGATACCACAACACGACGGATATGCTCCTCGGGGGCTGTTTTGATAGTGGTATTGAGCCGCCCTAAGGCATGGCGGAAACTGAGACGCACATTGCCCTCTTCGCGGCTTACCGGAGTGCGGGCAAAGAGGTAGTCTGTCTTGGCGGCCTGGTTCAATGTAGCCAACTCAATCACCGGTTCTACGCCGTCGATGCCGGTAGCAGGATAATAAGCCAAGAGGTAGCCTTTACCCTTGACGTACATGTTCACGCTGTCTGCCGAGGCAAAGTTGGTACCGTCCGTGGTGGTATAGAAGCGGTTGAGTGACGACTGGTCGTAATACGACGTAGTAACGGCTATCGAATCACCTGCGGCAAACGAGGCGGAAGGCGTCAATACCGATGTGATGTCAGCTGTCAGTTCCAGTTTAGCTCCGGCTCCGTCGGTAGTAACATGTCCTGCGAAGTACTCGTTGTCACAAGACGTACAGACCGCTGCCGCTGACAGAATACAGAATACAGAGTACAGACCTATTATGTTATGTAGTTTATTCATATTCATTAGAAGTTTTAGAGACATCAATATCCGGGATTTTGCTGATAGAGTCCTTCGCGCACCTGCATTTGAGAGAGCGGTATGGGATAGAGGGCACTATTCTGTGTCACGCGGTTGGCGTAAATAGTATAGTTGTTGGAATGGCTGTTATCGCGGTTGTCGCGATAGTCGAAGAACATGTTCTGAATGTCTGCCACGAATGTGTTTTGTCTTACCTCGTCAAACCAGCGCACACCTTCGCCCAGCAGTTCGTACTGACGCTCTTTGGCTACCGCCTGCTGGAACTGGTCTGTTCCCAATGCTCCATATGCAGCGAGACCTGCACGGGTGTGGATGCGGTTGAGCAATGCCATTCCTTCACTCGTCGGGCCTACGCACTCGACATAAAGCAAAGCGATATCCTCAATGCGCAGTACGGGGAAATTCTGCGGCCAGTAAGACGAATTGACAATCTCCGGATCCATATTGTAATAACCCAATGCAGCGCGCTTCATCTTATGCTCAAAAAACTTGAACATATATTTGTTGCCGTCCGTTATGTCAGAGATGATACCTCCCGTCTCTTCGTCATAGACCGCACCGGTGTTGATGGTCCACGTAAGGCGGTTGTCGGCATAGACGGAGGTCGAGTCATTGATTTCTATTTTCTGCAAGAAATGGTCCAGCAGCAGTCGCGATACATAGGCGTGCGGACCTCCGGTAAGGTTGGCATGACAGTACTCATCATCATTGTAGTTAGAGATGCGTGCGAGAGGAACTATCGGGTTGCCCTGTCCGTTGGCAGCAACGTATTGGATTTCAAAGATGAAATACTTATTGTCGTTCTCATGCACCCACAGATGATCCCATTTATCGTCTGCAATCCAGTATTTCTCGCCGTTGTCCAGCACCTCTTTGAAGCAGTCACGCGCCAAGTCTTGAGTATTCATGTAGAGCGGATAACCCGCCATCTGCATATACACTTTGCCTAACAACGCCACAGCCGCCAAACGGCTCACGCGCTCGGAGTGCACATCACCGCGGTAGTCGATAGCCTCTTCTGCCAAATGCGTGGTAGCGAACTTCAAATCATTGATGATAGCCTGATAGACCGCGGTATCTTCGCTCTGCTTCAATTGGAATGCTTCTGTGGTATTCAACTCATGCAAGGTGAGCGGCACACGTCCGAAGAAACGCACCAAGTCGAAATAACTGAGCGCGCGCAGGAAACGCGTTTCCGCTTCATACTGATAGCGGATAACAGTATCGGCAAACTCCACGTTGTTCGCCTCCATGCGATCCAACAGGGTATTGGCTGCTGCAATCAGCGTATAATGGTCTGCCCAGCAATCTTTGACAATACCGTCTGTCAGAAGACCCGTTGAGTTGAACTGCGCACAGTCGGCGTAGTCGCTCTGCCTCGCTTCAGTAATGATGAAGATATTATCCGAGCGGTACTCCGACATACAATAGTAGTATTTGGAGAACGGCTTGAGTGCACCATAGATACCTGTAATGGCTTGGTCAATCTGTGCAGGTGTCTTGTAGAAATTATCTGTAGTCAGTTGGGACTGCGAAGGGGTGTTGAAATAGTCCGCACACGAAGTACAAAGGAACAAAGTACCAAGTACTACATATATTATATTCTTTCTCATATTCGTTCCTCCTTTCATTAGAATTCAAACTTAAGTCCGATAGCATAGCTTCGTGCCTGCGGATATGCTCCATAATCATATACCGAGACACCGTTGGAGTTATTCGACTCCGGCGAGAAACCGCCGCTGTAACGGTCTGCCATATATACGTTCTCGCAGCTGAGCGAGAAGCGGATGACCTGTAGCATATATTTCTTGGGCAGACGGTAGCGATAGCCCAGCGTGATATTCTTGATCTTGAAGAAATCGGTGCTGTACAGCCATCGGGTACTATATTCTTCTTGTCCCGAACCGTTCTGTGCGGCAGGAGTAGAGCCGTCACCTGAACGAGTCTCACTCAACCACTGGCCTGTACTCCAATGCTCCAGCGCATTGATGTTCGTGCCCATGTTGAAGCGGTCGATAGCCCGACCGAGCGCCGACCATATCCGTCCGCCTGTCTGCCCTGTGAAGACGATAGAGGCATCAAAGTCACCGTATTTGAAGGTGTTGGTCATACCGAACACCCAGTCCGGCTGCGGTTTGCCGCAGTAGGTACGGTCGTCTTCGGTAATCTGTCCGTCACCGTTTATATCGCGGTAGCGAACCGAACCAAGGCCGGAAGTACTTTGGCGCGGATACTTCGCCAAATCCTCTTGTGTCTGATAAACACCGTCGGCTATATAGAGATAGTATTCACCGATAGCGTGACCCACCTCAATAATCTGCGTCTTGTTGTCATAGCCGGTATAGATCATGGAGTTCTCGCCCAAGTCGGTCACTTGGTTGGCAGACCAGGCGGCGGTGAATTTCGTCGTCCAATGGAACTTGCCGCGACTGATATTCTCGGTCTTGAGTTCTATCTCCACACCCTGCGTCTTCACATTCCCGATATTACTCCAGCCTTTGGCATAGCCGATAGCTGAAGGCAATGTAACCTGATAGAGCATGTCGCGGATAGTCTTCCGGTAGTAATCCACGGCAAAAGATATACGGTTATTCAGCAATCCCACATCTATACCTACATCCCATGAGTCGGTCTTCTGCCAACTGAGGTCGGCATTCTCACTGCTGGAGGGTATATAACCTGTTACTATCGTGCCATCCATGCTATAATAGGATGCGGTCATGAGTCCTTGTGCTGCACCCTGACTGACGCGATTACTACCATTGACACCCCACGAGGCGCGCAGCTTGAGTTGATTCACCGCCCAGTTATCGCCCCAGAAATGCTCTTCGCTAATGCGCCATGCACCGCTGACAGCGGGGAAAACGCCCCATTTCCTATTGGCACCGAAACGGCTGTAGCCGTCGGCACGGAGCGACACATTCACCAGATAGCGGTTGTCATAGCCGTACTCGGCACGCCCGAAAGCCGACATCATATGGTCCTGCGTCGTATAAGTGGCGGTGAACTTGGTGGCGGTCACATCATTGATAGTCCATCCCTCGATAGCATTGCTCGGGAACTCGCGCGCCGCCATTTCAAACGACGAGCCGTCTCTGTTGCTTTCCATTGACCATCCGGCTACTACCTTGAAGTGATGCTTCTTGTGCCAAGTATGGTCGTAATTGGTAAGTGCCTGCAGCATCCACCGGTGGGAACGGTTGCCAAACCATGTACTCGTAGTCTCTTGCCCCTCACCGGAAGCCCAACTGCGGTTGACTGACGAAGGAGTGAAGATATGGCGCTCGCGGTTGTTGAATGTCCAAGAACCCAAAGCCTCCACATGCCAGCCTTTGAGAATCTCATAATCCAGTTTGAGGTTGGAATTGATGCGGATATTCTCGTCTTTGTACGTACGCTCATTGAGTACCGCCACTTGCGAGACGGTAGAACCGGCGTACAGGTACCGGCTATACGGCTCTGCACCTGTATAGAGACCTGCCTCGTTCTCCGAAAACGGCACTGTTGTCACGGCACTCATCGCCGCATTGTCCTTGCCATCCACATTACCGCCGGTAGTCACGGTATATTGCGGCGAAACATCCAGCGAGACAGTGAATTTCTCTTTCAGTTTGGCGGACGCCTGCAGGCGGGTTGTCAGACGCTGGAAACCGGTGTTGATCACAATACCGTCCTGCTTCACATAGCCTACTGACGCACGCATATTGCCTATCTTGTTACCCATCATCACCGACAGGTTGTAGTTCTGTGCAAAAGCGGTCTTGAAGATAGCCTTCTGCCAGTCCACGGCATTGAGTCCGCCGTAGCCCGCCATCGCCCAGCGCGGGTCGTTGACGAGCGAGGCGGCAGCACCACCCGTGATAGCCACCTGCTCGGCGTAGCTATCTCCAAACTGCGCGCCGTTCTGTCCGTAACGGTTGACATAACTCTGGTAGTTGGCGTCGGAGCGGAACTTGATCCATTCCTCCGGCGTCATCACATTGAGGTAACGCTCCGGTGTAGCCAGCGAGAGATTGGTCGAGAACGTGACAGACAGTTTATCATTATTCTTCGCTTTCTTGCTCGTAATCAGGATGACACCGTTTGCTCCACGGCTACCATAGATAGCGGAAGACGAGGCATCTTTCAGCACCTCAATCGACTGAATATCCTGCGGGTTGAGGCTCTGCATACCGAAATCGTCGTCCATGGGAATACCGTCCACAACAAAGAGCGGGGAGGAAGACATGGACTCATTGATAGAGGTTGCACCACGCACTTTGATACTCACGGCACTACCGGGCTGGCCGGAAGTCGATTGTACCTCCACGCCCGCCAATTCGCCTTGCAGCGCAGAGGCTATATCCGCTACAGGGCGGTCTTCGAGGTCTTCCGCCTTGATTTGGGCAACGGCATTGGTGACGTCTCCTTTCTTTACGGAGCCGTAACCGATAGCCACTACCTCTTGCAGCACGGTCACATCCTCCTGCATACGCACCTCTATGTTGCCGCTCTTTACATCCGCAGTGATGGACTTATAGCCCATATAGCTTACCTCCACTTTCTTCACATTATCGGGCACAGAGAGTTGGAACCGTCCGTCTATATCGGTGATGGTACCAATTGTAGTCCCCTGCGCCAAGATACTTGCGCCAATGAGCGGTTCGCCGCTCATATCCAGCACCGTACCGCTGATTGTCTTGTCCGCCCATGCGAAAGCGGCAGTCAATATCCATGCCACAACGAGGAATACCCTTCGTACCTTGGTACTGCCCACTTGGCGCACTTTGTCACTTTTCATAGCTCTGCCTCCTCTTCTTCGGGTTCTTCATCAAAATACTCATCCTGCCATCCTTCGGCGGACATATACGCACCCAGCACTGCCGCAGGCACATAGAATTTCGGTGTTGTCTCTGCCAGATTGAGCGCGCCGTCTAATGCAGGGGGAGTGGTACACGCCAGATGGATATTGCCTTTCCAACTGAAAAAGGCATTGAAGCCTATACGCTCTACCTCAGGTCCGATCCACATCTCTTTCACGCCCACGCAATAGTAAAAAGCCATTTTACCGAGCGTCTTGACGGAGTTCGGCAGGATAATCGTATCCAATGCCACGCATTGCGCAAAGCATGTAGAAGGGATTTCCGTGATACCTTCAGGGATATTCACATCCAGCAGTCCGCGGCAGTAGCAGAATGCACCTTCGCCGAGTGACTTGATACTACTCGGCAGTTCGACGCGCAGCAGTGCACGGTTGCCCATGAACGCTTCCTGCCCTACCGCCGTCACACGCAGCGTTTGACCGTCGTGCGTAACGCTCTGAGGCACCACAATGGTATCTACATAGGTAGTGATGTTCACATTCACATCGCCCGTCACGTGGCGCGGGTTGCTGCCGTCAAAAGTGACCGTAGCCGTACCGTCCTGATTGTCCAGCAGGAAAAGTGTCTGGCCGTCCTCTAACGTCACCGTGAACTGATGCCGGCTTGTAGTCCAGTACTCCGGATCTCCTTGACGCAAGCCGTTGTCCTCGCAGCTGCTCATCACCGCCGCTATCAACGCCAAGCAAGGTAAGAATAGAAACTTCGTTTTCATGGTATATATCAAATCTTATAATTTTCTGCCAAGCAGGTCGTAGAGAGCTTCTCCTTTGCGGATATATAATTGCCCGTTGAGAAGTATTTTCTCTACTACAGGCCATTCAGTTTTCGGGATTGCTGTCGCCATCTTCTTTTCCTCTGCACCATAGAGTGCTATCTGGTAGAGATAATCGCCGGTGTTGGTACCCGTCTCGTCTATACGTATCAAATAAGTCTTGCCGGAATCCAGTCCTGTCACGGTGATGCGTTCTATACCGCGGTCAGCGGCTTTTTTGATAGATGGTGCCGTAGCTGTAGCACTTGCAGTAGTAGCTATACTGCCGTCCTCATCTATCTCATAGGCGGCAATGCGCATCAGCCCACGGTGGTTGTACAGCAACGCCGCCGCCTCTTTGCAATGCGTCACCTGCATCTCCACGTACGGGGCGGTATAAGGATTATCTGTCTCATATAGTTGCGCTCCGCTCAGCGCGTAGGTGCCGTTCCACGCGTTCATGTCCCGCATCATCGGGAACGCAGCCGGGTTATAGGTATATTTCACACTATTGGCACTGTCGATAGCATTGATAGCCGCCGTCTTGCCGCGGAAATGATAGCCGTACCACGACTGCACAGGACTCACGCGGTTGTAGTCCCAGCCGCTCGTCATGCCATAGGCGTGTATATAGATGGTACTATCCTCCACGATGAACGGGTTCCCCACACCGCCCTGCGTTGCTTGTGCCAACTGCCGCGGGTTCAGCAGGTCGAGCGTCGAATAGCCGTTCTCCAGTTTGATGCAGTCCCACATCACGCCGCCGATAGCCGTGCCTAGTCCGGAGAGGGTGAAACGTATCGTATCATTTTCGCCCACAGCGTGCAACCACTCGGCAGGAAAACAGTAACTCTGCACCTGGTGCGCACCACTCTGCGTGGCGGAGCGGGTAATCGAACCGTCATGCCCGAACGACCAACTCTGCGCCGTACGGCTGTTGACTTGCACGCTCAGTTTGGGTTTGTTAGCCGCGCCGGCAATAGAGGTGGTCAGCAGCATTGTGCCCGAATACGTCTTAGTCTTATTGAACACCACTTCCCATGTGCCGTTGTTGCCCACTTGGGCATAATCCCAATCGGTGCTCTCGGTGCTCGTACCAATAGTATATGTAATGTTCGCGCGCGAGGACTGATAGAGTTCGTACGCCCGCGGGGCGTCGCTCAGACGGAACTCCGAACTGCGTCTGTCGTTCTCGCCTACCGACCAGACGGTCTCCCGCATCTTCGCCGGTACCCATTCAATCGTCCCTAAATCTACATTTGTTCCGCTAATCGTCACTCCCTCGCCTTGGCGAGTGAAGAGCTCTGCTCGATCGGACTGCCTGTGGCCGTCCGTAGAACATCTTGGGGTGAGGTTTCCTTCCTCGGTATTCAGACCCTTCTGCGCCCAGGCATACAGCGCATAACTGCCCTCGCGGACGTTGGGAATAGAGAAATGTCCGTTCTCATCGGTCGTTGCCCAATAGATATAATCCTTGCCCTGCGCATACACATCGCTGCCGGGCTTAGCCAGCACCACGCGCAGGCTGTCACTCGTATAGCCCTCTACGGCTATCGTGCCGCTCACCGTGCTCCGCGTCGTAGGATAAAGGTCTTCGCCTATTCCTGTGAAACCGAACGGCCATGCCGCCTGCAGACTGTCGGCTATGTGCGCCGCATCGGCAATCAGATCGGCTTGTACGGGTAGTTCGTTGAAGTAGAGTGCAAAAGGCCCGTACACCTTGCGCTCTCCTGTAGCAAAAGTAGTGGCTCCGGCACCGAAGTGCCCGCCCTGCATCATCATCAGAAGTATCTGTGTGTCATCCGCAGCATGGACGGTTAGTTCCTGTCTCATAGGGCCGCCGTTGATATACTCATGACTGCACGGTATAGCCCATATGCCCGTGTAGTTACCCCGGGCATTGGTATCCGAAGAACAGACACCGTGGAAGGGGTCTTCGTCAATATAGTTCGCCCAGTTGTATTTGGTGTAGATGGTACCGTCCGATAAACGGTAAGTAGCGTCCTGCACGTCTTCACGTCCGACGGTCATCTGTGTATGGGTCGGCAGTGCACCCTGCTGCGTGGGCGATACATACCCATGGGTGAACGTCTGGTAGGGAGGACGGAGTACAAACCGCATCTCGCCTACCGAACTGACGCTGTCCGTCCCTTCGGCTATCACATAAGTATAAATAATACGTTCGCCTGCCCGCAGGATATATCCGATGGTCCATTTGACGCCGTGGGTGCTGGCCATCGTGTATTGTATCTCCGCTATCGAATCGCTGTTCTGCACCATCCGCGGGCTGCCCATGAGGGACTCATCATAGCCGTTGCCGCTCTCCACATTGCTCTCCGTCACAGAGAAATAATAGGGGTTCTTGCTGCTATGCCCGCTGTTACTATAGCCCGTCACAAGCCGCGTGCCGTTGAGCGAGTAGTCATAAGCCCGTCCATGAGCGTTGAAATACATCGACACCAGGCCGTTAGCCACTCGCGAACAATCCGTACCGCCGCCGGCTGTCCATAATTTGCCGATGTTATCGGCAAACGCACTATTGGCAACCTGCACAAAGCAGGCTGCCAATAGTATCAGTCGTATCGTCCGAATGTACTTCACAAATTAATTTACAATTTGAAATTTACGATTCACAATTTTGCGCCCAGCACATTGTACTTCACGCCGTCGCGGAGGATGATAAGCTGTCCGTTCTCAAGTACCTTGGTACCTTGGTACTGCCCACTTGGCGCACTTTGTACATTCTCAACGCCCTCGGCAGAAGTGGTCTCCAGATAGAAAAATCCGTTATGCCATCCTTCGCCGCCTTGACCGTCCGGACGGAAGTAAACAGTGTTCACGCCGGCATGTGCCGCATCTACTTTGTACTCGTTGCCCATACCATCGGGATACCAAACGCCGGTACTGCTGATGACTTTGATACCGTCGCCTTCAGCCAGCGTTACGCTCAGCATATACTCGCCTGCCACTGCGGGATTCGCAGCAAAGAGGTAGTTCTCGTCCGCTGTTGCCCAGTTATTGATAGTTCCTGTCAGATAATACGTTACTTCTTCTACTTTAGCCACCTTGCGGACAACACTCAGCGAAAGAAGATTGATACGGGTGTTACCGCCACGTCCAAAGCGCAGTGCATCGCAGTCATCTGTCAGCACATAACCAAAGAACTTCGGATCGCCTTCCTCTTCGTGACCATCGGTAACGGTTTTGGCTTCGCCTGTGCTACCTGTTAAATCAACAGCATTGGAAACTTCCTCTCCTGTCACTGTGCGCATAAGGATATTGGCATATTTGCTATTATTTGTAAAATCACTTTCACCCATAGATGTGAACGGCTGAATAGTGATACTGTCACCCGCTTTGAAACCGCCGTCTATATTGATTTGGATATAGTGGTTGTCAGCGGTCATTGATCTCGTGAAAGTAATGGCGGTGCAGGACGTTGCATTTTTGTTATATTTGCTACTATAGGTAAACGAGATAGTATCTTTGGTCTCACCGGTATGTACTTTGGTAAACTCACCACTTTGGATAGCTCCGTTGGTGTACTCAGCAAATGTTTGCCACTCATACCCGGAGTCATCTACCTCTTCGGTAACAACAACGCTGTAAATCACATTTCCCGTCTCAAAAGCGATGGCAAGGTCTGCGTCCTCCAACAGCGTGAAAGTAGTAACTTTGATTGTCTCGACGCGGTTGTTGTTAGTGCCATAGGCGAAGTGAATCTCCTGGTCTTCGCTCGCTACGCTGGCAACACTTTCAGCTGAAGCCAGGGTAGCAGCCACCTTGCTCAACACAACTACCTTCATATCCTTTTTCAATGCCTTGAAACCGAACATATTCGGAGTGCTTGCATTATTACGGGTAGCACGAATACCGATTTGCAAATCGCCTGAGCTATACACGCGGGTCAGAGTCCATTCCTTGTTGGGGAAGAGTTGAAACGCTGGAGCAGGAAGCGTATCCGCTTCGTTAATCGTGTAGAATGTTTGGCTGACAAACCTGTCGCCTGCTGTGAATTGATCGCTGCTCATGTTCTTACGACCATCATTACCTTCTTCCAGATGAGCCGTTGCCCATGCTAAGAAATCAAACGAGGTAACAGTTTCCGTTACGGCAAATGCCGATGCTGCCATCATTAGGGCAGCTGCAAATGTAAAAATCTTTTTCATACGAAATAATATAGTTTGTTTATATGTTAGTATTCAGTTATTTATATCTTGTTGTAATATTCATGACACGAGAAGAGAGAGCACTCACAACACG
>FLNW01003733.1_pt1 | contig 12458 bp, 10 predicted proteins | sample 1140371 | NCBI WGS metagenome assembly FLNW01 (sample SAMEA3878170, study PRJEB12797) | bioreactor metagenome | biome: Moose rumen | place: Sweden | collected 2011-10
AAAAAAAAAAAAAACGGATGAGATTCATCCGTTTTTCAGAGGCAACGCCCGGACTCGAACCGGGGAATAAGAGTTTTGCAGACTCGCCCCTTACCAACTTGGGTACGTCGCCATGTGACTGCAATTATAAGAAATATTTTTTTATTTTCCAAGGTGATGATGCCTAGACTCCCTCTAAAAAGACGCGTTTTTTGCAAAATCCTGAAACTTTGGCTCCGATCTTTGAGGATTTCTTGGGGAAATTCTGTGGACACGTCCGTTCCAGGCGTTTTAGCGCTGTGGCACGCGGATCTTTTCGCCGCAACGGCCGCATTTCAAAAAACGGGCCTTGTCGCATTCATATCGCCAAGCGCCGACGGGGAAATCCTTGCAAAAATCGCAACCGACTTGGGGTACAAGGTTGTCCGCGGGTCCAGTTCCGAAAAAACTCTTGAAATCCGCAAAGCGTTAGAAGAGCTTCGAAAAGGGAAATCCTGCGCCATGGCGCTTGACGGCCCCAAAGGCCCTGCCGGTGTAGAAAAACGAGGAACCCGCTGGCTTGCCGAAAAAGCGCACGTCCCCATTTGGAAGCTCGATGTCCGCTACGGCGCCCATTTTACCCTGCATAGTTGGGACAAAGCAAAGATTCCACTCCCCCTGTCAAAATTGACAATTTCATTAAGCTATCTTTGATTCTGAATCGATTTTATTGGGAGTATCGAATGATCTATTCCACCTTCGTCGCATTTGACTTGGAAACGACAGGACTTTTTCAGAACACAGATGAAATTGTGGAAATCGGTGCAGTCAAATTCACCGTTTACGACGACAACGGCATTATCCGTCCCAAGGAAATATCTACGTTCCAGACCCTCGTAAAGCCTCCCATGATGATTCCCGACGAAGCAACCCGAGTAAACCATATCACAAACGAAATGGTGGAAAACGCTCCAGACATCGACAGCGTCCTCAAAAAGTTCACCGTTTTTTGTGGTCAATCGGCAATTCTTGTTGCGCACAACGCCGACTTCGACTCGGGATTTTTGCACGTCGCTTACACCAAACATCCGCAACTTTTGCCGGGAAATCCAATCGTCGACAGTTTGCGCATCGCACGATCCATTCTGCCGGAGCTGAAAAGTCACAAGCTCGGCGACCTCGCCCATATGTTCCAACGGATTAAAGGGCAGATCAAGCTCGCAATCAACAACGACGAAATGCACCGCGCCGTATACGACTGCGAAATGCTCATGGAAGTTTTCGTCGCACTGCTTCGTCGCCGCATTCGCAAAGAAGACTGGGACATTTCCCGCATTCTGAATTGCATCGTCAAAAACGGGTCCACACCCGCTTACTTAACGAAGATGAAGTAAAATGCTGCTTCTTTTTGCTTTACTCATCATCGCTTCGCTTTTTGCGACTCGCATTTCCGACAAAATCGGAGTCCCCGTTCTCGTGGTATTTCTCGCAGTCGGACTGCTCGTCGGAAGCGACATTCTAGGACTGATCGAATTCAGCGATGCGAAATTCACAAAGCAAGTAGCCGATATTTTACTCATATTCATTCTTTTTGACGGTGGGTTTCGCACCGCGCGTTCCGATTTACAACTGGTCGCCAAGCCTGCGATTACGCTCGCTACTTTGGGCGTCGCCGCGACGGCCGCCGTTCTAGGCACATGCATCCATTGGATCATGGATTTCGACTGGATGCTTTCCATGCTGATCGGATCCATTATTTCTTCGACCGATGCCGCAGCTGTCTTTTTAATCACCAAGCAGAATCCGATTAAAAGAAAACTGGCGGCAACGTTGAATGTCGAAAGTGCGGCAAACGACCCGATGGCGATTCTTTTAACTCTCGCTTTTATAGGAAGCCTTTCTGGAGACGGGAAGAGCCTTGAAGAATTTTTCACGCAGCTCGCTTGGCAATTTTCAGGCGGCATCATAACCGGGTATTTCGCGAGCAAAGTGGCGCGAATTCTGTTCAACCATTTGCATTCCGAAAACCGTGGCTACTTCAACGTGCTGATCATCGGAGTGATCCTTTTAGGTTATGGTTTTGCCGACCTCATCCGCGCCAATGGAATTATCGCCGTTTTCTTTATGGGATATTGGCTTGGAAATTCGGATTTTGTTGCAAAGCGAGGCGTCAGCTATTTTCTAGAAGGGATTTCCACTTCCTGCAACATGGCATTGTTCCTTATGCTCGGACTTCTCGCGTTTCCGAGCAACTTCGTTTCCATCTGGAAAGAAGGTTTGCTGATTGCAGCCTTAATGATTTTTGTCGCAAGGCCTGTCGCGGTATGGCTTTTAACATTACCGTTCCGGTACACGGCAAAAGAGAAACTTTTTTTGAGCTGGGGCGGCATTAAAGGAGCCGTTCCCATTGTGCTTGCGACATATCCGGCGGCCTACGGTCTTGAAAAAGGCGAAGCCGTTTTTAACATCATCTTCTTTGCCGTATTGGTCTCTTGCCTTTTGCAAGGAAGTTCCCTTGGAAAACTCGCCAAGCGGTTAAAGCAGACAACCCCTAAGTCTCCCAGTTCGCCGTTTTCCATGGAGCTGCTCGCCGTCAAGCAGTCCGACATCGACATGTTTGAATACCTGGTTTATGAAAACTCCTACTGCGCCGAAAAAGTGATCCAGGAGTTGAGGTTCGATCCAGATGTGGTCATCACCTCCATCACGCGCAACGGAAAAATCTTGCTGCCACGTGGAGCTGTCAAACTTCTCCCCGGAGACATTCTGTTTGTGCTCGCACCGCTTTCCAGGCATCACGAATTGCGCGAATTTTTAAGCACGGGCCTCACTCCATCTAAAGAAGTTTAAGCAAATCCGAAGAAGTCTACCTTTTCACTTCCAAGTTTTTAAGCCGCTCAATTTTATTTAAAACACGAAAAGTCGCTTTAAATAAAGCGACATTTCGAGTTTCAAAATCCGAAAAAGGATTAGAGACCGAGTTCTTTCACGACGGCATAAATGCCACGTTTTTCGATCGTACGAAGGCCAGCGGCGCTCACGCGAAGAGAAACCCAGCGATCTTCTTCCGGAACGTAGAAACGCTTCGTCTGAAGGTTCGGAAGCTGACGAATCAACTTCTTACGGTTCGAGTGAGAAACCATGTTGCCAACGAGGGCGCCTTTTCCAGAAACTTCACAAATACGGCTCATTGTATAACTCCGTGTTTTAGTGGGCACAACATTAGTTAATTTGGCGGATTTCGTCAAGATGCTAATTCTGCAGGTAAAGGGAACTTTAACTTTTCCTGCATCGTTACCCAATTTTCGACTTCGATTTGAGGGAATTTTTCACGCATCCAGGCGACGACATCTTGAACCAGGTCTTCCGGAGCACTTGCACCGCTCGAAAGGCCCACAACATCGATTCCGTCGAACCAGGAAGGATCCACATCCTTCACACTGTCGATTAAATGCGAAGGAATCCCATGTTCCGTGCCCAATTCCGCCAAGCGACTTGAATTGGACGAATTTTTTGACCCAACGACAAGCAGACTCTGAACGTGATCGCAAAGAGACGCAACCGCCCCCTGCCGATTGCCTGTCGCATAACAAAGATCCCCACGTGCAGGACCCTGAATGTCCGGGAAGCGGACCCGAAGAGCATCGATTACACCCTTCGTTTCCGAAACGGAAAGCGTCGTTTGCGTAATGTAAGCAAGGGACGTTCCTTCGGGAAAGGATAACTTTTGGATATCTTCCACTTTGCGGATCAACGAGATGCTGCCTTTGGGAATTTGGCCTAAATGGCCTTCCACTTCCGTATGCCCCGCATGCCCGATCAAAATCACATGGCGACCGGCCGCATGGTGATGCTTGGCACTCATGTGCACACGCTGTACAAGCGGGCATGTCGCATCCAGCACGTGCAAATTGTGCGCTTTCGCTTCTTCGTATACCGAATCCGGCACGCCGTGCGCCGAAAAAACAACTGTCGCCCCTTCTGGCACTTCTTTCAAGTCTTCCACAAAAACGGCGCCTTGGGCCTTAAAGCGACTCACGACAAAGGCGTTGTGCACTATTTCGTGGCGCACATAAATCGGCGCACCAAATTTTTCGAGAGCTTTAGCGACAATGTGCAGCGCGCGATCAACACCGGCACAAAAGCCCCGAGGACTGGCAAGAATCAATTTTTTCATACAAAGGCATCCGTATTGTTCTTGGATTCAAAGGCATCCGTTTTCAGCGTCGTATGTACAAAATTCACGAACGCCTTATAAGAAGAAACCACCTTTTCCCGTTCATGCGCAAGGAATTCGTACACTACCTTCACATCGGGCGTCCGCCGTGTCGCATAATCCGCAGGATTCACAATCTGCGTAATTGCGCCTTCACGCAAAAGCGCTTCCACCGAAGCCTGCTGTCCGCGGAAATACGGCCCGATAGACGTAGAAACGCCCATCTTTAGGGATTCCCAAAAATCGTGCACCCCAAGACGGCGAGAAAAAGAGCCTCCGACGACCGAAGACTTGGAAACTTTCAAAATATCGGTCAGTTTGCCATACGCCGTCACCAAGGATACGGAACCTTCTTTAACTAACGGCCATTCCACGGTCGGAATGTTTTCTCGCTGTAATTCTTCGCGGAACTTGGGCAATTCCGTTTCAAAACGCGGCGCAAGAACAACGGTTTCACCTGCGCGCACAGCATCTCGAAGCATTACAGACAACGCATTCCATTCTTCCTTGTGGAACGAAAGGAACGCCGTGTCAACAGAAGCATTCGTAGGAGAATTGACTTCTACGCCGGACTTTGCCCACGAGAGAAGTTTCCAGTCTCCACCGATAATCGTCTTTGCCGCTACCGAGTAATCCCCTGCCGCGACAAAGCGCGTCAAGTCCGCACCCGTTTGCATGCTCACGAATCCGATGGCGCCAAATTCACCCGAATCGATGCAGCGGAAAAAGCGCCCCGAAACAAGAGCCACTGAGGGGCGTATCGAACGTTCCCGCATGGCGGCCAAAAATCCCGGCCACAGTTCGTTTTCAGCAAGGACAAGCATTACCGGCTTTACCGTTTCCATAAAGCAGCGAACCGCATGCTGCGTATCAAGAGGCGCAATCGAAACCAAAATGCCTTCCTCTTGCACAATCGGTTTCAGATAATCCAGGACTTCTACCTTTTGCGTCGTAATCAGAATCGGCGGAAGCGAGGGAGCGTCTTCCTTTAAAATTTTAGCGAGCGAAAGCAACATTTTGCATTCGCCAAGGCTTGCCCCATGCATCCAAAAGCACGGACCTTCCGGAAATGGACCGTTCAAACGGTTCTGGATTTTGAATTTTTCGTTGAACGACGAAACCTTGCTCGCAGCAAACGCCACGACGCCCAAAGTTCTTCGAACCGCATTCAATCCAAACATTTCAAATCCTTGTCAAAAAGCAAACGGCAATTCCACATACCGTCGCAAAATCAACAACAATGTACAAAAGATTAACCACATCCACGTCCAACGATCCGCCACAACCGCAGTCAAAACGGAGCGTTTACCAACCGAACGTGCTAATTCCTCTTTTGAATCCGAAAATCTAGACGGGAAAAACATCGGAGTACGATCCGCCCACTTGACGAAACGTTCTCCAAACGTTTTTTCCAAAAAAGAATCTTCCGCTTTGGCCAGCGAAAATACAAACAAAGTAACGATTGCAGCAAAAACAAAACTCGCCATTCGCCAACTCAAATGAAAAAGAATCAACGCATAGCAAAAACACAAATTCGAAAGGTAAATTGGATGCCGAACCAACGCATAGATTCCCCACGTCACAAATTCCGGAGCCTCCTTTTCATTTTTTCGCGTATGTTCGCCGATTACACGCCGCGATTCTACCCGGAGCACAATTCCCAAAAGCGCGAGCAATCCACTCGAAGCAGGAATCCATTCCGACGAATGTGGAAACAGCCAAAGGACTACGGCAAAAGCGCCGAGGATTTCGCCCCGAAATCGATAAAGGAAATTCATACGCAACCTTCCAAAGTTGAAAAATCCAGAACATCAAAGTTTTCCTCAAAGACATGTGACATCGGTTCATGCGTTGCAAGCAGCACCCATTTTCCACGGATTTTCGCCACCTTCAAAAGCGCAGTAAGAATGGAGGCACGTTCTTCTTGAGCAATAAAAGCAAACGGTTCGTCGAGAAGCAAGATTTTTTCTGGAGAAGATAGCGCCCAAAGGAGCGCCACTTTGGCGCGTTCACCCCCCGAAAGTCCTTTTTTTTGCAATAGTTTTTCACCTTTGACAAGATGCATCAAATCGGTATAAGCTTCGTCATCGATTTTTAAAATTCGGTTACGTACAAATTCATGCGGTGGCAAAATCAGGTCTTGCGAAACCGAGAATACTCCGTGAGACGCCAAATGTTGCGGCAAGTAAACGCTTCCTGAATTCGGTTCTTCAAGTCCCGATACCAATTTGAAAAAAGTGGACTTTCCACATCCGTTAGGCCCTTGCAGCAAAATGGGCCTGTTCGTTTGGAGCGAAAGATTCAATCCACAAAAAACATGCGCACCCATTGCATTTTCGGAATAAGAAAATTCAATCTGTGAAAGTTCAAGCGTTTTTGCGCCATGCGACTGAAACTTTTTTTTTCGCGGTGCGCGCGAGAGATCCAGCAATGCATTTTGCGCGCTTTTCGCAAGGCGCATCTGCGGCAAAAGTCGCGAGCATTCCTTCACCGGTTTGTAACACAGAAAAAGTGCGGAGCAATAAAGAATCAGCCCTTCCGCATTCAATTTTCCTTCTAAAATCATCCATCCACAAAATCCAAGAATCAAAACGACAGCGAAAACAGAAATCGTTTCCATTCCTTGTGAAAGTGCCACCTTGCGACGCCCCACAGAAACTCCGGAATTCAACACGGAACGCACTTTTATAAAAAGACTTTGCACAATCCGTGAAAGGTCATTTGCAGAACTCCACAGGCGAAAAAAACGCTTCGCCGATTCCATCTCGGAACGGAGTTCTCCCCGTTTAGCCATTTCCACTTCGACCGAAGGTTTCATCGCATGCATTTTCTTTTGAACGAAAGAAACAATCGGAAGCACAACGAGCAGCACAACAAGCGTCAGCCCGGGAGAAATCACAAACAGCACCGGCAAAAAAATCACCAACTGCAACACGGCCTGCAACGTCTGCATTAACGACTCCACGCTAGAACCGACCGTGTGGATAGAATCATAGGCGACCATCAAAAGTTCTTCGCTGTCTTCGGCATGGTAAAACCGCGGAGAAAGCGTTCGCAATCGCCTTGAAAACCAAAGCAAAAGCCCAGCCTCTATACGACGGCTCGACTTTTCGACCGAAATTCCTCGCAAGTAAGAAAACACCCAACGCACCAGCACGAGCGAAAGCGTTACCCCGAGCCATTCAAAAATGGTCGTCTGAACCGTTTTTTCAAGGATATGGATAAAACGCCGAATCGCAAACAAAAGCGCAGCATCCGCAAGGCTAGCCAGCAAAACAAGCGGAAAAAGCCGCCAAAGAGCGGCCCTTGCACTGCATTTTAGCCATTTCGACAGGTCCATACAAATAAAAAATAGAATTTTTACAAAACACCCTTGACAAGCATAACGGAATATCTATATTTGGCACATCTAAATGACGCCCCTATCGTCTAGTGGCCTAGGACTCGGGATTTTCATTCCCGCAACAGCGGTTCAAACCCGCTTGGGGGTACGAAAAAGAACTCATCAACTTGATGAGTTCTTTTTTGTTTATAGCCAACCCAGCGCATAATGTCTAGCTTTTTCGCGCATTCTAAAAGGATGGCATTATGTTATTCACTAAAATTTCTCAATTTCTTTCCAAATACACCACGCCCGTTGTTTTGCTCTTTGCTGTTGTGGCGTTTATTTACGCACCTTCCTTTGCATGGGTTAAAGGCTCTACACAAACCATCATTCTCGGCATTATTATGTTTGCCATGGGGCTTACCCTTTCACCGCAGGATTTCGCCATTCTAGCGAAGCGTCCGGGAGACATTTTGCTCGGTACGCTCTCCCAATTCACCATTATGCCGTTAATCGCATTTACTCTCGTGCATTTAGGACTTCCCAAGGGAATTGCGATCGGGCTTTTACTCGTCGGCACATGCCCAGGCGGAGTTTCGTCGAACATCATGTCGTTTCTTTGCAAAGGGGACGTCGCCTTTTCCGTGGGAATGACCGCAGTCAACACACTTCTTTCTCCCGTTCTGACGCCGCTTCTGATGAAAGTTCTCGCAGGCGAAATCGTGGAAGTAAACGCTTGGGGACTTTTCAAAACGATCCTATGCGTTACAATCTTCCCGGTAATCGGCGGTTTTATTCTGAACTACTTGTTGAACAAAAAATCGACGTTTCAGACAGTACGTTCCTGGATGCCGGGAATCGCCGTGCTGGGGCTTGGCGCTATCGTCGGCGGCGTGATTTCGCTTCTCGGGAGCAAGTTCTTCAGCTCGGGCGTGATGATTTTTGTTTGCGTGTTCCTTCACAATTCTCTCGGATACGCAGCAGGCTACTTAATCGGTAAAATTTCCCGCATGGGTAAAGCGAAAAAACGCACGATTTCGATCGAAGTCGGTATGCAAAATGCGGGACTCGCAACAGGTCTCGCTTCGCAGCACTTCCCCGCTTACCCGGACGCCGCTGTTGCCGCAGCCATTTCCTGCGTATGGCATTCGATATCGGGAACGATCCTTGCTGGCATCTTTATTTTGATGGACCAGCATGCAGAAAAACGAATGCTCCAAAACGAAAAGCGCATTCTTGAAGCAAGCAATCTGTAAAATTTTAAGTCTCGACCAAAGAATTTAGCCCTGTTCGAATTCAAGAATCGCGCAGGGCAATTCTTTTTTCAAGAGTTTTACGTAGGTAAAGTTTCCAACGGTCGAAACCTGCGGAACGATTTCTTCGCCAAGCTTTACAGGAACTTTGTATTCTACGCGAACCCCTTTTACCTGAAAATCTTCCGGCAAATATTCCGAAGCGATCCGAACATAATGCGCATTGTTTAAATGCTGATTGTAATCGATATCATTACGTTGCACCGTGACCGGGGCGTAAGTCAAAAATTCGCCGTCCGGAACAACGATTCGGCGATCCTTGTAATTCATATCCAGCTTGGGTTCATACTCGCACGCCTGCAAGACTTCTTCCGAGAGCTTCTTCATGCGCCCAGTCCGCAAATCGCAAAAAACGCCGAGGCTCCACGTTTTGTAACATGGATTCCCTGCTGCATCATAAATAAAAGTGTTGCGAAATCCAAAAAGCGGTTCGCAGCCAAAAACATGCGTCGATATCGTGAGCGTTTCCTTAAAATCCGGAACGCGGATGACTTCGACCTGACGCGAGGCCAGCAATTGCGCAAGCCCGTTCGCCTTCAAAAAATCCCTGTACTCCGCAGCAGAATCGAGCCACAATTCCGAACAATCCTGCATCATTTGGAATGCGGAAAAAAGTTTTAGTTTTGCATTCCGATCGGTACGACTAGTGGTCACCTGTTCCTGAATACTTAACACAAAAACCTCCTGTTGTACAAATAAAAACCAGACCTAGCATGGCGTTCTTCTTTATAGGACTAATTGAACCTCAACATCAAGGCAATTTCAAACGAAAGAATCTGTTCCGTGTGGGCTGTTTCATCGTCGAGTTTTTCATGAATCTGGCGATATTCAATGTAAGCGCTCATGCTCGCCATCTTATTGAACTGATAACCGGCACTCGGGCGAATATACCATTCATGAATGCGAGACGGCACCGTGCGATCCGTTTTGGTAAGCTTCGGATAGTAAACGGTATAATCTTTCCCATCGATTTTCCAACGTTTATAAACGCCATCTGTCGCCGTAGAATCCCATGGGGAATAATCATTTGCCGGCGAATAAGTTTCGCGGATCGTTTTCGTATATTCGTAGCCTGCGGTAAAGCGCAAATCGATATCGTTTTTCAGTTTAAAGTACCACTTCCAGAATTGGAATCCACGCTTTGTCTTGAGCGGATAAGAGATCGTCAAATCGTTTCCGACGTTATAGCCGTAATCCTTGTACAGCGCCGTATGAATCCATGGCGTGTAGAAGTATTTCGAGGTATCCGTCAAATCTTCGACCGGATCTGGCCAGTTCGTCTGCGAAATCACTTCCCTTTTCGGGCGACGATCGGAGAATTCCAGTTTCAAGAATGTATTGTCTTCAATGCGAATATTGTTCTGCGTAAGGAAACTGATTCGAATCAACGGGTTAAAGTTCCAGGTCGTTGTCCAGGAATCTTCGGCACTTTGGAAAGGTTTCACGGAGCGCGTATACGTATAATCCACACGGTGCGTCGTACTCACGCTGCGGAATCCGTTCAAGAATCCAATGCGTTGCGAGAAGTTCGGAACCGTCACACCGACACCCCATTTCGGCCATACAATCGTCGAATCCGTATAAAGCGGATATTCTCGCGATTGGCTAAAGGTTTCTTTCCACTGCATGTCCGTTACGATTCCAATGCTCCAAATCGGCAGCGTAAATCCTGTCGAAAGATTCAACGTACGATCCACAGCATGCGTGAAGCTCCCCTGATAAACGAGAGTATCGACGTGCTTATTGCGATATTCCGCAAAACCTGTGTAATCATCACGATGGTCTAGCCCCATATCGCCCGAAACTATGTTCCAAAGCCCACGATTGCGATAACCGTTACCAATGCCCAAACCGTACAAGTAATACTGCAGCGGAGTCACACCCTGTTCTTCATACAATTGCGAAAGGGTAAAGTTTTCGCCCACCGTCGAAAGGTCTACAGTCCAAGCCGCCTTCACATCGCGCCAGCGGAGTTTTTCAAAGAAGCTTTGCGCCGCATTTTTGTCGCCGAAAAGTTTCAAGAATTCCACCAGACGGAACGATGGAGAAAATTCAAAACGGTTCGTCTGGGAAATCGTCCAATAGTTTTTGTCAATGGTCGTCGCATCGTAAAGATCATATTCATCCGGAATCGTCTTTTGCTGCTTAAAGGAGGACGTGAACGCAAAAGTCATCGGAAGGAACGGTATCACCGCCGGAGAAAAAGTCGTTTTGAACTGTTGAGAACGAGAACGTTCGTTTTTCAAAATACCATAAGAACGCCCATATTCCCGTTTACCGACACTGTCCACTTTGTAATAGACCGTGCTATCGTACAAAATCTTATACGTGCTAGGATCGTCCATGTCAATCAAAGAAGTATCGCCTTCTGCGCTGACGACCGCAACCGTATCGTATGGGATAATGACAACGCTATCCGGAGAAACATAAATCTTGCGGTCCGTATGATCGAAGTCAAAAATGTCATCCGAAGCAAACAGGCCGCCATGATCCGGGGACCAGAAATTTTCCTTTGCAAAATCTTGCTGATCACCTCCGCCGAACATATCGCGGGTAATGTTCAAGCTGTAACTCGTCGTGAGGAACGGGAAGATATTCCAACGGATATTCGCTTTGTGCGTCAAATCGATCGTATAAGTCGTTGTTTTGTCTACCTGAGGTTCCGTAAAATCCGGATCGCGTTCCTGGTTCACATAACGGATATAGCTCAAGTCAAACAATGTCAAATCCACCGTTTGCGGCCAAGGTTCAAACGATGCGTCCGCAAAACTTTTTGCCCACGACGACTTTTTCAAGAAGTCGAACGGTTTGTAATTGAAGCGGTTGAACGTACCCAAGCTATATTCGATAATCGTGTGATAAGAATATGTCGAATCTGCCGAAGTCGTTGCACGAGATTCCGTTTCCGTATAGCTGTAACTCCAAGCCGGGCGTTCGAGGAAAATCTGCGTAAGCACTTCCTTGATCGGACTTGACTGCATCTTGTAATCTTTGCTATAACTAAAGCTAAAGCGTCTCGTGCGACTGAAAGATTGGTAACCTTGAGATTTTGCATCGGCACGGAGTTCTTCTTCCTCATCCGCATTTTCCACTACAAGCTTTCGATCCCAAATATCTTTTGCAAAGTCGCCCAAATTGTCGCGAGACAGTTCCATGTCGTCTGTCGGTTTCAAATAGGGGCGTTCCGTTGTGCTGCTGTAACCAACGCTCATCGGCATGTGGAAGCCTTCTTCATCGGGCAAGAACTTGTTCAAGTTCACACTTGCGTCCGCAGCCAAATCCAGCCTAGACTCCGCTTCCGAAAGCGAAGGCTTTGGTGAATTTCCGCTCGTCGAAAGCGTTGCAAAGTTCCCGTCCTGATAGTGAGCCGATCCCGAAATCGAAAGGAAGTCGGCAAAGTTCGCCTGAGCCGAAGTTCTAAAGGCATAGCCCCAATCGTTATCCATATCCGAAAGGCGCAAGTCATCGATCCAGAATTCACCTTCCAAATCAGCCGGGGACGCGTCATCGTCTGCAATGATCACAAAGCGAATCCAGTCTACCGATGTCGTCGAAGGATTTCCGACAAGTTTCAAAACTTCTTCCCTGTCTCCGCCAATCGAATCCACCACAGGTTCCAAATACGGCGGGCGACGTCCCTTCTTCA
>FLNW01002328.1_pt1 | contig 12448 bp, 9 predicted proteins | sample 1140371 | NCBI WGS metagenome assembly FLNW01 (sample SAMEA3878170, study PRJEB12797) | bioreactor metagenome | biome: Moose rumen | place: Sweden | collected 2011-10
AAAATATTCAAAAGGCGGACGAGATTTTTACCGAGATGGATTTCACGTGTCAAAAAAATCCTGAATATTTCGGACACCTTTTGGCAAGGTTGCAGATTTCTGAGCCAGAATGTTTCAAGATGCTTCACAACCTCATTCCGCAACTGCCCTCTATCGTCAATAATCCCTCTTCGGATTACGAGCTGATAAGGAAACGTTGCAAGAATTTTGAGGGCTGCAAAACAGACCTCGACAAGTGGAACTGTCTTTTGAAAATCTATCATTTTGAAAGTCAGGAAAAAGCAGAAGATTTTCTCGCCAAAAAAGGTGTTGATTACACAAAACTATTCAAGGGCGAATTTATCAAGCGGACAAACTCCGCCGTGATTTCCGACGAGATATTCAAAAGTTGGAAAAAACGGTTCGACGAGCCAGTTTTCAAAAACTCGATGTCAGGACAAGGCAAAATGGACGACGAAAAACTCAACAAACTTACGCAGTGCCTTGTGGGTGCGGCTATTTTCCTGAATCTTGCTCAAAGAATTGAAAAAGAAATATCGCCATACACAGATATTTTGGACACAAACTCGATGAACGAGTATCTTATTGCAGACGTAATTTCCTCTCTGATAAGTAGTTTTGTAATGGATTTTGGCTATTCGTATTTATCAGACGAACAAGTTGCCAATGTAAAATCCATCGCTGCAAAACGCAGCCTGCCGTGCTACAATTATATGGAAAAAGAACGGCAAGAGTCGTACGATGAAGAGCAGACCACAACGCTTTTCAACGACATTCTGTCATTGTCGGATTGTTTCACGCCTGCATACGAGGCCAACTACAACACGTGGCTTGAATACATGTACGTGGCGTTTGTGGCAAACATCACTGTTCCCGACTACGACGAACAGGCTAACAACGAACTAAAAACACTATTGGACGAGATTAAAAACTAATAGATATGAGCGATAAGAGTTTTTATAATCCGTGGGGAGCGGGAGGATATTTTTGGCGTGCTGCCTTGTTTTTGGGCGGCATGGTGTTGCTCGTATTCCTTTTTTCGCTGATAAAAGGAGGCGTGGACAAGCCAAACAATCCCGAAAATCGCCGCTCCGACATCGACACTTCAACGATTCCTGACCCATACCGAGGACACAGGGACGTAAATCCCGTTGAGGATTGGCGCGACAGTATTCCCGATGTCGCCGAACTACCCGACCCCGACGACAATTATATCCCTCCGTTTGACTCCACAAGGATTGTCCCCGACCCTGAGGACAGCCTTGTAAACATCGTTTGCGACCAGATTATCGTGTTTTTCAACTCGCAGAATCTGAAAGCCGACATCGAGTCGTTTGCGAAACAATTCAAGAGGGCTTATCCTGCTGATGGTTATGGAATCAAATATTACAACGTAAAAGCCGGTTCGATGATAGCCGTTGTTCCGCAAGACCAGATGAGTGCAGTTTTGAACGAAATCCACAACAAAATTACAGGCATCGACTTTTACGCTGCTCCTAACGAGATTTTGGGCGAGGCAGTTGTCCCGTCAGACAATGGATTTCAAGATGCCCACAACGACGAGTATTTTCGTCTTATCCAAGCATACGAGGCTTGGGATATAACGCAAGGCTCTGACAGTGTGATTGTTGCGATTGTGGATAGTTATTTTGACCTTACAAATCCTGAAATTAAAGACGACTACATCGACCCAATTAACATTCCGTCTCAGACTAAGGATGTTTTTCCTCCAGCCGCCGCACCCAACAGACGAAATATTGGCGAGTATTGCCACGGCACTCACGTTGCAGGCTGTGCCATCGGACGAAATAACAACGGCAAGGGCTGTTCGGGTATCGCACCCAAGTGCAAGTGGATTCCTATTTCAGTTTGCGACCGCCACAGCGGAAATGCTATGACTACATTTGCTTGTCTCGAAGGCATTTTGTACGCCGTTTACCGTGGAGCCGATGTTGTTAACTGTTCTTTCGGTTCGTCATTTCCTGAGGGTATCGACCAAGTGCCAATTTCTGAGCAAGTGGATTACTCTATGAACGCCAAAAAACGTGGCGAGGACTTGTGGGAGTTTATTTACAAAACAGCCAACGACCATAAATCTGTGATAGTGAAGGCCACTGGCAACGACAACGTTTTGCAAGGTCTTGACGCTGGCAACCGCAGCAAAAACGTCATAACTGTTGAAGCAGTGGATTCCAAAGGAGAAAAAGGCTACGGCTACAATCAAGCCGGTCTGAAAGAGTATTTCAGCAATTGGAGCAAAGTTCCCGAAGCCACATTAGACTATTCGTCGGTGGCTGCACCGGGCGTTAAGATTTGGAGCAGTACAGACAAACGCTGTGTACCTATTTGGCAAAGCATTGGCTACAAAGCGTCCCCTGATGGATTTCAAGAGATGGACGGCACGTCTATGGCATCGCCTATCGTTGCAGGTGCAGTGGCGCTGCTCAAAAGCAAAAACAAGAACCTCACCACCGAGCAAATCAAAAAGATTCTCTTGATGACCGCCAAGCAGACCGACCGCGACCCAAATCACCGAATCGGTCCAACAATCCAAATTAAGGATGCATTGGAGGCAACATCAACAGGCGAAGCAGCAAATTTCGACGAACTTATGCGCGACCATAATCTTTTGGTGGGCAAGTGGAAAAGTACGCATGAATTGGAACTTGCTGACGTACAAACAGGTGAAAAAGTAGACGAATCATGGGATTATTTCATATTTACATCGCCAACTGAGGGTTATTTGGAATGTCATACTGTTGCTTCAAAACGTATCTACAAAGCAAAACTTCGTGTAAAATGGGGCACAGACAAGATAAGCATAACTCAATTATCAGATGCCGTTAGTGCAAATGGTCATAAAATATATAAAAATGATTATGTCTGCACTCCTGATGCTGACCGTCTTATGGACGTACACGCAACAAGTAGGGCTGGCGGCGGTTACCAATGCAAATTTGAAAAAGTAAACTAAATAAAAACATAAAATATGTCAGAAAACAAAATATCAATAGCAAACATCATTGCCTTACTTGGATTCGTAGGTCTGGGCGTGATAATCTTCTTCGGATTGCTTTTCGATATGAAACCAATCGGAACAGCGGGAATTATTGCTGCAGTGCTAATAGGCGTGTTGGTATTTTTGCTTTTTATGTGTATAAAGGCAAAAGGCGCAACCGACAATCCCGACAAGTGGAAAATCGTAGAATGGGTTTTCCTTGCGCTGTATATTGTGGCGGCTTTTTTACCGTACTACTTACAGCCGTTTATGCGGTTTTTCTACGTTTCTAACAACAAGACAGAATTGCAGACCGTGGCCGCCGCCGATTTCGAGAAACTCAACAACTACTATTCCGACTATGACCAATGGCGCGAACAGCAGTTGGACAACGTCCAGGAAAAAATTACGCTTTTTAGAGAGAAAAGCCAAAAGTTCAGGGAACAGCACCAGAGTATGAACGATTTTATGCAAGGTGTTGCCTCCGACGTGGACGAGTGGCGCAAAGATGCCAACGAACTCACAAAACCAGCCGATTTTTCAGAGTTGGAATCGCTCCGCGACCAAATCAGCCTTTGGAAATATATGAAACTCGCCTCGGCTGCAAACCGGCTGGACCAAATTATGATGACAGCCTCCGACGATTTGCAAGAAAGACTCAAAACCGTCAGAGAGGAAAACAAACTGATTCCAGAAATATCTGACAATTTCGAAATCACAGGTTACAAAACATACGACAAAACGCTATCCGAAAGTTCGGAGTTTAAGGCGATGATGACTTCCGATTTCAAATACTCCGCATTTGGAATTTTCCTCTACATCTTGCTTCACTTGCTGATTTTGCTCAACTACCTTGTAGCAAAAGGCAATTCCGTTGTCGGCATCAGAAAACGGAACGGACAAATCGGAGGTTTGCCGTTGTAAAATCAATCACTAATGTAACAAATAAAACTCAAGAAAATGTCTGAAATATTTGGAAATGATAAGAAACGGATGCTGTTGGAACAGATAAAGCGCAATCCCAACCAGTTTCCCGTTGCCACGATAAAAACTTTTTTACAAAAGTTCAGCGATATAAGCCTCGATGATTTCAACGGTGTATTGCCCGCAGCAACATACGCATCGCTTAAAAGCGAAGCCGAAAAAACTATCGCAGAAGACAAGTGGAACGACATTCTGCAAATGCCAGCAACCACCGACGACGAGATTCGCAACGCCCTCAACGAAGTCAACGACTATATGCGACGCTATCCGCAGAATATGACGCGAGCTCAGGAATACTACAATCTATTGCAGCAGAAACTTGTAGAAATCGCTGGTCGCGCCGAAGAAAACGACTGGCACAACCTCGAACGTGGAAGTTACAGTGCGCTCAAACGTTACAAACAGAAGTATCCTAACTCAATACACAAGGACGACCTTGACGACCTTATGTGGGACAACGCAAAACTTGCCAAAACTCCGAGTTCGATTCAAAACTACATCAACGATTGGCCAAATGGTTTGCACATTGACGAAGCAAGAGTTTCGCTCAATTTTTTCAACGAGTGGGAAAAAGCAAAAAGCGAAGGAGATATTTTTGTTGTGGATTACTATCACGACAACCTCACTACCGACAGTCCTTTTTACTATGAAGTCAATCAAGAGTACGAATCGCTTAAGAAAAAGGAACTCGAAGTGATGAAAGAAAATCCATCGGGTTATCCCAAAGATCGTGTCGACAGACTTTTGGCGGCTGACATTTTCAACAAGAACGAACTGATTTACGAAAATCTCATCACAGATGCAAGTTGGGACGTCTTGACAATGGATCGCTGCGCATTTCCTAAGCCAGAGGAGTTTCAAGGCGAAAACTTTATGCCACCAAAGAGAGACAATTGTACAGACATTTATCTTTTTGGAACCCCTGGTACTGGTAAAACATGTCTCCTTATGGGCTTGATAGGTGCTAATGGCAATGGTTTTACCCTCAACACGAAAGTCGGTGCTGGAGAATATGCTGCCGCTTTGCAAGAGTATGTAAACGTTGGATTTGTTCCTGGAACAACAAACAACAAATGGGTGGCAGCTATCAACGGTGAAGTGTATGAACCAGACAAGAAAAGTATCATCACTCACAATTTCAACCTTGTGGAGATGTCTGGCGAACAGTTTGCATTTGGACTTGTCAAAAACCGAAAGAACGATATGGCTTCTATGGGTTTGGGCTCCACAGAATTGTTGAAAAACAACAACCGCAAAGTTTTTTTCATCATTGTGGATTGTTCCAACGACAAAATTGTTTACAAATATCAGGAAGAATACAAAGACGAAGAGGGCAACACACTTACCCGTCCACGCAAGGCTCTCGTTTCGCAAAGTACTATTCTTCAGCAATTCGTTTCGTTGTTCACTTTGCCTGAGAATCAGTCAATAATGAACAAAGTGGATTCTATCCATTTTGTAGTAACCAAGTCAGACCTTTTGGGCGACACATACGAAGAACGCCTCGAAAAGGCTCGTCAATTGCTCCTATCACGCTACAAGGCTTCTATTGAGCAACTCAAAACATATTGTAGGCGTACCAAACGCATCAACTTCTCCACCAACTATTCGCCGCACGTGTTTACATTCTCACTCGGCAAATTCTACCTTGGGGATGTATTTGAATACGACAACTCCGAATCGCTCAAGATTATGGAAACTATCAGAATGATAACATGTGGCGTAAAAGAAACCACCTGGTGGGACAAATTCAAAGCAGCAATTGGTTAATCAACTAAATCGTAACAAAAATGGCACTCGAAGTTCAATTTATAATAGCAGGCTCAACCCTTAACCAATCGGGGTTCTCGTCGATAGCACAATATGGCAACTACACTGAGGACGACATCAACGCCCTCGATAGTTGGCGTTTGACAGAAAATCCGTCGTTCAGAATCAAACACACACCCAACTTCATCTCGTATGCGCTTAGGGAAACAAGGTTTTTGGCATCCGACGGCAACCGTCAGAATCGCATGACGATAGAAATAAGAATCGCAGCCAACAAGATTCTTGCAAACAACGTAAGTCCGTACGCCCTATTGAAGGATATGTACACCGAATTGACCGAACATTACGCAGAAAAGACTCCCGACGGCAGATTGCGGTTCAAACCTTCTGTAAACGACATGGACGCTGTTACGGCACATTTCCGTGAAATTATCAAAAAATATCCAGTGGAAGACCGGCGTGGCAGTTATATCAAGATGAAAACTGGCGACAACATCACAGGATTTGTTTGCCTTACCGACGAACAAAAGGAAATGTTTTTTCGTGATACTCAATATCCCGAGTTCGCCAACTATTCTCAGATTGAGATTGGTAAAGAATGTGCAGGACTTGTACACAGCGAACTTCAAAACCTCGAAATTCCCCGCGAAATCCGCTTTGTGGTTTATGAAGGCAACAAATCGACTGGTGAAATTCTTACCAATCCGAGTGCGAAGTGTACAATATCCAAACGAGCAACGGAAGAAAAGGAATACACGCAGTGTGAGTTTTCATTGCAAGAACTATTTGAGGCTCATGGTGGAATGTTGAATAAAAACGGCTCTACTATCAAAATCGACTACATAAACAGCCGTGTTGACTGCCGTCTTGCAGAAAAAGACATCATGTACACCGTTTCGGTGGTATATGATGGCAACGCACAAGAAAACGCAAAAAATCTGTTTAAATCAGGCAGAAAGAAAATGTTTTTCAACGATGACGATTTGTCATTCTTGGCGGCTAATGGCGGCACAAAAGAATATCCAGCATCCAAAGTGCTGCAGTGGGATAGACCAACACTTGAACCGGGCATAACAGATGGCTTCAAATTCAACGTTTTTCCAATAAAAGACCAGGTTGATAAGACATTCAAAATACGAATCAACGTCTCTAAGCAAGAGAAACCAAAACCAACTTCTTTCCCAGCAGCAGGCGCATCAACAAAAAAAGCATCGTTGGGGTATAATGACGACGATTCTCAAACTGATATTTCAGACTCCGAACCAATTGAGGGAAACGTCTTTAATCTCAAATCCGCTTTAATTGGTCTTGGCATTGGTTTGCTTTTGGGCTGTGGTATCATGACATTGCTGTACTATGCAATACCGTTGAAATCAGAACCCGACCCTCGTGCCGAACTCTTGAAAATCGCTACCAAGCAAGACTGCGATTTCGAGGCTAAAAAGTTTCTCGACGAGAAAGACCTCAAAGGAAAGGATTGGAATGTTCATGTTTTCTTCGACTACGACGCTAATGGCAACAAAGAAAAGGAAGGCAAAATCGAAGAAATAAAAAGGGAAATCACTGCGAAGTCAGGCTGGGCAGATTTGTATTTGGCAAGCCTCAAAATCGATTCGGTATTGAAAGCAGAGCCAAAGAAAGAGGAGGCAACTAATTGTGCAGCAGGCAAGAAAAAAAATCAAAAATGAAAACACTAAAACTCGGTTTAATCTTCGCTGCCGTGGTGGCGGTGGTGATTGTTGTGATGAACATTTCTGGAGAGGACACTGTGAAACACGACAAGGAATACTACATACGTTTGCAGGAATACATCGACCGTGTGAAAAAACGCCTTGCAAACATAGACGGCTACGACGAAACCGTCTATCAAAACACCCTAAAAGACATTGACAGTTGGCAAAAGATGAACGCCAAGACTGTCGATGCTGAGGGACGCGCTACATTGCGTCTTACATTGTTTGAAAACATGCTGAAAAAAATTTGCACCGCATACGATACTGCTCTCGCAAATTACAATTCCAATTCGTACAAAATATTGACAACCAACAACAAAGGACTATTGCAGGTGGAAAAAGATATGCAAAAGCCTCTCGACGACGATGCCACAAGAGTAAAAAACACGCACAAACTCTTTACAAGCATAAGTGCCTTTGTAAAAAGCGGACACCCAATGAAGGCAGAGTTCGATGGCGCATCGTGGACTTCGTTTGAATCCAAGAAAAGTAATATCATCGCTACTGCCAAAAGTTACCGCAACAATCCACTTTATCAAAGTATGAAACATGTCCCGGGTTTTGCTAACGGTCTCAACATTGACAAACTCACTAATGAATTAGACGGCAAAAAGACCGCCTTCTACAACGATTTGTCAACACAGATAATGGAATATTTTGACTATTCCGACAATCGTTTCGACGATTACAACCGCGTGGTAGAGCGTTTTGGTGGTGAGGTTGGCGAATATTCCTCATCGTTCAGAAATCTTGCTTCTGCCTTGCAAAGATATTACGAAAAAACACAAAATCAACAAACCGATGGAAACTAATAAATTGAAATATTGCTTGCTATTGATTCTAACTCTGTTCTGTACAAGCATTTTTGCACAGAACAAGGATTCTTTGTTGTATCAGCAGCAAAGAGAACTTACCGAACAGGCAAAAGCCGATTTGCAATCCGCCGAAGATGAGATTGCCAAGCAGAAAAAAGAACTTGCCGCCAATAAGAAGACTATCGACAGCCTGAAACGTGTTGTCTTAAAGGCTCAAAACGACCTGAAAGCAGCCAAAGGCGATTCAAAAGCTGCCAACACCAAAGCCGAACTGCAAAAGTTGAAGGCAGAAAACGAAAAGCTCAAAGAGGAAAAATCAAAAGCCGCAGCAGCAAAAGCCAAGGCAGTTGAGGATGCCAAAAAGCAAAAGGATGCAGAAATCATCAATTTGAAACAACAAGTGGCTGATTTAAAATCTAAAAATACGGCGTTAAACACTCAAATATCTAAATTTGGAGCGTTCAAAACTGAATTTTTCAAACAAATGAACGATGACGTGGAAAAAGAATGGTTGCCCAAACCATTTTCAACAATCGATTCCGCAAAATTGGTGATAAAATGCAACGAGTATGCAATCTACCAAAACGAACCGCAACTTAAAGCAGCAAAACCAAAAATGGAACATCTGCTCAACGACTTCAATACATACAAGAGAGGAATCAAGGCTTTAAATTCGCCTTATGTCGTATCTGAAATCGACGCTATAAAAATGCAGATAAGGGCACTTCGCGACAATACGCCAGCCGAACATTCTGAAAAAAAGGATGAATTGTCGGATTTGGCATACTGTCTCAACAACTACTCGTCGCTTTTAAAATCAGCCCAAAAGCATATTACAAAAATAGATGGTTATATCGATAGTCAATCGAAAGTGTTGATTAATACCTATCTAAATGGAGCAGAAGTGCAAAAAGACATCTCTGATTTCAAGGACATACCTTGGCTCGACAAAACTTTTGCTGAGTACAAAAAACAATTGGAAAACAATATTAACAGTGGTAAGTACATTAAGAATACTCCGCCACACGATGCAATCATGACCCTAATCCCCTAATCAGCCATGCAAAAGAAAATCAACTATAACGAAATATATTGCCTCGTAAAGAATTACGACTCGATATTCAAGAACCTCAAAGGCTTGAGCGACATATTCGCAGAGCGTTTCACGAGGGGCAATATGCTTGTGTGGGATTGTCAGGGCGAAGGCTGGCAAAGTCTCGACAAGGCTGATGTAGATATAGTCCAAAAGGTTGCAACACAGTTGGAAACTCACAAACAGTCAATCAAAGGCAAGTTTGGCGAGCAGGAATCGCACACCGTTGACAAGATTTTTCAGACTCCGGGCGACAACTGCATTTTCTACAAAATAGACCAAAACGGCAACCTCAAAATAAAACTCACTGCGTGGGGCTACACCCTGCCCACAAGAAGCAAAGGCAGCGATGCAACAGGCAAATACAATCCTCCGCCCAAGCCGCCAATAGTAGAACTGCCGACCTCGGAGAAACAACCTAAAGAAGAGGAAGCAGTAGATGTAAGTCAACAACCCGTAATGCAGCAATCCGAACCATCGGCACAGCCTACAGTTACGGAAACTCCAAAAGAGCAACCTATTGACAACATCAAAACCGAAAAACAGGAACAAACAATACAAGAGGAAGAACAACCAACTACGAGAGAAACAACAACCATCGACGAAAACAAACAAGAAGAGCACCCTCAAACTGAGAAAGAGAACAAAGAAGTTGAGGAAAGAGAAATCAAGTCCACAATAGTTGTGATAAAAGAGGAAAACTCTTCGGATTTTTCGTGGAAAAATTTTCTCATCGTTCTCGGTTTGATTGCTATGACGGCAGGCACGTATTATGTTTGCAGTCAGATAATTTAAGTAAAACAACAAAACAGAGATAATTATGATGCTGGTTTTTACATTATTGTTTATAATCAATTGCGTTGCTTTTGTAGTTTTCGCTTACGACAAAAACCGCGAACAATTTCAAGAAAAACGCATTTCCGACACCGCACTCATGGCTCTCAACATTTGCGGAGGGGCATACGGTGCGGGTATGGCAATGTTGCTTTTCAATAGTGTCAACGATGTTAGAAAATTCAAGATTGCTGTTCCCGTAAGCTTTTGCCTGTGGATTTTGGTGCTTGTTTTAATCAAAATTTTTGCTTGAAGATGATTAACGAAAAACATAAACTCGGAGTGTTGCTGCCAAAGATTTCAAAACAGCGTTCTTTTGATTTCTATTGCAGCAGTGTAAATCCTGTGGCACAAAAATACGGCGTTACTTTCGTAGAAATGCTCACTGGCGCAGGATATTACCAATGGCGTTTGAATGGCGACGATTGGATTAAGTTTTCTGACGCATCTGATAATGTCAAACCATTTGTTGCTCAACAATATGAGGACAAAAAATATAAGATAAAAGCCGAGTTGGGCAATGCGTTTTTCAAAGACGACATTTTCGTTGTTCCCGACGAAAGTTTTATCTTTTATCGCGAAAAAGAAAACAGCAATTACGAATTTGCTATAGCCGCTTGGGGGTTCAAATATTCCAACCGTCCAATGGGTGGCGAACTCGATTATTGGGTGCAGAAAATCCCGATGCAAGATGTCAACATCGCCTTTGTTTGGAACGGAGAAAAGTTTCCTAACCTTGATTTTTGGTTCAACAATTTGCCCAAAAAGACAGAAAAGGACGGATGGTTTCATCTTGGCGGCAAAGTGCCAGTTGGAACAAAATACAATGTTGTTACCCCCGAAAAAATATCCGAAGTACTTGTTGTTGAGCAAGAAAAAGCGGATTACATCTACGACCTCACGCAATATTTTGAAGTAGAAATTGCAGCAGTATTGGATGGCAATCCTCTCGAAGGTCAAGTTTGCGAATTGTATTACAATCAAAACACCGAAAATCTCTCCACAGATTCCAACGGCAAGGTTTCGTTGCGGTTGCCATTGGTTTGCGACAACAAGGCTCAACTGAAACCACAGCAACCGTTTGTTAAGGTTTTGTGCCGCGAAGATAGCCAAGAGCAAACACCAACCTCAAAGGACGAAAAATTACTGTTCAATTTTGAGTTCATTTCGCCCAAACCGCCTGAGCCAGAAACAAAAACAATAAATGTAGAAGTGGAAATTTGTAGAGATGAAGCACCGATTCCAAACGCAGAATGTACTATAAGTTTCAATGGGGAAAATCGTTCTGTTTTTACGGATGATAATGGCAAAGCATCTGCACAATTTTCAATTGAAATAAATGAAAATCAAGCAGAACTGCCTTCTGTTTCAGTTGTTTATGGAGAAAAAACAGAATCGCAGTATCCTTCATTCAACAACAATGAAGAAACATTGTATTTTAAATTTGACAAAACCACGCCTCCGCCACCGCCTGTTGAATATGTCAGTTTCAAAGTTTTGGATTATGGTGGCTACCCAATGCCAGATTTGGACATCGTTTTGACCACCAAACTCAAAGGCGAAATTCCACTTAAAACCGATTCCGAAGGCGGATGCAAAGTGCCAAAAGATTGGTTGGAAGACAAGGAAAAAATCAACGTAAAGTTCACTGTCAGCGACGAATATCAAAAAACACATGATATTCACAGCGGCAAAAAACGCAAGAAAAAATGATAAAATTCAACGATAGCGTAAAATATAGTGCCGAAAGCGACGAGTATTCTGTGCAGATGAAGGAAAAGAAATTTCCGTGGTGGTTGTTGCTTTTCCTTCTGCCATTGTTGTTGCTTGTCAAATGCAACAAGACCATCACTGTGTATTGTTACGAGGACGAAAGCAAGGTTGCGGTTGCAAATCAGTCTGTTACCTTATCATACGATACACTTGTGATGTCAAGGACAACCGACACTTCGGGTGTTGCAGTCTTCGATTCGCTCAAGACAAGCGTGTTCGGATATGTATGCTTATTTTGGAAAAAATGCACATTTTCTGCGATAAGCGATTGTTATTCATGCGATTCGTTGATTAAAAACTTTCATTACACACGGCATGTTGATATGCCGATGACTCCACGACGTGTCAATCTCCATGTAAAACTCCTCGACAAAGAAACGGGCGACATTTTGCCCGACGGTACAGTTGTTTACACTTACAACGAGAATGGACTATCAATAACCGATTC
>FLNW01002329.1_pt1 | contig 12340 bp, 8 predicted proteins | sample 1140371 | NCBI WGS metagenome assembly FLNW01 (sample SAMEA3878170, study PRJEB12797) | bioreactor metagenome | biome: Moose rumen | place: Sweden | collected 2011-10
ATTTCATCTGAATCGACATCAAAACGCGCGGGCACATAAACCCGCCCCTACAAAATATGGTGATATTCAATATTATGAACAAGAGTTAGCAAAAAAAGATTCTCTTTGTTGCCAAGAAAAACATAAGCATTGATATATTTTGGCATTACAAGGAATAAAAACAGACTTTATATAAAAGTCTTAACTGATAGAAAACAACCTAAAACGCGTATAACTATCTCAAATCCAAAATATTTTTAGTCGTTTTAATATGTTTATATCCAACTATATACAAAGATTATTAACATAAAAAAACAGTATTCTAAAAAAATATTTCTTTAAGTAATAAAGACAAATATTTTTTACAATTTGTTACTTATCTTCCGCAATACCAGTTCTGTCTGTCAACGAAGGTGCTGCTTGAAGCGGTTCAAGATAAAGTTTACCAGCATTGCTATAAATTATTCCAGTAAGCGAATTTTTAGAAACATTTTTAATCTTAGAATCATCGTAATAACTATTCAACGAAAAATGGTATCGTCCACTCACTTTTGATGCGTTGCAACGAGCATGAAAATCACCAAAATCACCAGTTGATATCACCTCTGCATTGTCGATACCAGTGGTATTTTCAAGAATAAAGTCAAAATGTTGTAACTTACCATTTTTTGAATATACAAAATGATGTCTTCCAAGAAAAGGATTAACGTATGGTTTAGAAGGATTACATTTTTCTGGCGTGTAACCTGTCAATTGTAAAATTTCGTCAGAAAAAGCATTAACAGCATCTTCAAATCCTCGTGGCGAACGTCCTCCATTAAACTCCATATAAAATTTTTCGCCCGTTGAAAATTTTGCACTTATAAAAAACTCAACAATAGGCGGCAAACCATTAACATGAACACTCCAATTGTTGAATTTAAACAACCCGCTGTTTTTTAGCGCATCAGAAAGTTTTTTCTTGAGATTTGGTGAATTTTCTGTATTAAATTTAAAAGGTTCGTAACAACCCTCACGCGATATATTAGCCTTAAAATTAGCAGAATCCAAATTCAACTCATATTTCAAAAATGAAGCATAGGTATTAATACCATCATAAAAAACACAATACAATTCTTCTACTTCGCCTTTAACATTTTCTATAGGACTAACTGTACGATTGTTGCTACGATAGCCTCCGCAAATTTCTGGTTCTTTTATCATATCGCTGTTATTTTGGGCGTTGCATACAAAAATACACAACACAAACATTATTAATAAAATAGTTTTCATATTTGTTTTAGTTTTTTTTAGGTTTCTACAAAAAACAAACAATGCAATACCTAAATAAAACGTTACCAATTAAAGAAATATTGCAAAATCCATAAAATAACAACAAATATATTTTTAAGCATCTTCAATAATTAAAAAAATTATATATAATTTTGCAGCATCATAATAATTTTAGGCATGGAAAATCAAAATTACATACAATATCCTGATATGATGTCGGGCAAAAAAATACTTTACGTACATGGATTTGCATCGTCGGGCGCAAGCGGCACTGCAAAATCGTTACGAATACTTCTTCCAAATGCCGAAATTATTGCTCCTGACTTGCCACTAAGCCCATTGCGCTCTATGGAATTGTTGCACAACATTTGCGACACACAAAAACCTGATTTGATTATCGGCACTTCAATGGGTGGTTTTTATGCAGAACAGTTGTATGGTTTTTATAGAATTTTGGTTAATCCAGCTTTTCAAATTGGCGAAACAATAAAATCCTTGCACGGAATGGGCAAACAAAAATGGCTTAATCCGCGGCAAGACGGACAAACAGACTTTTGGGTTACACAAGATACAGTTGATGAATTTAAGCAAGTAATGCAAGGAAGTTTTGCAAAAGACGACGTTGAGGAGCATCGCAACCTTGTGTATGGGCTTTTTGGCGACAAAGACCCGTTGGTACATACACACGATATTTTTGCTGCACACTACAAGAACGCCATTTGGTTTGACGGTGAACACCGACTCAACGATAGCATACTTCACAATTCGGTTGTTCCTGTAATTCACTGGATTGACGACAAATTAAACAATCGTCAACGCGAAATTCTATACATAGACCTCGACGATACACTTGTCGATTTCAAAAATGGTGTTCACAAATGCACAGAAACGGAGTTGAAACAATACGATGGTCATATTTGGGACATTCCAGGATATTTTTCTCGACTCGAGCCATTGCCCAGCGCAGTAAAAGCATTTAGAATTTTATCTCTAAAATACGACACCTACGTTCTTTCAAGTGCACCATTCGGCAATCCTTCGTCTTGGACCGACAAAATGCTTTGGGTTCAAAAATGGTTAGGTGTACCAGCGTTTCGCCGATTGATACTCACACACCACAAAAACCTCAATTATGGAGATTACCTAATTGACGACCGCATTTACAACGGTGCAAAAGAATTTATGGGAGGATTTTTACAATTTGGACAATCACCATACAAAACTTGGGACGATGTGTTAGAGTTTTTTGAACATATAAAAGGGTAAATTAAGAATAACCATTAAAACAATTGAACTTTACAAAAAAAATTAACATATCATATTTATTACAATTTCATTTCCTTGATTAGCTTGTCTGTAACAAAAAAACAAATATCAGAAGTTTTTTTCAATTCGGAATAAAACTCCCCACCGCCTCCAACAAAAGAATCAGAAACTGCTTTTATCAATAAACAAGGTATTTTGTTACGATTGCAAGTTAAAATAATAGCTGCACTTTCCATTTCACAAATATCTGCACCAAAATCACGATGAAGTTTAGATTTTTCTTCTGGCAAAGAAACAAATTTATCACCAGAAGCACAAGTAACTTTCTTTAAGTATGGACATATAGATAACGCTTTTTCTATCAAAGTTTTATCGGGATAAAGATAAATATCCATAAAATTTGGATATTGTCCTATAGCAACAGAATCCAATTGAGAAAGATCAAAATCATAATGAACTGCCTTTTCTACAATACAAGTTTTTGCAAGGCTCATTTCTTCTGTCAACCCACCTACAACGCCAAAATTTACAACCATTTTTACATCATAAACGTCTATCAACATCTGCGTTGCCGCTGCAGCCGCAATTTCTCCAACCCCACTATTTACAACACAAAGTTCGTAATACTTATTTTTATATCTCAAAACTTCAAATCCTCCCGCAAATTCCTTATTTACAGGATGTCCATATTTTGAAACAACACTTTCAATCTCTACCGCAACCAACAATCCTACCCTATTTTTGGCTGCATACAACCAATTGATTGTCAATACAAAAACAACAGCTAACAAACTAAATCTATTTATCACAATAATTTATCGAAAAAATTTGAATATAAAGCCCTTAAATTAAACCTTTTAGGGAAAGAAATACAACAAAGTTTTAGTATAAAATTTGAAATTCTTGATGTTTATCCAGGCGCAAAATACGAAGATACTGCAATTTCTGAAATCTCTTTTGGAGATTGTTATTAACACATTACAGCCCTCCTCAACAACATTGGAGGGTAGTTTTTTATTTTTCAACATCTTTGACCAACCTAACAGACATTTTTAAAGCATTAGTTATACAACCACGTTTTGGCCAAATACATCTCTTATCAAAAGATAGATATTCGTCGGTTGTGGTCCAATATTCACCAACCTCATCACCAAAAGATAGCTGATTAAATGGCATAAACACACACCCGGCGTCTTCAAATGATTTCCATTTTTCTATAGAAAAAATATTCTTTTTTACATAGTCTGTAGTATCGTCATTTCTCAACACAATCATATTTGGCATAATACACATAGAATCACTTGAAATAGTAAATAACTCCAAATCATTTTGCAAAACCCAATTATCAGGCAGCAAAATCATTCCACCGACATTATTTACAACCCCAAAAGCAACAAGTTGACGACAATTTAAGCGTTTATTAATCAAATAATTCCATTCGTCAGCTGACAAAGTACGCCAAAGACCGATAATATCACCCTTCTCAATTATTTTATTACCCCAATCAACAAAAGTGTCAGGTTGAAAAAAAGGATTGTCGCCCGATCCCCAACAAAATCTATCACAAAAACCAGATATGCTTTCTTTCTGACTGTTTTTAGACATATCTAACACTTCCCACTGATTATTTGCAAATTTATACGTCTTTGTATCAACTTTATATTGAAGATTGCCTCTCGAAAATCTTACTTTTTTATTTTCCCCAACAGAAAACTCCCCACTAAGTACATCAGACTTTTCTCCAAAACAACTCTCCAAAACAAACGCCAAGAAAACAACTGCACAAGTAATAAAAGCTACTTTTATTTTCATTTTTAATAGCTTAACAAAAAAATTGCTTTATATCAACAAATTATTTTTTACGCTCTTTTAAAGTGTTTTTAAGATTACGGATTTCTTCTTCGTAAAACTTAATTTTTTCATCTATTTGCTTATCAGTCAAGGTATTTGCCTGCGTATTTTCAATATGTTGGTTTACACGCCTTTCAAAATCTCCAAGAATATTCATATAATTGATAAATGCTTCGTATGGCGATTGATACGGGTTTGGCTTGTAGTTGTAATCAAGATTTTCAAAAAACTGGGTACTCATGTAGTAAAAATAGTCGGAACACTGTATTTTTTCCCAAATTTTCAAAAGAACTTTGTTGGTTACCAACTTCATTTTATCCGACAAAGCATATAATTTGTCAAAAGCCTCTTGTTGAAGTTCATTACCAAGCCAAGGTTGCATATTGTGTTCCTTATTCATACCCGAAATAGGATGACTTGCAGTAAAAGGTGCCACAGGCTGATATTCCTTAATCGCTTGCGACGGGGTAGCAAATTTATAAACACCAGAACCTATTATTTTTTCTGTAAGATTTTTAAAAAACAAAAGTACATCACGATTATTAAATACCGCAGTATTAAGCACTTCGTAGTTAATACGAATGTTAATTACGTTATCGTATTCGTCTTGTTGAAAAAGTTGATTAGCAAAATACAACGGCGAAAAAAGTTTGTTATCCTTCAACCCATTTTCCATAAGTTGAGAAATACCTTGGTTTCTTGGCAAAACCTTAAGTTTTTCTGCCGCACCCGCAAAATAAACAAAATTTGGTCCACGTAAATCCAAACTTCTTCCTGCTCCCTCAACAAGCATTGTTTGAAATTTCATTTGCTCAACAACCTTAGCAATTTGATCGCTAAAAATAAGTTCAGTATTTTGAAATGTTTTTGGCTTAACCCCAAACATTCTTGCCAATGTTTGCGAATGTTGTTTTACTTGATGTTTAAATTCGTCCACATCTTTTAAAGCAGCAAGCGAATGATTGTAGGGCGTACAAATAAATTCTACACAACCTGTTGCAGCCATTTGTTTTAACAAATCCACAACAACAGGGCAATCTCTCTCCAATTGCTCAAGCATAGAACCCGAAATCGTAACCGAAAACTTAAAATTTTTCTTGTTATGTTTTATAAGCGAGAGCAACATCTCACAAGCAGGTTTTAAGCAATTGGCCTCGGCACGTTGTAACTGAGCTGTATCGGCAAAATCGTCGAAATAATAATTATTTGTGCCTATATCAAAAAATCTATATTTCCGTTGAATATAGGTCTTGTGTATGTTAAAATTTAGGCAAATTGTTTTCATATTTTCTCGTATTAAAAAATTAATATTTTTCGTCCGAATATTACACTAACGTTGCAATCTCAGATTCTTCTTGCCACACCGTTTTTGTTTCAATATGTGGTGTTTTGCTCAATTGTTCTGCTTTTTTATAAACCTCATTTATTTTTACAGCACAACTATCCCATTTAAGGCGATTAACCTCTTCGCGACCCGTACGAATAAAAAACTTACTCAACGCTGGATATTTCACAAGCCCATAAATAGCATCTGCCATGGCGTTAACATCCCAAAAGTCAACTTTTATTGCGTGTTTTAACACCTCCGCAACCCCTGATTGTTTAGAAATTATAACTGGCACATTGCTTTTTACGGCTTCAAGCGGTGCTATACCAAATGGTTCGCTAACCGATGGCATAACATACACATCGCTAACAGCAAAAAGATGACGAACTTCATCTTTTTTCAAAAAATCCGTAAAATGAAACTTATCGGCAATCCCAAGTTGCGCTGCCCTACTTATCATTCTATGAAACATATCACCATTGCCCGCCATTACAAATCGTACGTTTTTTAGTTTTTGCAACACCAAAAAAGCCGCTTCTATAAAATATTCTGGACCTTTTTGATATGTTATACGACCCAAAAAAGTAATAAGTTTTTCGCCTTTAGGCTTGGTATATTTTTTCTTATCCGGTTTAAAATCCACAGCATTATAAACCGTGAATACCTTTTTGGGATTAATACCATACTTTTCTACAACAATATCTTTGGTTAAATTGCTAACTGTTATTATGGCATCGGCACATTCCATACCATGTTTTTCTATTTGAAACACGCGGTGGTTTACTGCCCCACCGCTACGATCAAACTCTGTTGCATGAACATGTATTACCAACGGTTTTCCGCTAATGTTTTTGGCAGCAATGCCTGCCTCGTATGTAAGCCAATCGTGGGCATGAATTACATCAAAATCATACTTCTGCGAAAGTTTTGATGCTACCCTTGCAAACATTCCTGTTTCATTATATAAATTAGCTCCATACTTACCCGTAAACTCAAATTTTTCTGTTTTTTCAACAGTCTGTAAATCTTGAAATGTTATCTCAATAATTTTTTCTTTACCTTCCACCATAGCCACCATCCTACCCTCTTCGTCGAAATGCACCGTTTGAGGGTTGATACGTTTTCTTTCAAGTATTCGCTCTATCTGCTCTGCCTGCATGTAAGGATGAAGCATTGACGCGGTTTCTATGTAAATAAGTTTTTCCTTTGCTTCTTGCCAAGAGGTTTTGGTTTTATGTTTTATTATTACCTTTTCTTCTAAAGTTGGAGGTTGTTCAACGGCTATCCTTACCTTCCTATTTAAAATTGTAGTATGTTTTTCTACAAATTTGTTAGCCCCCGCAAAAACTGTATTTTTGGCTTTTTCGTCGCCAAAAACCTTGGGAACTACAAAAATAACCTTTGTGTCTGGCAATTTTCCCAATCCCGACACTATTCCATGACATGCAGTACCCAATCCTCCTGATATGTGGGGTGGAAATTCCCACCCGAACATTAATACCTTCATTTCTATTTTATGATAACCGTTTTTTTATACTTATCTATCAATGCTTTAATTCTAACAATCTCCGCCACCGCCACCGAGTCTATCACAGCCCCATCGGGAGTATAAGGCGGTGTACCATCGTATTTTTCACAAATAAGGTTGCCATTGTAGCCATTACAAGGGTCAAAATTGAGATATAACTTCTCAGCTTTGTCTATCCCATTGGCACCATAAATACGCAAATATAACTCGGCTAAAAAACCAGAGTACTGAGGTACAACATATCCAGTTTCTTGACTATAGTTGGGATGACAAGGAGAAAGCATTCTCAATCCGTATGGTGTAAGAAGATTATCTTCCAACTCAGCAAGTACTGGCGATGCTAAATACGCATTTGCAACACTATAAGGCAAAGCAAACGGCAACAATTTAGCTGGACAAGTTGTAAAATCTTTTATTCCATTTTTTATTTGACAAGCAATTGTATTACCAACCGAATCCTCAAAATTTCTTCTAAAACTATCTTTTATTCTATCGGCCACCATACGCGCCTTTACCGATAGTTCTTGTTTTCCTGCTGTAAGGGATAAATCAGCAGCGAACATTAAACCATTATATATCAACGCATTAAGTTCTGAAATATAATTTTTTTCATCATTATTTTCCAATTTTGCTGCACCAAATTCTCCAATATAAATCCCTGGTAAAGTATTTTCTGAACTACGCTGTACTATACGTTTTATAATATATTCAAAAGAGTTGAATATATTAACGGCATTGCCCTGCGAAAAATATAATTGTTGCAATGCCCATAAAAACCAAAAAGGTGTTTCTGGTTCCATTTTTTGCACTTGCAAAGCAATACTTCTCACTCTAAAATAAGCCTGCATAGTGTTCAACACACTCAAAAAACCATCAACATTACCAACAGAAAGTAATAGCCCTGGAGCCGCACGAAAAGCCTTACACGGCGACACTTTAGTATCGGGAAAACCAGTTATAATATAAGTACGATTTTTTCGTTGGCAAACAAACTGATTGGCAAGATATTTAAGTTCATCGCCATAGCCAATACGTTTTTTTTGTGCCATCAACTCATTATCAAACATCTCGTTAAGAGTACTGGGACTTTGACGTTTGGCTGATGCCGAAAATATCAATTGGCTACCTTTCGTAAGCACTACCTCAAAAAAACCCGGCATAAACAAGTCTTCTTGATATTGCCTACCATCCGCCTGATCTTTGATATACTCAACATTGTAATTCCAATCTGGTGCTGTTACAAACTCGCTTTTAATACTGGTTTGCATAAAAATTTGTAATCCTTTTTGTGCTGGTTTGTAAAGTATTCCATTGCGCACATTCTGATGCCCCGTGAGTTGCTCTTTTCTTAACCTAAGCAAATTGTCAGCATTTCTAAATGCTACCAATGGTCTAATTTGCAATACAACAGGCTGCTCAGCATTATCGAGGGTATATCTTATCAAAACGGTATTCTCCATTTGACAGAGCAACACTTCTTTTTTTAGCCTAATATTTCCTATCTGATAATTTACCTGTGGTATAGGATTGTCGGTAAGCGAATAAATAAACTGATGCCCAGTTGGATGGTATAAATTTGGATATTTACGAGTGCAAATATAAAATTGTCGGCCGTTGCTAATCAAACAATCATCGGTATTCGACAACAAAACTCTCAACCCACCATTATTATCGTCTGGAATGGATAACATACCATGCCAACTTCTCGTGTTACACAATATAGATGAAGATGCCATACATGCGCCAAGTCGGTTGCAATGCAAAGTTTCCTTTGCCAAGGCAACACCAAGGTCTAATATCTTTCCTATTTCAGATAGGTTTATCTCAATCATTTCCGACAACTATTGACTTACAACACTTTAACTTTATATTTTTTGAACCTTAAACATTTTCAAATAATTTCTAAAATTAAATGTTTTATATTTGTTTTGCAAATTTTTTTTTGTAAAAAAACAAGGTTTATCAAAAAAAACAATAAATTTGCATCACACAACAGCACAGCATAGTTATACAATGGAAATTATCAAAAAAATAGTTGATTCTCAGGCTCAAAACCTCAAATACCGCCAAATAGTGGAAGCTATATCAACAGGTATCAACGACGGAAGCATAAAAGTTGGCGAACTTCTTCCATCGGTAAATCAAATGAGTTCAAAATGTGGAGTAAGTCGCGATACCGTCTACAAAGCATATACACAATTAAAAAAACTCGGGCTTATAGACTCTGTTCCAACTCGTGGATATTTTGCAGCCAAACCAGAAAGCAAAGTTTTTTTGCTATTAGACACATTTAAAGCCTACAAAGAAGTGCTTTATCACTCGTTTCGCAAAGCATTACCACAAGATATATCGCTCGACATAAGATTTCATCACTACAACATCAATGTTTTTGAAAATGCCGTAAAAGAAAGTATCGGACGTTATACAAAATATGTTATAATGAATTTCGACAACCGAAGAATAGAAAAAATAATAAAAAAAATACCAAAAGAAAAACTTCTTCTAATTGATTGGAATATACATTGCCGCGAAAATTCAGTATCAAGGGTGTATCAAAACTTTGGAAAAAGTGTTTATCAAGAATTGGAAAAATATGTCGAAAACATCAAAAAATACAAAAAATTTATATTTTTGTATCCAGAATTCACCGACCACCCAAAAGAAACTGTTGAATATTTTGAAAAATTTTGCAAAGCATACAAAATTGACTTTCAGGTGTTAAAGGATTCTAAAAAGCTTAACGTAAACAGCGGTGAGCTTTACTTTTTGGTTAGCGATAGAACATTGGCTATGTTTCTCGATCAATGCGCGGCAAAAAAATTTACTCCTGGTGTTGACGCAGGTGTTATTTCGTATAACGAAACGCCAATGAAAAAATATGTTGAAAACGGTATTACTGTAATATCAACAGATTTTGACGAAATGGGGAAAAAAGCGGCAGAATTTGTTTTAATAGGGCAAAACATAAACATTCAGATACCTACAAAAATAATTTTGCGCAATTCCCTTTAAAAACAAAGTTGAAGATATTTCGCAAGCCAATTTTTTTTGCTAATGAATTTAACAAACAATAATAATTTGTAAAACATTATGGCAATAAAAAAGTTGGCAAAATTATTTTTAACGTTAAAACAATGCACATAATTACAAAAAGTTACACTATTTACAAAAAAACACTATTGGTCATTGCTGTTGCCTTACTCTTTTTAACAACACCAGCATCGGCTCAAAACGAAAATTTCTTCGACTACCAAAACGGTCTATCAAGCAGTTTGATAGACAAGATATGTATTGATAGTAATGGATTTGTATGGGCAGCAACAGAAGACGGCCTTAATAGGTTTGATGGCAGCAGGTTCGTTACGTTTTCTGACAAAAAACATGGACTTGACGCAAATATGATAACCATTGTTAAACAAATTTCATCTGGCGAAATTCTCGTTGGCACCAACAAGGGGCTTTATGCATATAGTTACATTGACGGAATGTTTAGAAAACTAAATATTTTAGTCAACTCCACCAAAATACACCCATTTGTTTCCGATTTTGTAGAAACCGATTCAACCATTTGGATTACTACATCGGGATACGGACTTCTAAAATGCGATAAAAACCTAACAAAAATAAGCGACTGCAACAATATAAACATAGAAATAAATAGTCGCTATCTTCACACTGTATTTGCAGACAAACAAAATAGACTTTGGATAGGTAGCTACCATAGCAATGTTTTTGTTTACGACATGCTATCAGGACATGCTCATAAAGTCGATTGCGATGGGTTACTACCAACAGACAACGACATCACAGCCTTTTGTCAAGACGACTCGCTCAATATTTACATTGGAAGTTCAAAAGGCGGATTACTAAAAATTACACCAAACAATAAAATTACCCACATAAAACTACAAGACGGAGTAGAAAATTTTAGCGTTATATCACTTTTTTACGACCACCAACAACAACTTTGGGCTGGAACAGATGGCTTTGGTCTAAAAAAACTAAACCCAACAACACAACGACTTGAAAGCCGAACACCTGCAAGTTCGCCCTTCGACTTTTCTAAAAGCAAGATACATTCTATTGCAGAAGACTCTGACGGCAACATTTGGCTTGCTGTGTTTCAAAAAGGGTTATACTTACTTGGCGAAGAATCACAAACATTTGAAAACTATGGTTATAGAGCTTTTGGCGATGGCAGCATAGGTAGCAACAGTGTAGGAGCATTGGCTATAAACGGCGATGAAATATGGGTAGGCACTGATGGCGACGGCATATACATTATAACGCCAAATAACAACATTCAACACATAAAACTATCCCCAAAAAACGGAGAACTACTTTCTGGTAACATCATAAGCCTATGCAATCAAAACGGTAAATACATGTGGATAGGAACATTTAACGACGGATTAATAAAAATGGAAATATCCACACGAAAAATAACAAAAATATATCGAAGTTATGCAGATAATCCATACGGATTAGAATCAGATAGAGTAAGTAGCATATTATCGTGCGGAAATAACAAATTTCTCATAACAACTTTTGGTGGATATACTGGTATATTTGATGCCAACACCGAAAAATTTTCACCAAACATATACGGCAGCAAAAAAAATCCAATATGGGCAAACAATATAACCGTTGACAAAAAATACAACCTTTGGATAGCTGCATACGACGGACTTTTAAAAATAGATTCTAATTCTGGCGCAGAAACAATGTACACAGCCGAAACAGGCTTTTTACCCGCCAACACCGTCAACTGCACTGCCATAGATACATTAGGTAGAATATGGATAGGAACAACATCTGGAATTATTGTATATGACCCCCAAAACGACACAAAACAATATTATTCCGACACTTGTGGACTTGCTGGCAATGTTATATGTAGCATAATTCAAGACAATAACGAAAATATGTGGATTGCAACTCGCCGTGGACTTAGTTGCATAAATATAAATACCAGTGCAATAACAACATACACCACTGCCGATGGAATAAGCAACAACGAGTTTTGTAGAACAGCATGCGTAAAAGATTCTCTTGGCAACATTTGGTTGGGTGGCACTAAAGGTGTTACAAAAATTTCTACAAAAAGTAAAAATGAA
>FLNW01001336.1_pt1 | contig 12310 bp, 6 predicted proteins | sample 1140371 | NCBI WGS metagenome assembly FLNW01 (sample SAMEA3878170, study PRJEB12797) | bioreactor metagenome | biome: Moose rumen | place: Sweden | collected 2011-10
ATAGAGATCGATGGCGAAGATGTCCTTGCGGCTGTAGAGTTTTTTGAGGGGACTCCAGTCCTGGTCGGGTTTGCCGATCTCCAGCGGCGCGATGACAGCCATCAGTTCGTCCAGCAGCGGGTCGGGTGAGGGCGTGAAGGGTGTACCATCGTCCTGTATGCCCTTGAGGTAGCGTGCATAACCGGCGAGGACGAGCGGGATGAGGATGAGATTGTCCTTGTTTAGACCGCGGGCAACATATTTCTTGAGCGTCTCGCCGAAGCGGATTGGCAGTTTCTGCGAGGTGTCCATGGCGATACGTTGCGGAGCATCGGGCATGAAGGGGTTAGGCAGACGCTTGTGTATCACGTCGCCGATAAACTCATACGGGTTGAGGATGCCCGGGTCGGTGACTACCGGCATAGCCTCCATATATCCGATTTTCTGGATGAGCGAACGCAGATCATCGTCCGCCATTTCCGCCGAGATAAGGGTGTAGCCCAGCAGGCAGCCGTAGAGCGCGAGCGAGGTATGAAGCGGGTTAAGACAGGTGGTCACTTTCATCGTCTCAACCTTATCGACGGTCTCGCGGGTGGTATAGAGCACTCCTCCCAACTCCAACGGTGGACGACCGTTCGTATAGTTATCCTCCACAACGAGGTATTGCACTTCCTCTGCATTGACGAAGGGAGCAGTGAAAGTGTGGCGCGCGGTCTCGATATAGTTGTTATCTTCAAAGCCGTCCGTAGCCAGCATCTCTTTCACTTTCTCATGCGGACGTGGGGTGATCTTGTCTATCATCGACCATGGGAAGGTGATGAGGTTCTCGTCCTTGAGGTAGTCAAGGAAAGCGGGTTCGACCAGTCCGTCCTTTACCCACCGCCCGGCATAGGCGAAGACGCCGGCTTTGACCTTGTCGCCGTTGTGCGAGCAGTTGTCCATCGACTGCACGGTGAGCGGCAGGCGACCTGCGCGGAAACGCTCCAGCAGCAGGGCGGTCACCTTACCCATCGCAAAGACCGGAGAGAGCCCGCGGGCAAGGTCCGCATCGTTGAAGGCATAGCCTTTCTCGGTGATGGTGAAGGAAATCATTTGCAGCGAGGGTGCACGGAAAATCGCTACGAGACGTTTCCAGTCGTCAAACTGCGGGTCGGCTTTGAGGGCTTCTACCACCGAACCGATGACGGTCTTCTCTATCGTGCCGTTGGAGCAAAGGCTGACGAGCAGCGAGAGGTTGTTGTACGGTGCATATGCCTTGTCGATGATCTCGTAATCGAAGGTCTCCGCCATGATTACTCCGCGGTCGTATTTGCCCGTGTTCAGGGCTTCGTTGAGAATAGCGGCAGGGAAAGCACGGAAGATGTTTCCTCCGCCAAAATGCACCCACGTAGGTTGCTCATGCGTTTTTTTCGCCACTGCGGCAATGTCATACTGCGGCAGTCGGTAGCCCTTGGATTCCCACTCTTGGCGGTTGAGAGAAGGAGAGAGAAGATCAAGTAATTTCATATCATTTAGTCATTTTCACATTTACTTATTTTCTCATTTAGTCATTTTAGTCATTCTATCCACCCAGCGGCGGTAGGCTTCGAGGTAAGGAGTGTTGTCTGCCACGGGATGCTCGGTAGCCATGAGGCGGAGCGATGCAAAAGCCTCGTCGGCATCCTTGTACAGCCCGGCGCCTATACCTGCTCCGCGTGCGGCTCCTGCAGCTCCGTCGGTCTCGTAGAGTTCGATGGTTGCGCCGGTGACAGCCGAGAGCGTGCGGCGGAAGAGGGGCGAGAGGAAGAGGTTGGCATAACCGGCTTTGATGGTCCGCACTTTCACTCCTGTCTGCTGCATGATCTCGATGCCATAGGCGAAGGAGAAAGCAATCGCTTCCTGTGCGGCACGAAGCAGATGCGCTTTGGTGTGACGGTTAAAATTGATGCCATGGATAGAGCAACCCACCTCGCGGTTCTGGAGCATTCGTTCAGCGCCGTTACCGAACGGCAGGATAGAGATGCCTTCGGCTCCGACAGGCACAGTCTCCATTAGTTCATTCATCTCGGCATAAGAGATACCTTCAGGTGCCACCGTACGGCGCATCCACGCATTGAGAATGCCGGTGCAGTTGAGGCAGAGCATGATACCCGTAAGTCCGTTCACGTGCACAAAATTATTGATTCGCCCGAGCGGGTCTTCTTCTTTTCCGGTTGTGATACCATAGACAACACCGGAAGTGCCACCTGTAGCGGCTATCTCACCCTCGCGCATGACATTAAGCGAGAGGGCGTTATTGGGCTGGTCGCCTCCGCGGTAAGTCACCGGCGTACCTTCTGCCAGACCGAGGTCGGCAGCCGCTTCGGCGGTCACGCGTCCCTGCATGGAGAACGAAGGGACGATGGTCGGCAGTTTGGCTCTATCCAGCCCGAGCGCATCATCCCAGTACATCTCGCTGAAACCGCTCTCGGAGGTTAGGATCTCGCCCGTGAGGCGGTAGGCGATATAATCGCCCGGCAGCATGATTTTCGCCGTGCGGGCATAGACATCCGGTTCGTTATCCTTGACCCACCGCAGTTTGCCGGCGGTGAAATTCGTGCCGTACTGCGTAGCGCGGCTGTCACACCAGATGATAGCGTCACGGAGTACCTTGCCCTCCGCATCCACACAGACCAGTCCGTGCATCTGGTAGGAGATACCGATGGCGGAGACACATTTACTTATTTGCGCATTTTCACATTTACTCATTTGAGCCCACAGCAAACGGAGCGCTTCGCGGACATAATTGTACCAATCTTCGGGCGACTGTTCCGCCCAACCTGCTTTAACGGCTTTAATCGGTGCTTCGGTCTCGGGATAGTGCGCCGAGGCAACGATAGCACCTGTCTCGTGATTGACTAACGACACCTTGACCGAACTGGAACCAAGGTCAATACCTAATAGGTAATTCATAATTTACGATTTTACAATTTACGATGTACGATTTATTTCGGGATGTCGGTATTCCGGTATATCGGTATTCCGGTATATCGGTATTCCGAGGTCGGTAAGTTGGTAAGTCGGGATTTCGGTATGCCGTCCCTTCGTACATCGTACATTAGTCCTTTGTACTTTATTATATTTCTTTTACTTTGAGTGACCGCAGCCATGTCACGCCACCGGAGGGGACGCTGTCGTGGTGGAAGAGGTAGCGTTTGCCGTTGACGAAACACACCGAGCCGTGGGTTGTCCACCCTGCCACGGGTTCCAGCCATGTACCTTTGTACCGGAAGGGACCATAAGGGTTATCGCCGACGGCGTAGCAGATACGGTGGGTGTCACCGGTGGAGTACATGAGGATATAGGTATCTCCCTCGCGGTACATCCATGAGGCTTCAAAGAAATGGCAAATATCCTCCGCCAGCATCCTGTTACCGTTTGCGTCCAGCATCTCAATCTCGCGCGGCTGCTCGGCGAACTGCAGCATGTCGTCGCTCATCCTGGCTATACGCGGACAGATACAGAGTTCCGTGCCTTTGGGCAACACAGGGTTCTCAATCAGTTCGTTGTTGCGATAGCATTGCAGTTGTCCGCCCCATATACCTCCGAAGACGCAATAGACCTCGCCGTCCTTGTCCTTGAACAGACAGGGGTCGATGCTGTACGAACCGCGTATGGGGTCTGCTTCTGGAATGAACGGTCCTTCGGGACGCTCGGCTACAGCTACGCCAAGACGGAAAATGCCGCATTTGTCCTTGACGGAGAAAACCATATAATAACGTCCGTTTTTGTCAATCACATCGTTATCCCAGAGCTGTTTGCTTGCCCAAGGAATATCATCGAGGTCGAGTACCTTACCGCAATCAACCGCTTGTCCGTTCTCTACATCATCGAGCCGCAGCGCATGGTAGTCGCGCATCATAAAGTGGTCGCCGTTGTCGTTCTCGGAGGAATGGGCATCTATGTCATGCGACGGATAGATATACAATTTACCTTCAAACACATGGGCAGACGGGTCTGCCATATAGTCATCATTAAAAATGTAACGAGGTTCCATTTTTTTCTATTTACGATTTAACAATTTACGATTTACTCTCTTGCTGCCAGCGCATCATTGATCTCATCCATGCGCTCGTCGGTCAGTTCGTACTTGGAGATGATCCACATGGCGAGCAGCAGGAGCATAGCTGGTATAACACATACTAACCAGAGGATTCCCTGTTCTGCCAAGGGCGACTGGCTCAGGGTATTGTTTTGGTCAAAGCCAGTCCAAGCGAGTACCAGTCCCGGCACTACTCCCCCTAAAGCCATGCCTGCCTTATAGAAGATACCGGTGAGGGCGTTGACGATACCGGCTATACGTTTGCCGGAGGTGTATTCGCCGTAGGAGATTACCTCGGGCACCAGTGCCCACATGTAGCCCGTTGACACGATGACGCCGGTCGACTTGACGAACTGGGCGATATAGACAATCCATAATTGCGTCTTCAGTATCGGTACCATCGAGACGATATACAGCAGCGCCATGCCGAAGACAGCCACGGAAAGGAAGGTATAGAACATCCGCTTCTTGCCCAATCGCTTCTTGATAGCCGGTACCAGCGGCATAAAGATGAATGCCGGCACCGAGCCTAATGCCATGAACAGCGACATGTCCGCACTCGTGCCGTGTACGTTGTAAATCATATAATACGACCCTGCGGAATTGCCCACCGCCATCATCGCAAAGGCGGTGATGAAGAAGAACGCCAACACCCGCAGCGGACGGTTGCGTTTGAACTCCGTGAACAGGTCGCTGACCTTCACGTTCTTGGTCTCCTCCGCGTTCATCACCACTTTCTCCTTGCAGGTGAAGAAGCAGAAGAACAGCAACGCCAGCCCCACTCCGGCATAGATAGCCATCGTATAGAACCACGCGTTGGCGGAAGCCTGCGAATGAATCTGTCCGTCCGGCGAGAGCCATGCCACGATAGCAGGAATACCTGCCGCCACGCACAAGCCGCCGATGTTCGCCATGAACATACGCACCGAGGTCAGTACGGTTATCTCGTCCGTGTCACGCGTCAGCGAGGCGTTGAGCGCACCGTAAGGCACGTTAATCAGCGTATAGAGCATTGACATACCCACATAGGTAACGTATGCGTATGCTAACGAGGGCGAGAAACCGCTCCAGAAACACAGTACCGCAAAGCCCGTGAGCGGCACACCGGCCAGCACGAGATACGAACGGTACTTGCCCCAGCGGGGCGTGTGCTTGTCGATGAACGTACCCACCAGCGGATCCCACAGCACATCCACGATGCGTACGATAAGGAACATAAACGCCGCCTTGGACGGTTCCAGTCCATAGACGTTCGTGTAGAAAATCAGCAGGTACATGCAGATGGTCTGATAAATCAGATTCTGCGCCAAATCACCGGAACCGAAGCCGATGCGGGTCAACCATTTGTTGTTTGCCATTTTATCGCTCATTTTATTTGTCACTTGGTACTTTGTCACTTGGTACTTTGTCCCTCGTACATTTTGATGATTTCCTTCACCACCGGTTTGGCTCTATACTCGCGGTCGAAGAGTGTGGCATAGGCATGGCGGCCGGGGATAGGCCAGTCGTTGAGCCATGAGTCAGCATCGCCTGCCGCCCAGAAGGTCACACGGGCTATCTGCTCCGCATGCTGGCGGTAGAGCAGGAAGAACGCCTGCCAACGCTCGCCGATCAGGTCCTCCGTCGTGCGGTCCATGCCCTTGGCGTACGGGTCCAGTTCAGGTGTGTATTCGTAGAACTGGGTCACCTCGGCACCGGAGAAGGTATCGGGGTTCGGCAGCACATTCAGATCCAGCTCGGAGATGATGACCTTCACGCCCGTAGCGGCTATCGCATCTATCGCACGGTCGTAGTTGGACAATTTCGGCCAAGTCAGTCCGTTATGGCTCTGCATACCCACCGCGTCGATGCGCAGACCTTTCTTCTTGAGATCGCTGACCATGCGGCACACCGCCTCGTATTTGGTGGGAACGGACATGGAGTAGTCGTTGTAATAGAGTTCGGCATCGGGGTCTGCCTCGTGCGCAAAACGGAACGCCAGTTCGATGTAATCGTCGCCGATGATACGCTGCCACGGACTCTGCCGCCGCGTGCCGTCGTCCTCAAAACACTCGTTGCACACGTCCCAACCGGCTATACGGCCTTTGTAACGCCCTACCACCGTGCGGATATACCAATGCATCCGTTGAATCAGTATCTCCCGCGAGACCTCTTTGCCGTCTTGGTCAACAAACATCCAGTCGGCGGTCTGCGAATGCCAGATGAGGCAATGACCGATTACCTGCATCCCGTTCCGCTCACCGAACGACACAAACGCATCGGCTTCGCTCCAGTTCCACACACCCTCTGCCGGCGAGAGGAACTGCGCTTTCATGCTGTTCTCCGCCACCACGGAGTTGAACTGGTTGCACACATGCTTGTGAGCCGCCGACTGCGGATTTTGCACAATCGTATTATTGACCGCACAACCGATTCGGAAGTGCTGTCCCACCGTCTCGCTCAGAGTCTGTGCTTGCATATTGCATCCCCACAGCGTCAGAATAAAGGATAACAGGATAGAAGATACGTGAACTTTTTTCATGGTCTTGTCAAATTGCGAGTGCAAAATTACTGCTTTTCCTGCATACGCGCATAACAAAATGTCTCATACTGTTCTTTTTTTGTCTCAACTCCCTTTTTTCTTTGTGCGGAATCATATCTCGCACGGCTCTGCCGTCCTTACTCCGTCTATTAGCCCGACATATTTTTCCGCCGCCTGCTCCGTCCGTTAGCCCGGCATCTAATGCCGGTTTTCGTTTCCTGTGCTCTCGAGTTCCGTGAGCGAGATTCCCGGATGAGTGTCAGCGTTCCAGATTTGCCGGATTTTCCATAAAAACTTCACTTTTCCTTACAAAAAAATGCACTTATTTCTTGCATATCTCCGAAAAATGTAGTATCTTTGCAGCATCTTTTCAGCCGATAGTATTGTATCTTTATTGGGATATTATTGGGTGGTTATTGGGTTATTATTGGGTAATTATACTGTTAGTCGGCACTCCGTCGGCACACCACAAGCGAACAACAAGTATAGATAAACATAAATTTCCCCTCACGGCGTAGGGGGTTCGATCAGATTAGTCTAACAGGCGCAGCCGGTCATACAGCGTAGCGGTCTAACAGGCCGCAGGCCGGTCTAACAGCCTTTATGGCGGTCTGTTCGGCTAACGCCGAACATATATGGCACAAGTCAACTACCTCGATCCTGTCCGCGACATACGCGGCACGTTCCAGAAAGGCGGCATCATCAACCGCCGCAAGCAGTACCGAGACGACAAAGGTCGCATCGTCAACGAATCCGCCCCCGAAGCGTACGCCATCCGCCATCCGCGCGACTGGAAGAAGAACCCCGCTACCGGCAAGGAACTGGAGTGTCAGAACCGCTTCAAAGCCGCTTCTGCCGAGACCAAACGTATCCTTCTCGCAGCCAACCCCAAAGCCTATGCCGCCGCTTACGCTGCCGCTCATCCCGACACCGCACCGGACGCTCAGCCCGCTACGCCTTCCGACGAAGAACTCGCCACGCTCCACTATTGGCAAACCCGCTTCCAAAAGCAGCTACGCCGTGCCGAACCCGAAGCCCCCATCGACCCCAAGACGGGCAAGCGCAAGCGTTATTCCCGCCTCGATGCCTTCATCCGCACCTGCCTCATGCGCGACATGCAATAACCCGTCCTCACACCCCTCCGCCTGTCCCGCCGGCATCCTTCTTTATTTCCCCGCCGGCATCCGTTTTTATTCTCCCGCATGCCATGCGGGTTTGCCCCTTTGTTGTCCCTTTCGGTGGCATTCTTGCCGCCGTAGCCTTTGTCCCTTGCCCGCCATCGCAATCTCCTTACCGAACGCGAGCGTCTATGCGCGGCATATTGACATGCCGCCCTCTTTCGTCAATTGTCCCGTCTGAGAGACGGTTTTTCCAGTCCCTTTGCTACCTTTTCCTACCTATTTCTGCTTAAATTGGCATATTCCTGCCCATTTCTGCAAATAAATTTGCATATCTCAAAAAAAATCGCTACCTTTGCACGCAATTTGCGTGCGACGATAAAATCGCACAAAAATCCCGCTGGCACCGGCAGCGTAAAAAAGTGGTGAAAATGCGATAGATAGCGCAAAGCGTTGCGCAATAACATATTTTATTAATTAGCGTTTGCTATTTGTCTATTTTTACTGAAATGTAGGAAGTTTCAAGGAAGAAAATGATAAGTCGCGAACGTCCACGTTGTGTGGGCGTGACTTGCTTTCTTCCGGGTATCCTACAACCTCAGTATGAGCAAATCATTGCCCACATTTTTTGTCGTTGTAGGATATTAAAAATGGAAGAAATAGCGCGCACAAACAAACGCTACTATGACAGAGCAAGAGTACTTGCAACGGATTCACGAATTGGAGAAGCAGATAGCGCGTCTTCAGACGGAAATCAAGAAAAACAGCGAGACGCAATATGGTTTGCGTTGGATGGATGTGCCCGAAGCCTTTGAGGCGGAGGCTGAGAATGCCATCCCTACATTAGAGGAGGTTTCCGAGAAAGCCATTACGAATGATGATGGCAAGCCCACGCATATTCTGATTGAGGGTGATAATTTTCACGCCCTCACATGTCTCAATTATACCCACAAGGGACAAATCGATGTCATCTATATAGATCCGCCCTACAACACCGGTTCGGATGGTTTTGTGTATAAAGACAAGCGCGTATTAGATAAGTTCCCCGATGGCACTACTGTGCCTACTGACCACCCGTTGCGTCATAGTTATTGGCTGTCCTTTATGCATAAGCGTTTAGAACTCGCCAAGAACTTACTTTCAAAAAAAGGTGTTATTTATATTTCACTAGATGATAATGAACTAGCAAATCTTAAATTACTTTGCGATCAAGTATTTGGCGAGAAGAACTTTGTCGGCTTAATGACACTGATGAGCAATCCTCGAGGATCGCAAAATAGTAAATACCTTTCATATATTCATGAGTATGTTCTCATGTATGCGAAAGATAAAAATACTCTCATCACGTCTGGAGTTGCTAAAGAGGACGAGGACTTAAAAGAATTCAAAGAAGTAGATGAAAGCGGAAGAAAATATAGATTATTAGGGCTACGTAAAAGAGGAGGAGCATGGAAAATGGAGGATAGACCAAATATGTATTACCCTATCTATGTAGATCCAGACACAGGCACGTGCTCTTTATATAAGGATGAGCAACACGTTATTGAGGTTATTCCTAAAAGACCAACTGGCGAATTAAGTCGATGGACATGGAGTAAAGATAAATTTAACGCGGAAAAACATCTACTTGTTGGTAAGCCAATTAACAGAGTAGGAGATGCAGATGCTTTTGATGTCTTTAGAAAAGATTATATTGATAATGAGGAAGGAGAAGAAAAGGATACAAAGTTAAAAACAATATGGATAGAAAAGGAAACAAACTATCAAAATGCAAGAAATGAATTAAAAGCAATATTCGGAGATTCTGAGTTATTTGATTATCCCAAGCCAACATATATAATAAAACGTCTCACATCAATCATCCCAAATTGTGACACTATCCTTGACTTCTTCGGGGGAAGTGGTACAACGATGCACGCGACGATGCAGTTGAATGAGGAAGATGGCGGACATAGGCAATGTATCTTGGTACAACAGAACGAGAATAATATCTGCGAGGCGGTTACGTACGAGCGCAACAAACGCGTCATGCAGGGTTACACCAACGCGAAAGGCGAAGCCGTTGCGGGTCTTGGCAATTCCATGAAATATTACCGCACGGCATTTGTAGGCGAGCACAAGATAACCGACATTACCGATGCAGACAAAGTGGCACTGACGCAGAAAGCCGGCTGTCTGTTGGCTCTCGGCGAGAATAATTTGGAGGAGATAAAGACCGCTAAGTCGTACCAGATTTTCCAACTCCGCAAGGGCGATAAGCCGACGAATGATTTTGAATACACCGCTGTTTATTTCTCCGGCAACCTTTTGCACTTTACGGATTTCCGCCGTGAGATAGAGCAGATACAGGAGGAGCATCCTCTGTCCCGCATCGCGGTCTATGTCTTCACATGGGGTGACCCATCCATTTTTGAGAATGAGTTTGACGACCTTTCGGGTATGACCATCAAACCTATTCCACAACCGATATTAGAGATTTATCAGAACATCCACCAATTATAATACTATGGCTCAATTTAATATGCTTGCGTTTCAGCAGAACGCAGTAGAGGATTTAACGGCACAATTCAAAGCCATCTGGTTAGCCAACAACGATTTCAAACACGAGATAGTGTTTAAGTCTCCCACCGGTAGTGGTAAGACGTTCATGGTGTCTAATTTCATCAACGGTTTGCACACGCAGCCCGATTGGAATGAAGATGTTGCGTTTGTGTGGATTACGTTCTCAGATGACCTTGCCATGCAGAGCAAAGAGAAGTTCTTTGAATATTTCCATCCTAATATCGGCAACCGGTTACTGACCGTGCAGGATTTTAACCAAGGTATGCTCAAACGCAACGACATTCTTTTTCTGAACTGGCAGAAACTCTCTACGGAAAAGGCAGATAAGCGTGTGAACCGTCGTCCTGATGACCCACGGCTGTACAAAGAGACAGGCTTTTATTTTGAAGATGTCGTTGAACGGACGCACGCCGAAGGACGGCAGATTGTGATGATTATTGACGAGAGCCACAAGAATGTGACCGACCTTGCTATCAAAACCGTTATTGACCCGCTGAACCCGAAAATCATTCTCAAAGTTTCGGCTACACCGACTTCCGAACCCTCGATAAGCGACATACGGCATCACCGCGCAGGGTTTGTAGAGGTAGAGCGCGAGGATGTGATTGCCGCAGGGCTGATTAAGGAAGAGATTATCTCCCAGACCGAAGAAGACCTGAATGTGTTTGAGAATATCGACCATGACTACCTGCTGTTGGATTTAGCGATGGAGAAACGCGCCGAACTGAAAGCCGAATGGGAGCGTATAGGCAGGAATGTCAATCCGTTGGTGCTTATTCAGTTGCCGGACGATGATAAGAAGACCAAGGATCTTGGCGTTAAACTCAAAGAGGAGATAGTAACCGAATATCTGCTCAAGAAAGGAGTGCCGGCTAATCATATTGCCAAATGGTTTGATAACAAGAAAGAGAATATCGAATATATCTCAGACAATGACAATCCTGTCGAATATATGCTCTTTAAGTACGCAGCCGGAACGGGTTGGGATTGCCCACGTGCGCATATATTGGTAATGTACCGCGAGGTCAAGTCCGATACCTTCCGCACGCAGACACTCGGACGCATTCTGCGTATGGCTATTCCGGGCGCAGACCTGAGCGGACATCCTGCCCTCAAAACGGGTTACCTCTATACCAACTACCGTCGTAATGAGGTGGTGAACCCCAAAGACAGCACGGAGAATAAGCCCAAGACTGCTATCTCCAAACTGAATATAGAGCAACAGACCAATGCCGCTCTGGAGCACTTTAGTACGGAGGTTGCACGTACGTTGTTTGACACCATTCCTACCGCTAATCCGAACCAAACGGCACAGCAAGTAACGCAAGTGATGCCGCAGATGATTCAGAAAGCGCAAGAAACAGCAAAGAAGATACAGGAAATCAGAGATACCGAGCACGATTATCATAAGCAGGTAGAGCAAATAGAGGCTCAAAAGCAGCAATTGCAACAAGCGGTAAAAGATGTAGTCCCGACGCTTTTTGACGAAGCAGAACACCAAGAGCAGAAAGAAGCTGCTATGCAAGCTATCATCCGCCAAGTAGCGCAAATGACAGCAGGAGTAGCCGGTGTGCGTGATCAGGATTTTGTGATTGACCCCATCCTCAAATCCGACTTTCAATCGCGCGGAGATTATGGCGATGTCGGGCGCGCAAGCGATTTCCAATCTTCGTTTATAGGGACGTTTAACCGCTACTTCGGTTCAAGCGAAGATAAGATTACATCTCTTGAGGAGCAGCGTCGGATGCTCAAGTCTAAAGGTATAGACCCTGATGAACGCTATGAGCGAAGCGTGATGGCAGATGCGCGGTTTACGAATTTCGACGAGGATACCAATAATGAATATGGGCGCGATGTGATGGTGGAGGTATCCAATAATGATGTAGAGAAACTATTCAGTTATCGCTGCTACGAGATTTTACAGGAGCAAACAGAAGATGATGCCAAATTAGGCAACATCGCGCGCTCATGGGCTCCGCTCAAAGAGGCGTTGCGGCAATGGTTCTCTATTGCGCTGCCCGGATATTCCTATATCAGTCAATATAAGGTATTCCTCAAAGATACAGACCG
>FLNW01001337.1_pt1 | contig 12247 bp, 6 predicted proteins | sample 1140371 | NCBI WGS metagenome assembly FLNW01 (sample SAMEA3878170, study PRJEB12797) | bioreactor metagenome | biome: Moose rumen | place: Sweden | collected 2011-10
CCCATAACGCCCCCATATCTTGGCGCAGGTTAATAGGATTAAAATTTTGAATCAAAGCGTTACGAATACCATTATCATAGAAATAAATCTTCTTTGACTTCTTGAGTTCATTACGTAGATTGCGGCTTAGACCGTTAAGACGGAAGATGATATAACATTTTTCCAACAAATCTATGTATCGTTCTACCGTCTTACTATCCGTCCCGACTATTTGGGCTAATTCGTTATACGACACTTCGCTTCCAACTTGTAACGCTAATGCAACGAGCAGTTTCTCAATAATGACCGGCTTGCGCACTCCTTCCATGGAAAGCAAGTCTTGGTACATATAACTACCGGACAAATTCATCAAAATATCACGAGGATTGTCCATGCCGGTGACCACATCCGGATATGAGCCATAAATCAACCGAGACTCAAAGGATTGTCTTATGCGCAACAGGCCACCGTTGTTCATTAATTCTTGTGTAGAAATAGGATACATGTGATACTCAAACTTTCGCCCTGTCAAAGGTTCGTTCAGCTTGCCTTGCAACATAAAAGAGGAAGAGCCGGTTATCAGCAACTGAACATCCTTGAAATGATCAGTAATAAGCTTGAGTATTAGACCTACCCCTTGAATACGTTGCGCTTCATCCACATAAATGATTTTATGGTTTCCAACTAATTGGCGCATATCATTCATGTTGTCGGCATGTTCTAACAGCGCACGAGCTTGTGCATCATCGCAGTTCAATGTCAGTATTTGCTCTTGGCTTACTTGCAATTCCAAGGACGATAAAATCTGCTCAAACAGAGTGGATTTACCCACCTGCCTTGCTCCAAGAAGGATGATTGCTTTGCCATGGAACATATGATTCCGAATCACTTGCTCAAGTTGTCGTTTAATAAGTGCCATATATATTTCTCGTTTTGCGCTGCAAAGGTACGAAAAATTTTTCATATATCAAAATTTTTCATAAACTTTTTGGATTATAAGTCAAAAAATCAGCATACTTTTGGGGATTATAATCCGAAAATATCGTATATCCATGTGCATTTTATCCACAAAAAGTTCTCTTATGACCTGTATCTTTTTGCTTGTATTTGGGCAAAAAAGATACATGCTAAATCATAAAAACCGTTTTATTCCATCGGTTTGATTAGCATGGAGATGAAGGAGAATAATTTGACAGGATAGTTATTTCATCGTGAGAACTTTGGTACTCTCCTCGCCGAATTGGGAAACGACACGAACGGCAATCTGGCGACCTGCGCGGTATGGGATTGGCTCAGAGCGGAATGTATAGAGTGTATCCCACAACTCATCAGCAAACTCAATATGCAAAGTGCGTTCTGCTTTTTTCTTTGTAGAAAGAGATGCCAGATTACTAAGTCCTTTTCGCCATTGCTCAAACTCTTTCTTGTCGCCACCACAGAAATGTAACGAGCGGCAGATGAATTGTTCCCCGTCGTAGTCATCATCCATTTCCCAATAGGCGATGTCTTCTACTGAGCGTGCTTTGACATCGTCGCGTATCGGGTCGTAGATGTCAAGGCCTCGGATTTCTATGTGACAAGTATCCCCATTACGGAGCAAATCAATATCCGGTTCGCCGATGGTGATAAATGAACCGGCGCCACGGTCTTTTTTGAGCAGACCATCTTGCATGAGGTCATCGTGCATGCGCACTTTGGAGACTTGATATGTACCGAGGTTATAATCTTTCTCATTGATGTTGTCTTCAAAAGAGAAACCGAGTATGACGAGCCACGATGCTCCTTCCGTTTGGTTTTTGGAGCGGAACTCACGCAGTGCCATCGTTACTGCCTGTTTGGAGACAGTGCCGAATTTCGGACCTATATGGAAGTATGTCAATCGCTCTGCACCGGATGCATCGGTGTAGTAGCCACGAGCATGCAGATATGGACTTGCCTCCGTTTCGAGACCATGAAAGAGTGCCTGTTGAGTGCGGTCCCCGTTGCGAATACCATTGGCTTGAAGATGGTCAAAGATGCGCTGTGTGAACAGACGGTTTTCTTCTGCTTCATCTTCACGGTATTCCAATGCCTCGGGCGGAGTTATCTTGAAGTTTTGCAGTGTCTCTACCGTAAACGGACCGCTAACGCGCATACGTGTCTTATCCTCAAATGGCTGGTCGTAGAGTATTTCTGTCTCTGCCGGTTCGTTGTTAGCAAGCGATTTGAGTGTGATATGTGGTACTTGTTTATATACAAACCCTTGACGGATGTTTTTTGTTTCTTTGTCAAAGAGTTCATAGTATGGGAAGACCGCCATTGCAAGTCGTTTCTTAGCAATATTAAGCGCAATGCGGGAAGTGTCCATAGTAATCCAACGGCGTCCCCATTGTTCCGCCACGTATGCCGTTGTACCACTTCCGCATGTCGGGTCAAGCACCAAATCGCCAGGATCGGTCGTCATCAATAAGCAGCGTTGGATTGCTTTTGTTCCTGTTTGCACAACATAAATTTTATCATCTAAGAAACTGCCCGTTCCTGTATCTGTCCATAAATTTGAAACAGCCATACAAGGGAAGTCATCATAATATCTTACATATTGCAAACTATTAGGTGTGGGAGCAATTCGATTAAGTGCTTTTAGTCTATCCATTCCTACTGGATAATTGGCTTTCCAGTGATTTCCTTTTGATGGATAATACACTTTTCCCTCATATTCATATGGCTGCGGTACACTTGCTACACCTTGAGAACTTAAATTACTAAGTCTAAATACTCTATGTCCTTTAGGCAATGTCGCGTAATTAAATTTCTGTCCAAACTTCTTTTCCCATTCACCAATTGACATTCTTGTTCCATCTGGCAATTCAATACGAGAATATAATGCTCCATCTACTGAATAATCTTTTTCAGTAAAAAGTTTGCGCACTTTCATACATTCAATATCTTTCGCGAACCAAATTATGAAGTCGGCAACATTTCCTATTGTATCGGTAGCAAAGCCCGCTGTTTTCGTATAAATAATCTGGCTTACAAAATTTTCACTACCAAAGACCTCATCCATGATATTGCGTACGAGGTGAACGTTCTCATCGGATATTTGTACGAAGACGGAGCCGGATTGTGTGAGCAGTTCGCGTGCAAGGACGAGGCGGTCGCGCAGGTAACTAAGATAAGAATGGATACCCAACTCCCATGTATCACGGAAGGCTTTAATCATTTCCGGCTCGCCGGACACGTTCTCATCATTATCTTTGACGTCCCGCGAGTTGAGTCGCATTTGCCAGTTAGAACCATAACGTATACCATAAGGTGGATCCATGTAGATACATTGTACCTTGCCTGCCATACCTTCGCGTTTGAGAAGCGAGTTCATGACAAGGAGACTATCGCCTTGGATGAGCCGGTTCTTCCAGTTCATATCATGTTGATAGTACTCCGCTACTCGTTCCAGCTCGTCCTCTACGACAGTGCGCATATCTTCTGCTCCGAATAACTCCGCTTGTCCACGCAGTTTCTCACTTTTCTCCTCGCGCAGTCGATAAAGCCGATTGATAAGCATTTCGGGCTGAATATCTTCATGCACATAAAGCGAACGGATATCCACTCGCAAGTCAGTTCGTGCGGTTTCTTCGTCATCGTTCCGGTACTTATTCAACCAATAGAGTTCGGGGTCGTGTCCCCGCGTGAAATCATGACGGAATTGTCCATATTCCGATTGTTTGGGTTCGGAAGCCACAACGCCCGCCTCTTCGCCTGCACGCTCTGTAGTAGGGATATTGGCACGACGTTCTGAATCATGTTTGATAGCATCTACCGGAGTGGTTTTCATAACTGTTGTATTTTGTCTTTAAGTATTTTCTTAATATTGTCTATATCATCAATCTCAATAAAATCCCATTGCCCGTATTTAAGTAAGTTGTTCGCAGCAGGGAGCCAGTAGCCGGTAGCATATTGGCGTTTGGCATCTTTGCTGCCTTCAATATCATCGGAGAAGCCTGAGATCTCTATGATTAGATTGATGGTTTTACCTTTGGGCGTAACGATGCGGGCTATAAAGTCGGGGATATATTGATGTTCTTTCCCATTGAGCAGGTAAGGAATACGGAAATCAAGGAAATGGTTTTTAACATAACACTCCACTTCCGGCAATTCTTCTAATGTTTTCGCTGCAATCTGTTCCCATGAATGTGTATCTGCTACCACATAATTGACATGGGATTTGGTTGTTTCAAACACCGGTTTGGTTGTCACACCATGCACATAGGCAGTAGAACCGGATGGGTTATGATAGTTAAGGATTGCCGTGATTCGTTCCGCTAAATCTCTATTGGCTTCACGAATACCTTCATATATACTCTCGACTACTTCTTTCTGGTTCCAGAATATAACCAATCTACGCAGTTCCTCGGAGCCATCACCACCAAAGATTTGCAGTTGCGAATCATACCAAAGAGCAACAATGCGTTTGAGTGCAGCAAAGAGTTGGAATTGGCGTCCTTTTTCACGGTCTGTATATTTGGTATCAATGAGCCATCGAGTGAGATTATAAATCACCTCTTGATCGCGCAATGAATGGAACTCGCTTTTGAGGATGACTTGTTCTTCTCCCACAGCAGTTCGCATGGTTGTTTGGGTGGGAATAGCATTGAAATCCAATCGGAAAGGAGGCACATTGGTATAATCCGCTTCGATGGTGGATTGCTCATTCTCGGAGCGATAGCCAACTATATTCGGGAAGATTATCTCGAATTGAGAGCGTGGCGGTAAGGCACGAATAACCGTTTTAGGTTTGGGTGGTCGTGGTGGCGGAGTTGTTCCACCCTTGAAAGATTTGAATGGAATACCGATGATATGTGCATATTCCGGCAGGAACTTATAGGTTATGTTCTCTGCTTTGTATTTACGTAAGTTTTGCGGCTCTATCTCCTCGCCGGTACGTGCATCATAGGCTTGCAGTTCGTATGATCGGCGACGGAGTGCACGTCCTGCTACTTGTTCGCAAAGGAGTTGCGAGCCAAAAGCACGCACGCCCATGACATGCGTAACCGTATTGGCATCCCATCCTTCGGTAAGCATAGACACCGACACGATACAGCGGATATGATGTCCCAATAGACCATGCTTGCCAACGGTATTCACCACCTCACGCAAGATGTCTCCGTCCGTCAGTCGGTCAGCACTACCGGCTCCATGCAGATTGGCGTAATCGCGTTTGAATTGCTCTATCTCCGTTCGGAATGTTTGCTTGAACTCATCCGATATCGTAGCACCCGCTTCATCAATAGCAGTAGAGTCAATGAGTAAAGTGGGTGCTTTGGATTTAGCAATGCCATCTTTGTAATTCGAGAAAAGCGGGAATACACCATCAACGTGCATCGATTCTCCTTTGTCATTCTGCGTTTCATATCCGGCGATGTAGCGATAGACCTCACGACTGACGGTGGTGTTGTTGCATACTACAATAAAAACAGGCGGAGTCGTGAACAGATTGGCTTTTGCTTCTTCTGCTTCACGCATACCTTTATCATATTGCTCATAATCGCGCACAAACTGCTGGAGAGCTACGGTTAAGAGAGAGGGCAAGATGGGTGGTTGTTCCATACGTGTTTCTCCGCTCTCTTTGGCTGCTTTGCGAATGGCTTTCTGCCCCTTTTTAGGTAATTCGCGACGGATAGGCTCATAGATATTGCGCAACACCGGTTCGGATAAATTATGGCTGTCATCCAAAGCAGGCAAGAAGGGTATCTTAACCAAACCTGATTCGATGGCATCCACCAATCCAAAATCGCTCACTACCCATGGGAATAAACTATATTCGGGATAGCCGGAGCCTTTGAGGTAATATGGTGTAGCACTTAGATCGTATACCTGTTGCACTCTGTATCCGCAAAGACGCATTTGGCGCAAGCCTTCAAACCAGACCATTGCCTTTAGGTTCTCTTCTTCTGTCTCGCGTTCTTCATCATCCTTAGCCTTGGCAGAAGATTTGGGCAGATAACAATGGTGTGCCTCGTCGTTGATAACCAGAATACGTTTGCCACGCATGTTGCGCCCTAAAACACGCGACAGAACAGACGAATACTCCTCTTTGTCTGATTGCTTCTCTAATTGGCGCGTATCTTTGTTATACACTAATTTGCCATCCATTGGCGAAGCCTTCTTGCCTGTGAAAACTTTGGGCTCAAACTGATGGTAGTTGGTAATCGTAATAGCCGCATTCAGTCCACCCAGTATGTATTCGTACTGTTCCGGTATGAGCATTCGCTGGTGGTAGTAATCATTCTTGTCGTAATTATTGTGCGTACTATCATCAATATATAGCACAGAGAGACGATCACGAATAGTTATACCCGGTGCAACCAAAAGAAAATGGTCAGCAAAGCGCGTGTCTGCATGGTACTCGTGTTTGTTGATATAGTTATAAAGAATAAGCATCGCCATGACAACCGTTTTACCAGTTCCTGTAGCCATCTTAAAAGCAGTACGCGGCAGTATATCATCGGGGATGGCGGAGATGGTCTCTCGGCGCTCTTGCAGTTCATGTAATATAGAACGACCTATATTCGGGTCACGGTCAGCAACCTCATTGAGATAAACCGCTGTTTCCACTGTTTCACGCTGACAGAAGAACAATGATTGTTCGGGCAGTCGTTCCGGGTTGCAAAACCAGAAATGCAAAAGTTCTTTCGTTACGCGCGTCACATTCGGGTAATCTGCCTCTCGCCACTTCTTGACTTCACTACGGATGCTATTAATGAATTTTGCATTGGGATCATCATTTTCGAAGTTGCTACCACCAAACATAGTCTGCTCCTGTGACGTATGCGGCGTGATATTGATTTGCGAGGTGTACGGACGGCGACCGCTGCAAACGTGTGTGTAATCAAGATTACCATTTGCGTCTGTGTCGTAATAATACAACGGCTCTTCGTACGGATTGTTTAAGATAGGGTTATCTGTCATGATTGTTGCTTTTTCATTTATTTATAGGCGTTAATCAGGACAGGAGCGCATGCAAAAAAGCGCAGGACCTGCGATTGTTACTTGTCCTGCGACTCTTGGCTCTGCAAAGCCTTTTATACCTTGTCAGTACAAGCAACACAGAGCCTACGCTGAAAAGTATATAGCACACCCCCAATAGGGCGTAATTATATACCACGCATAGACATCTATCGTTGCATGTTTTGAACAAGGATGTTGAATTTGCAGATTCAGAGTCGTCAAAACAAGCGTCAATAAACGCCTTTTATGTAATATGTCACTACTTTTTAACGCTGTTAGTGCCAGCGGCAGAAGCATTTGCAGCTTTGCGGCTGCAAAATTACGAATAATTTTTGATATATGCAAGAGTAGAGGTGATTTTGCACAAAAAAAGCAGGCGAGTGCCTGCTTGCTTAATTGAGTTCTATATGCCGTGAAGGGCTGAAGCCGTTGTGTAGTTGTTCGGATTGATGGACATAGCCCAATTGGTTAGAGAGGATCTGCGTCTTGCCAATCTGTGCGTCTATATTGCGGTGCGAGTGACCGTAAATCCAATAATCTATATCCGAGTGCGCAATATAATCACCCAACTCTACCGTGAAGGCACCGTTAATGGAACTTCCCTTGAACTCGTCTGCCGTACATAACTGCGTCGGCACATGGTGAGTAAGCACGATTTTCGTTTTCGCCTTACTCTCTGTCACCGCTTTTTGAATGAACGCCAGACAGCGTTGGTGCTCCTTGTTGAAATTGTCCGCATTCAGCCGGTGACCTTCATACATAATCCGGTAGAAATCGCTCACACCGCGTTCCGTTTGGTAAGCGTCATATGGCTCAATAAACGCCCAAAGAGTAGAGACAATAATGTCTATATCCGGCAAATGCACGACGGCGTTATAGTAAGCATGTATGTTGTGCCGAATTTCTTTGCAATACTCATCGGGCATAGTTGCCAAATCGTAATAGCCGTAGAAGTCATGATTCCCGAGACAAACAATGACTTGTTGGTAATGCTCTGAAGCCCAATCCCAGAAAATATATCGTGAGTACGTATCGCGTCCGGAATCCGGCAAGTCCAAGTATGCCGTATCGCCGGCAACAAGCAATATATCGCCCGTCACCTCTAACGGATGTTCGGCAAGCCATAGCCTGTTTTGCTCAAACTCCAGATGCAAGTCACTTACAAATTGAATATTCATTAACCTTCTGCTTCGTTCATACAAATCTTTCTATTTCGACATAGTGCAAAATTGCGTACAAGGGTGCTGTTTTTCTTGACATATGCAAGTTTATTTTTCTTTCCCTCTCTCGTCACTTTGTATCTTGCCAACTTGCCATAATGCGTTATTTCTCAATTATCTCCCAGTGACCGCCTTTTTTAGGACCAACGTGCTGTATAACAACTCCTGACATCTCTGCTATACGTTTTTCTACAGTAGTTGTGCTAACGGATAAGGCTTCAGCAATTTCTACATACGTTATGTTTGGATTGCTCACAATTAACTCTATTATAGAGATGCTGTTTTTACCCAACTTTTTACCCAACTTTTTACCCAACTTTTCTACCAACTTTTCTACCAACCCTGCTTTATCTTCTACCAACGGCTGTGCGTCTTGTTTCATCCCGCTGAAGGTCAGTTCGGTGAAATTGATTTGCAGATTGTCCTCTAACTTAGGTAGCGTGTGGAACTTCTTCTCCCATGCGTCCACCATCGTTGGGAAGCCGGTGCCGAGGTTCTCTCCGAAACCTATCATACGCAGCATGTTTTGCATGCGCGGGTTACGAGCACGGGAAACACCTCCTTGATATACACTCTCAATGGGCAGTTTGACGGTTCCCGGATTGGAGAAATAGAATCCATCGTCACGTTTCTCGGCACGCAGCACACCTGTAGTCATAAAATCCGCATGGATAATCATGTTGGTAAGCGCCTCGCGAATCAGTTTATGCAAAGGAGTGTCATCATTCCGCTGCATACCTTCCAGAACGAATGGACGTGGCAGGTCACTCGTCAGGCGTGGCAGAACGCGTTTGATGAACTGGTAGATGTTATTCTCCCATGCGAAATCATAGGTCAGGCGGTCCGAATAACGCATGTCACCCACCAGATTAGTCTTGTCCACATAGTCCAGACGGATATTGTCAAACCGCTCACGGATAGGCAGACCTTGACCGAACATCAGCAGACCGGCAGCCGTTAGACCTTCCTCACCAGCCTCGCGGTCAATCGCATAGCCGCCTAAACGGAGCAGAAAGTCTTTGTCATCTTTCTCGTTGAGGATATGTCCCGGATTGCGAATCTCAAACACTTGACGATATGCTCGAAGCGTTTCTGCATCGAGGTCATCCATCGTGTAATGGCGCAACAGCACGCCGTCGTTGCCGTCATCGCTGGCATCGCGGTACATGGACGCAATCTCCTCTTTGGCGCAATGGTAGTCGCCCTCATGGTTGCGGCGGAAAGTGCCTTTCGCGGGATTGTCGTTGATATAAACAGGACGCAGATGATAGTCCGCACGCGGAACGCAGATAGCAATGACTTTCTTGCCATCTATGTCAATCACCTGCACATTATCATCGGAGAGCACATTGGTGCTCACCTTGTTGGAATCATTGGCCAAGTTCCAAAAATCGGTAATCAGTTTATCCGGATTGGCGACACCTTCTATCGAATAACGTTTGCTTGAATCTGTTTCCGCACGATGTTCCTCTATGCCTAACATGATGTAACCACCATACGAATTGGCAAACGACGAGTATGTTTCCCACAAACTGTTCGGCAGCTTGTTAGCACATCGTTTGCACTCAAGGGTGAGACGCTCGCCCCTTGCCAATAAACTTTGTATGTCGGTTGATGTTAGCATGATTGTTTTTTATTTCCTCGTGCACATGCATAAATACGCACACGCACGGAATCGGCTGCAAAGATACAAATTTTTCTTGACATATGCAAGGAAAATCATAGATTTTCGATTGTGTAAGTGATTTTTGTATCTTGGAGGTGAGTCGGAGGTAAGTCGGTTCTGAGTCGGCGGAATAGAAGAGAAATGGAGGAAGGCTGGAGGGATGGAGGAGGAAGTTGATGGCGCGAAAGTAATCACAATGCAAATATGAATGCAAAAATTGCAAATACATTTGCATATTTCAAGAAAAAAGTGTACCTTTGTAGCGATTTTTGGATATGGGACAACCGACTCTTTACACTGTAGGGCACTCGAATCAGTCGTTTGAGGATCTGCTCTGGATGCTGCAAGCGCAACACATCAATGTGATTGTGGATGTGCGGAGTGTGCCTGCCAGCAAGTACACGCCGCAGTTTAATCAAAAGCCCCTGCAAGCAGCCTTGCAGCGAGAAGGTGTTCATTATCTACATTTTGGCAATGAATTTGGAGCACGGCGCACTGATGCTTTGGATGAAGATAACAAAGTGGATTTTGAAAAAGCGGTTCACACTCCGGCTTTTCAAGAGGGTGCCAAACGACTGATGGATGGATTACATAAGGGGTATCGCATATCGCTTATGTGTTCAGAGGCTAATCCGTTGGAATGTCATCGTTTCGCGATGGTGTCGCGCTATTTCTTTGAGCATGGTGTGGATGTGCTGCATATCGTGCATAACGAAAACGGTGATGTGACCTGCATTCCGCATCAACAATTACAAGACGAGATGGTGAAGGAATATGTGCGCAAGAAGAAGATTCCGGAGGTGCAACCACCGGATATGTTCGGCGAGAATGAGTGCACCAAAGAACAGCAAGTTGTCCTTGCATATCGTCAAAAAAACAAAGAGATAGCATACCAACAAGAAACGGAGGATTATTACGTATGATCACGCTTTATACTATTGGTTTTACTAAGAAATCAGCTGAGCAGTTTTTTGAATTGCTCAAGAAGAACCATGTGCAAACGCTTGTAGATGTAAGGATTAGCAATAGTAGCCAGTTGGCAGGATTTGCCAAGGGGACGGACCTTATTTACTTTCTAAAGCAGATAGGTAATATTGGTTATTGTCATGTTACGGACTTTGCTCCAACGAAGGAACTGTTGAGCGATTACCGTGCAGGTAAGGTGGATTGGTCGGAGTACGAGCGTGTCTTTGCTGAGCTAATGACCAAGCGTCGCATCAACCAGCGGTACAAGGTAGCTGATTTTGACAACTGCTGTTTCCTTTGTTCCGAAGAGACACCCGAACAATGTCACCGTCGTCTTTTAGTTGAACATCTCCGTCAGCAAGATCCGGACAACGTGAAGATTGTGCATCTGATTTAACCTAACTATCAATGCAGAATATCATGGGAAAGCACCTCTTCATCTGTTTGGCAAACTCGTATAAGTACGGAGGCAGATGTATTGCCGGAATTGAGATTCAGTTGAGTGCGGATGAGAAGTCTTTTCGTGTTGTGAAAGAAGATGATGAGCCGAAGTGGATTCGTCCGGTTCAGCGAGGTACAGAACATAAAGAGATTGCCGAAGAAACTGCACGTAATATACGTATTCTTGACGTAATAGAAATAGAAACGACGGATTCCTGCGGAGATGACTGTCAGAGCGAAAACGTATATTTTAAGCAAATGCGGATTGTCAAGAGCCTGCCGTTTTCTCCTAAAGTTTTACAAGAGTTACTTTCCAAACGGGAATCTATATTGCATTCAGATGAGAGATTCCTGACACACGATGCATATCGTGCTAATCGGGGTTCGTTGATGCTAATAGAGCCAGAAGAGCCGGAGATTATTCGCGAGGTAAAAATCACAGATGACGGAAAGCATGTACCCAAATACAAAGCACGATTTTCGTACAAAGGTACAGAGTATTTGTTGCCAATAACGGATCCACGATATTTGGAGCGCATGGAAGGGTATTCAAATGTGCCGTTGGTGGGTAAGTTTGATACCGGAACATTCTTTTTCACAATTTCCATGACTGCAGAACCACTGAATGACAAGCATTATAAACTTTTAGCCGGAATCATTGACACTCGTTCGGTGGAGGCTGACGCGGAGCAAGATGCCCGAAATGAGTCGTTGCCGTACTACCTGGCGGAGGAGTTTGCGATGCACACCAACCGTCCGCTGTTCATCACCGGCAAAGCCGGAACGGGGAAGACGACTTTCCTGCGCAAACTGCGGGAGCAGACGCCGAAGAACATGGCGGTGGTGGCTCCGACCGGAGTGGCTGCCATCAACGCCGGCGGAATGACCATCCATTCGTTCTTTCAGTTGCCCGTCCGGACACTCGTCCCCACACCGCAGTCGTACAAGCAACTGTTTGCAGAGCAGCGACTTACGCAACGCAAACGCAACA
>FLNW01001338.1_pt1 | contig 12243 bp, 23 predicted proteins | sample 1140371 | NCBI WGS metagenome assembly FLNW01 (sample SAMEA3878170, study PRJEB12797) | bioreactor metagenome | biome: Moose rumen | place: Sweden | collected 2011-10
ACCATAACACCATCGGCACCGAGCTTGCGCACCTTGGATGCCGACAAAAAACTTAAGGGGAGCCATTCATACCTATGATGGATGCGCGAGGATCCGGGAAAGCCTGATCGAGGTGAGATCCCTGCCGTAACTCTTAGGCGGCAACGCGAGGTCCAGAATCCGACAGGCAAAGGAAAGTTACAAGGGAGAGGATCCTAGAAGTTGTCTTTCCTGCATAAAGTCAGAAAGGAGGAAGATATGCCAACAGCAGCACCTACAAGATGCCAACCTATAGAACCTGCGAATATATGGAGCGGGGCAGCAGGCGAACCAACAAAGCTTCGTATATCCATGGAGGCTGCAAGGGTAAATGCTAAATTAACTCAGGACGAAGCTGCAAAGATTCTTCATGTAACAAAGCAGACGCTTGTGAATTGGGAAAAGGGCAGAACCGAACCAAAGACAAGCCAGGCGGTAAAAATGGCAGAAGTTTACGGAGTGCCGTATGACAATATTATTTTTTTACCCTTGAAAACAAATTAAATCTGTTTCTTGTGATACCCTACGGCTATCACAAGCAATCCGTATCTTGACAGATACAGATTTAACAACTATTGGAGGTAACGAACACATCAAAAGAACTTGTATTAAAGGTACGCATTAACGATGAGGAACTGGCAAAGAAGTATCAGGAGATCAAAGAGGCGATGAGCGTCATACGGAGGTCACCATGGCAAGACCAAAAAGAAAATCAAGGGGATGGACCCCCGGAAACATTCAGCCGATTAAGATCGAGATCATCAACACGATCGAGGCGGAGAGAAAAGTCCAGGGCGTCAACCAGACACAGCTGGCAGAAGAGGCATTGTATACCACTCAGCCGAATTTCGCCAACCATGTCAGAAAAGACTGGAACTTCACACTGGAGCAGACCATAGCGATTCTTGATTATCTCGGCTATGAGCTTAAAGCGGTCAAGAGGGTTCCAAAGGAAGAAAAAAAGGAGAAATGAAATGGCAAAGGCATTGTATCACCTTTTCATATTCGTGCTTGCGATCGGGATCATAGGAATCCCCGGATGCATAGAGTTTAACACCGGATGGATCCAGTCAATCGTGCTGATTCTGATCGGCGGAGCCGGAGCGCTCATCATCCCGAGAGCATTTCATTATGAGGGTGACCATGAAAAGTATTAACAGAAAAAAACTGGCGATCGCATTGACGGTCTGCATCCTGACGTTCTTTACCATACCGGCATCAGCGGCCTGCAGAAACGAACCCGAAAGGCCGGAGTCGACATGGGACATTGACTGGGAAGGGCAGGGATTCATCCAAATGCATACCACGGCATACGTGATCCAAGGCGTAACTGCCACCGGAACCCCGACACATGAAGGGATATGTGCCTGCAACACCCATCTAGGCGATCTGGCCGTGCTCTACACGATTGAGGGCGAGTATCTCGGAACCTTCGAGTGCGTGGACACCGGAGCCACTCCGGGGCTAATGGCCGGAATCGTCATAGACGTATGGCAGCCCGACCGTCCTTCGGCGGAGGCGTGGATGGCCAGGACGAAGGGACGAGTCAAATGTCAGTGGATACAGGGCTGCGGTTAGGAGGAGAACATGGCAAGATTCACAATCTATCAGTCGGTCACGAAGGACCACAAGAGTTATCTGGTATTTCCGATGCAGGACTATGCAGACGATCCGTCAGGATGCCTAAGGGAAGCCAGGAACCATTTTAAGTGCAAGGCCGGCGAACTGGCACCGCCAAAAGCCGGATACGCCAACGGCAAGGATATGTGCTTCAACCCAAAGGACATTAAGGGCAAGGAAGACCTGAACATGGTGGCGATATTCAAGACATAAAGAAAACGGCTGAGGCGGCAACCTCAACCGAATTCAGATGATGCGTTAATGATGTCTCATGGGATTAATTAGAGTATATCACGTGCGCATCCTGAATGCAAGAAAAGGCCGAAAACAAAAGGCCTGAAAGCTCGATTATGCGTATTAAACTTAGACGCACTTAACCGACGAAGGAGCAGCATGTATATACTTGACATCTTCAGATTCAAGACGGTAATCGAATACGAATATAAATACTTCGGCAATTACGGTGCTAAGGGAGAGAAGAGAAAGCCCAGGAGAAAGGCAACGCCGGAAGAGATCAAGGCGAATAACCAGCGTAATAAGGCTAAAAAGGTAAGACGGCTGATCCTGGCCAACTTCTCCCAGGGTGATTACTGGACAACCCTCACGTACCCAAAGGACACGGCAAGAAACATATCAGAGGTGACCAAAGACCTGAGGACATTCCTTGACCGAATGAGGAGAGCCTACAAGAGGGCAGGCATTCCGTTCAAGTACATCTATCGGATAGAGATCGGGAGCAGGGGCGGGATCCACGTTCACATCCTCATGAACCGCATGGACGGTCTTGATCTGCTGATCACTGAGAAGTGGGAACATGGTCATGCCAACCTTGAACTCATGTCAGACGATGGAGAGAGTGCCGAGAAGCTGGGAGATTACATCACGAAGCCGCCAACGGACCAGCAGATAAAGATCATCAGATCCCTTGGAGAGGGAGACGTATCAAAGCTGATCAGATACAGCTGCTCGCGTAATCTCGAACATCCGGAGCCGGAGCGTCAGGAAGTACGCAGGGGTACGATGCACAGGATATTTGACAGGGGCATCAAGCCAACCCCGGGCTTTTACGTGGCCACCGACACGATCCGGAAAGGACGGAACCCATACACCGGCACAAGCTACCTCAAATACTCCGAGTATCAGCTGACGGAGGAGTCAGTAAAGAAGATGAAGGCCATGGGTCGGGATCCGGCGGAGAAGACCATATTGTGCGAGTGCCCGATATGCCATCAGCTGACAATAGACGGCTTCGCCTGCGACTGCCAGCGACAGAAACGAATGAGAAAGCGAGGATCAAGGCATGGATGAGGTAAATCTTTACGTTTACACCACCGGAAGGCATCAGTTTAAGCATAAGCTCATAGTTGGCCATTACCTCGTTGAATGCATCAGGGACGGCAATCTGTATACCTATCCTCCGGAGGACAGGAACACCTTCGAACGCTGGGAGAACTCCACCCCGGAAAGGGCAGCCTCTTACCTGATCGCAAAAGCCGCAGGCGTGATCATTTATTACCTTGGTCAGACAAAGGACGTAAAGACGGTACAGATATACCTTGACCGCTCAGCCGCAAGGCCGTTCATAAACGGCTGGCCGCTTAAGTGGGAGGCATCCGACTACATGACCGCACACGGTACCGAAGTCAAAAACCGCGATCTCTGGGAGCAGTACAACGCTCAGATCCATAAACTGGACGGCGTAAACCTTGCATTTACGACGGCACCGAACAGTTACGAGTCAATAATGCTGAGACAGGCAGAAAAGGAACTGGAAAGAATCGAGCAAAATACAGCTGCGAATGGTTAAAATGTGACGTGATTTTAAGAGAATCGCATAAATCCGTTATATGCACGTCACATAAAATGCCCTCACAGCTGTACAAATGGGAAAGAAATTAAAGGAGGTTTTATCGCATGTTTGAAAAATTTGGAGAGTTTGATTCCTATGAGGAGATTAACAAGGCAGCCGAAGGCCAGAAAGCGGAAGGCGACGAAACGGCCCTTAAGGAACTGGCCGCCGAGAATGGCATCGATGCGGAGGATGCCGAGGACTACTACGAAGGGATGCTTGAAGCTCTGTGCGATCCCCTGAGCGCCGCCCTGGGAAAGCTCAAGGTGGAGACGGAAGATCTTAAGCCCAAGGACATCATGGAAGACTGGAGGAATTACATCGTCACGCTCTGCGATTATTCGGATCCGGACAAATCCGAAAAGGAACGAAGTCAGGCAATGAAGATGTGCGTTGCAGTCCGCAAGAAGGACAAGAGCCTTAGGGGCTGCATTGCGGAACTTCTTAAGTGGAGCTTCGACCACCAGAATCCGGTTGACAAGGACATATTAAAGGCTGCAGGAGTGAACGCCGGCAAGGTTACGCTCGGGATCCCCGGCATGGCCACCGCCCACAAGATCATCAGGGATTATTACGTGGGAGGTGACAAATGAGGCCTACGGTTGAGGAGAGGGACAAGCACATGCGCAAGATCCCGGACAAAGCCTATAAGTGGATGCAGGGACTTATAGACGAAAAGTACAGATATCCGATCTTCTACACCAGAAAGGGCAGGTATGCCCGGATGTTCTGCACGAAGTGCGGAGCAACCTACGAACGCTGCATCAGGCAGAAAGACACCTACGAGGGACAGTTTGAAGCAGTATACGAGACTCCGGTACACGGATATGACACGAAATGCCCATATTGTCACATTCAGGCTCAGTACAGGGCAGCAGGCAGGTCAAAGAAGCAGTATTCATTCGACAGACACGCCGTAATAGGACAGAAGTCAGGCCAGGATTTCGTATGGAGGGGATTCAACATTGAGTGCACCGTACATCCGTATTCAGAGTGGGGATGCACTAAGGCCGACGTGGAATATACCGAATACATCCGTATATGGTGCCAGAAGGGAAAGAAAGCCCAAAAGGATTACTTCGTATGGCTTTGTTATCAGGCCTGCACGGCATGGATCGACCACAACATCGGCGGATACGCCAACATACCGGTTCCTTATTATGCGGAGTATTATCCGGATACGGCAAAGGAACTGAAAAACACCGAAATGTACAGGTACGTCCCCGAATCGTCCCTTGATCGAAATGTATGGACTTACAACCCGATATCCTACTACATGGCGGCGGCAAGGTATTACAAGGATTTCGAGTATGCCGTTAAGTCCGGAAACAAAGGCCTGACGGGAGGACTCGTATATGAAACCCTCAGATACAGGCAAAACGGCAAGACTCCGGCTGACCGGCTGGGAATATATAAAAACCGCTTTAAGGACATCGTAAGCACCGGAACCGTCAAACACATAGATACTTATCGCCTGGAAAAGAAATACGCCAAGCACTGGACGGACGAAGAGATCGAACAGATAGAAGCCCTTGAAAATATGTATTCACACAAGTTCCTTCTCCAGATCTTAACGCTGGCCACTCCGGGGAAGCTCAAAAGCTACAGCGACGATCTGGTCGAACGCGCCGAAGGACGGTATGACTGGCAAAAGAGGCAGGTACTTCGGGAATATGAAGATTACATCCGCATGAGGATCGAAGAGGGATACGACTTAACCAACTACGTCTATCTTTTCCCGAAGGACATGCACAGGAGGCATAACGAACTGGTGGCCGCCAGGGAAAAGAAGATCAATGATGAACGCAAGAAAGAAGTTGATTCGAAGTTTAAGAACATCAAGAAGAACTACTCAAAGCTCATGGACAGATACGGCGCGGCAGCAGGCGGCTACGTCATAAGGCCGGCAAAGACCGCATCGGAGATAGTGGAGGAAGGCCGGATCCTCCATCACTGCGTAGGCGGTGACAGTTATCTGAAAAAGCATGATACAGGCAAGAGCTACATCCTGTTCCTGAGAACCGTAAAGGACAAGGACATGCCCTACGTCACCGTCGAGATCGAAGACACGAAGATAGTACAGTGGTACGGAGCTTATGACGAGAAGCCGAACGAAGAAATGATGCAGGCCTGGCTTGACACCTACGTAAGCGAACTCAATAAACGCCAGAAGAAGCCTGGCAAGAATAAGGCAATGGTAATTTAGCAAAGTTGCACCGGTGCAACAGAGGAAAGGAAAGAAACATGGAAGAATTAAGATCATTCGATTCACTTAAGACCCTGGACGAACTGACGGGAGCCTTGAACTCGGAGCTTAACAGAACAGCGCTCTCTTTTGTCAGGATAGGTTATCTCTTAAAGACCATAAGGGATACGGATGCGTTAAAGGACACGCAGTATGCCAACATCAACGAGTACGCACTTGATAAATTCGGACTGGACAAGAGCCAGGTATCACGATTCGTCAATATCAATGACAAATTCTCAATAGGCGGATATTCGGAGCACTTAAAGACCGAATACGAGGGATATGGACAGGCCAAACTTGCACTCATGCTCACGCTTCCGGATGAAATCAACGCCGAGCTGTCCCCGGAATATTCCAAGTCGGATATACAGGCAATCAAGGACGAATATGACGCAGAACAGAAGATCACCCCGCTGGAAGTCATGACGGAACCTACACCCGATCAGCCTGAGACCGACAACGATGAATTCATGGCGCTGGTGATCAAGCAGATCAATGACGAACATCCGGATCCGGTCGGGATCATCCACGAGATCAGGAAGACGGCTCCGGTATCGTCCGACGACGTAAAGGACGCTTACCGCCCGGACGGAGACCGCGCATATAACATCAGGATCAGCGGACAGGGGCGTTTCATGGTCAGTGCCAAGGAAAGCAGGATCACGATAGTGAACTTAAGGACCAATGAGCACTCAGCGATAGACTGGGATGAATTCATGGACTATGTGCTTGAAGACGAAGAGACCAGGACGTTCACGGAGACCCCCGCGAAAAATGAAGAAAAGCCCAAAAGTACAGGGCGGGTGGAGAAATCCGAGACTCAGCGAAAAGCGGAAACGAAAATGCCCGAAAATGACAAAATCGAGCCGAAAAATGACGAAAATCCGGATAATCTTACGGAAAATGACCAGAATCTTACGGAGGAAATAGAAAAGGTCGAGGGTGAAGTCGTGGATGCTGCCGGACAACGTATAGACAATGTTCCACAGGATGACTTCATCAATCCGCCAACCATGGAAGACGGACAGGAGGCAGCGGAAAGCTGCCAAAAAGCAGCGGATGAAGAAACCGATGCGGCAGCAGGCGAGAACGAGACCATAACCACGGAGGTGCCTGAAGCGGCCAATGAGGCAGCAGGCGAGACCGCAAGCCCCGAAGATGATAAAGTAACAGAAAAGTCCGACGAGGCAGCAGGCGAGAACGTAAATGACCTTGACGAATGCATGATGATTGAAAAACTGCTTGACCTCGTGTCAGTCACGAATTGCCGAATAATTCGTGATCATGTGGAAGAAATGGAAGAATTTCGCAGATACAGGGACAGCCTTGACATGGTGTCAGAATGGATCGCCCAGCTCCACACAGTCACCAATAACCTGTACGCCAAGCTGGCAAGCAGAAACATGTAAATATTGCGGGCAGATTTCACACTTGTTATGTATAGAGGAGGCTTAAATGGTAATAATTACGCAAAACAAGCAAGCCATGTGGCGATTCGATGACATCACAAGGCTTCGTGTCACAGGGACAGGTACAGGAATACAGGCAGTAGCACAGAATGGATCCGGCGGAGAGATAGCCAAATATAGAAACAGGAACTCGAATTTGCAATCAGATGCGGATACTAGATCATGGGAGCAGTACGGGAGGGGAGATGGAATTAAAAGAACTATTAACAAAAACGCTTGAATTGTTTTCCGTATCGTGCGTTGATGATTTAGGAGCGGCGATTATGCTGTGCGTTTCGGAAAACGACACAGATAAAATGCAGGCCTTTTTCGAAATGGTAGACGGCGACCTATCGAAGGATTGGTTGCAGATGATATATCAATACTACTACGCAGACCGAAAAAACAAAAAACAGGACTACACGCCGAAATGCCTTGCACAATTTCTTTCCCGCTTGGTTGGAGAAAGCGCAGAAACTATTGACATGTGCGCAGGAAGCGGAGCATTGACAATTCAGCGGTGGGTTGAAAACCCTGATACTGTGTTTACTCTGTATGAAATCGACGAAAACATAATGCCTTATTTGCTTTTTAATATGGCTATCCGGAATATAAACGCAACCGTCCTTCAATCCGACATACTGCAAGATGAAACAGTGAAATCATGGATCATAAGAAAGGGGGATCGCTTTGGGAAAGTCACTTGTATCTAACCCGCCGTACAATTTGAAATGGACAGCTCCGATTTTTGCCGAGATACAACCGAGGTTTTGGGAGTATGGTGTCCCACCTGATAGCAATGCTAATTTTACCTTTGTTTTGACGGCTCTTGATTGGATAGATGAAAAGGCAGCGCTTCTCCTTCCAAACGCGGTGTTAAGCACGAATATCCCACAGGAGGCAGAGGTCAGAAAACGCCTTATAGAAAACAATTTGATCGAAGCAGTTATTTCTCTTCCAGATAAAATGTTTGAGTCAACATCAATTGAAACTTGCATTTTGGTACTGAATAAGAACAAAAAGACCATGCAAATTGAAATGGTCGATATGCGGCAAGAATATGCTGAGGAACAGCGCGACCAGAATGGGCAGTTTGGCGGCGCTTCGCATGAGAACAGGACATATCATAAGACGGTTAAGGTCCTGACAGATGAGGGAATGGGTAAGGCAATAAAAGCTATTGAAGAACACGCAAACATCCCCGAGTTTTGCAAGGCGGCATCTATCGAGGAAATCAAGGACGCGGGATATATGCTTATACCGCCAAGATACATAGAGTTTCAGGAGCGAGACGAACGACACAGAGACTATACGGATATAGCGGCAGATTACAACCGCGTTGTGGCGGCAAAGAACGCGCTCAAATTAACGGTAAACGAAAGCCTTGCTAAATCTCTTGGACTTTACGAAGTTTTTGTTGCAATGAAAAATCAGCCGGATATATCAGATAGCTTTGCCGCTGTCGGGCAGAAAGCAGAAAAAGAAAGTTTTATCCAACTCAGCAAAAACGCCGCTGAATTTAAGATCGAGAACAATAGCAAGGAACAATTCCCCGAAATCCTTTCCCTATTCTTGCAGATGTGGAAACAACACATTATGTACTTGAACAACGAAGAAAATCGCCTGCTTGCGGAGTTCAGGGACGCATTACTCCCTGACCTTATGAGCGGAAAGGTGAATGTTTGATCTATGTGATAACTACTGTAAATATGCGAGATAGAGAAGATCAACATAACACCGTTTTTAGATGAGATAAAAAGGTAATAGACGAATACTATCCAATATAAGGAGGTAAGTATGAAACAAGCCACAGGAACATGTAAATATTGCGGACAGATGTTCGCGCTTGAAGTGCCGGACGACTTCACCCAGGAAGACATAAACACAGAAGCGAGGAAGAAATGCACCTGTCCGGAGGCGCAGGCATTAACCAAGCGAGAAGAGAATATAGCCTATTCAGAGGGTGCTATCAGAGAATTCTTTAAAGACCGCCCTGATCTGGAAATCATAGCCGACATTATGCTTAGAGCCGTGACACCTATGGCAGAATGCAAGATTGATAAGCTATCCGTAAGCTTCAACGGATATTCAGGCACTATGAAGCCAGGCAAGGACAACAGCATCAAGGTGTCGCTGAAGTACACGACGGAGGAGAGCATAGAAGCATGAAATCCATCATGCACGACAAGAACGACAGGACTTGCTACCTCTGCATGAAGCTGGAAGACGACTACTCCACGTATCCGTATCTGGAAGAACATCACGTCGCCTACGGAAAGGGAAACCGCAAACTGTCCGAAAGATACGGCCTTAAGGTATATCTGTGCTACAGACACCACAATGATCAGTTTTCCCCGGTGGCAGTACACAACAATCCGGAGATCAGACAGGAACTGTGTGAGGATGCCCAGAGAGCCTTTATGGCAAAATATCCCGATAAATCCTTCAGGGCGATATTTGGGATGAATTATCTGGATCCCGAAGAAACCGAAGAAATCCAGGAAAGTACAGGCGCGGAGGACGTTACGAGGGGCATTATCGAGATCAGAAACGAGATCCGCCTGCCTTTTGGGAGGAGACAATGAAAATCATGGGACAAGGCGAAATAACTGAATACGTCAAATTATTGACGCCAGGTACCAAGGTGGACATTCTCGGCCACTCGAAGCTCTTCGACGAGTATCTTGTCAGGGCAAAGGGAACACAGTGCGCATACTGGTATCCGTCTACGGCAGTCAGAGTGATGGAAATGGAGGACGAAGATGAAACCAAATGAACAGAGCGTAATACACGACATGGAGAGCATAGACGATCGGATAAAGGAGATCGAAAAACTGATCAAGACCCTCAACGGCGAGAAAGGAATGCTCGAATCCCGCTACAGGGAATATGCCCGGATCCTTAAAAAGGGGCAATGTACACCGTAGGCTCACGGCTAAGAGCCGAGGAGGATATTTATATCACGAATACAACAGCCCTGCCAACCTCCGGCAGGGCAGAAGGAGGCAAGATGCAGTCAAAAGAAATCATATACGTCTCCGGTCCGATAACCGGAAGACCGGAAGAAGAATACAGGATGCATTTCGAAAAGGTCGAGCATAGGCTGATCCGTGAAGGGTATGAAGTCATAAATCCGGTGAAGATATCAGATGCCTGCCCGAAATCCTACACCCACAGCCAGTATCTGAAGGTGGAACTGCCATTCATCGAAACGGCGCAGGCCATATACATGCTGGAAGGCTGGGAGAAGAGCAAGGGAGCAAGATGGGAGCTTAAAAAGGCGATTGAGCTTAACCTTGAAATCCGCACGGAGCATCAGGACATTAAGAACCAAAAGGAGGTCGCGATCACCGACCACAGCATATTCCTGTCGGAGTGGTACGACGAAGAAGGCAAGAAGCACATAGGAGACCGGAAAAGTGAATGAAAGGCACGGAATTTGGCAAGCCCGTATACGACCGTTATGAAGACGGAGGCTTTACGGCCAGGGCGATCAGTAAGGACCAGCTTAAGAGCATCGGCGTATCCGGATGGTCGCAATGGTACCACAAACCATATCAATGCGACTGGGCCGAAGCCAGAAGCAAGGCGATCATGAGAAAGAGATTAGTGAAGTATACGGAGTAGAAGGCGCGGATGAAAACATTAAGATATGACCCGCTTAACATATTGTGTCATAACGGCTGGGAATGGCATTCATATATCGATGATTGGCTCATACAGATGGATCATCAGGAACCGACGGAAGACGAATACCATCAATACACCCTCGTAGTGATGGGACACAGTTATGATAGCACGGTCAGAGCTGTAGTGGCCGCACATTCACGGCACCTGATCATAGACGGCCATTACGGCGTCCTCTGGCTGGATGTGGCAAAGTACGAGAATGACCCGCCATACGAAATGAATGCTCTTACCGACATGATCAGAGCCATAGAATATGCCGAGGATAACCTGTTGAATATCGGAATGCCATTCACTCCGGATTACAGATTTCATAAAAACGCATATAACAAGAAGCTCCGGAACGATAAATTGAGAAGGCGGTATAACCTTGACGCCCTGGAGAAAGAGGATCGGGAGAAAGGATAAAGAAATGCAACGTCCACACTGTAAGGCAAACAACGACAGAGTAATAGACAGCCGGCCTGTTAAGGACTACCAGATAAGAATCCGACGGTGCAACTTTTGCGGCTACCGATTCAGAACCGAGGAAAAGCTGTCAGACAACCCAAGGGACAAGGTGGTGATCAAGCCAATGCCCGGCTGGGTAATAAGGAGGAAAACATGAAAAATAAAGCAAAAGCCGATTTTACCGAGGACGAGAAGAACTGGATGGACACGGTAACGGTCAACTACATAATTGCACAATCGGACGGATACCAGCTCGGATATGCGCAGGCGCTCCATGACTTAACGGAGAATATTATTGATTACTGGAACGGATCCGATGATAAGCCGCAACAGTCGATTCTCGATACGCTTATTGACATGGGAGTGGAACTGGGTATACGAAAGGAAATCACGAAGAGAAACATTGAGACAGCAAAAAAACGTGGATATGAGAATCACTATCACTGGGAGTACCAGCCGGATGGCACGTCCTTTACCAGAGACATAGGCCTGTTCACAAAAGAATTTGAGGAGGAAAAGTCCGAAGAATAGCAAAAGAAAAGGAGGCAAGAGAATGCAAGACAGGATTGAATTTACCCTTAATAACCCGCTTACACAGGAAGACTGGAATAAGCTTATGAATGCCGACATAGATAAAACCGCATCCGTCACGCTTGTAACCCAGAGCGGAAAAGAGAAGAAATTTATACCGATGGAAGACAGCACGCCGGACGGTCTGATCCAATACCTCAAAGATACCTTCTCACACAATGACGGCGTAACCGTCAAGGGAGCATACTGGGATGGGATCGCCGTGATCAAGGCAATAGAGAGGTGGTTTGATGACAGAGATAAAGAAATTAGACCTAAATTATTCGACTAAGGAGACATAAATGATTAAAATGCAAAATGAATCGTTATTTTTTGTCCATTTGAGGGCAAGT
>FLNW01001339.1_pt1 | contig 12221 bp, 7 predicted proteins | sample 1140371 | NCBI WGS metagenome assembly FLNW01 (sample SAMEA3878170, study PRJEB12797) | bioreactor metagenome | biome: Moose rumen | place: Sweden | collected 2011-10
ATAGATAAACCCTTAAAAATTACAAATTAAGAATTTATTCAACTGTTACCGATTTGGCGAGGTTGCGGGGTTGGTCCACATCGCATCCTTTCACTACGGCGATATGGTATGCCAGCAGTTGGAGCGGAATAACCGTCAAGAGCGGCGTGAGGCACTCCTCCGTCTCCGGCACTTCGATGGTATAGTCCGCCATGCGGCTGACGAGGGTGTCTCCTTCGGAAACGACAGCAATCACTCTGCCCTTTCGCGCCTTAATCTCCTGGATATTGCTGACCACCTTTTCATATGTACCGCATCGTGGGGCAACGACGACCACCGGCATCTCTTGCGAGATAAGCGCGATAGGCCCGTGTTTCATCTCTGCCGCCGGGTAGCCCTCTGCGTGTATATAACTGATTTCCTTCAGTTTAAGAGCACCTTCCATCGCTACGGGGTAGTTATAGCCACGTCCGAGATAGATGAAGTTCTGGGCGTATGTGAAGGTCTTGGCAAACTCGCTGATTTGCTTGTCAGTCTCCAATACGCGCTCTATCTTCATCGGTATCTGGCCCAATTCGCGTACTACCCGCAGGTATTGGTCTGCACTCATCGTACCTTTCTCTCGACCGATACAAAGCGCCAACATCGTCAGCGCGGTAACTTGGGCGGTGAAAGCCTTGGTAGAAGCTACGCCTATCTCCGGTCCTACGTGGGTATAACATCCGCTATCGCTCAAGCGCGGTATAGAAGCACCCACGACATTACAGATGGAGAAGATAAATGCCCCTTTGGACTTTGCCAGTTGGATAGCCGCCAATGTATCGGCTGTTTCGCCGGATTGCGAGATAGCGACCACCACATCGTCTTTGTTAATCACCGGCTTGCGATACCGAAACTCCGACGAATACTCAACCTCTACAGGAATCTGCGCAAATTCCTCGATGGCATACATTGCAATCAGCCCTGCATGCCAAGAGGTGCCACAGGCAGTAATGATAATACGTTTGGCAGAAAGGAAACGGTCTTTGTTATCAATGAATCCGAAGAGGGCAATATTATCCTGACGCACATTGACACGTCCGCGCATGGAGTCCGCAAGCGTACGCGGCTGCTCGAAGATCTCCTTGAGCATGAAATGCGGATAGCCGCCTTTCTCCAGTTGGCTGAGCGACAGCTCAAGCCGCTTAATCTCCGGCGTCTTTTGCACATTATTGATAGTAGCAATATCTATCTTGTGATCGTCTTGCGCGTTTATGGATATGGAAACCACCTCTTCATCTTCGATATAAATCACCTGGTCCGTATATTCGACGATAGGCGTAGCGTCCGAAGCAATGAAATACTCCTCCTCGCCCACACCTACTACCAGCGGAGAGCCTTTTCGCGCCGCCACCAGCGTATCAGGATGGTCTTTATCCAAAACGGCTATGGCATAGGCGCCTATTACCTGCTGCAACGCCAACTGGACAGCCGTCTTGAGATCCACCTGACGGTTGAGTTGGGTATATTCGATGAGTTGTACGAGCACCTCGGTATCCGTATCGGACCGAAAGGTATAGCCCTCTTGCTGCAAGCCGGCTTTGAGCACCGCATAGTTCTCTATGATACCATTATGAATGATGGCCAAACGCTCGGACTCGGAATAATGCGGATGGGCATTGACGGTATTCGGTTCGCCATGCGTAGCCCAACGGGTATGCGCGATACCTATCGTACCTGTCGTATCCTTATCCGAGGCCAAAGTTTCGAGTTCTGCAACTTTGCCCTTCGCCTTATAGATATTCAACTGTCCCTGCTCGTTGATGAGCGCCACGCCGGCAGAGTCGTATCCGCGGTACTCCAGCCTGTGTAATCCCTTTATCAAAATCGGGTACGCCTTGCGTTTACCGATATATCCTACTATTCCGCACATAAATATTTATTGTTTGATTGTATCTGCTACACGTATGAAATCCATAAACAGAGGGTGAGGATTGAGCACCGTTCCCGAATACTCAGGATGGTATTGCACTCCTACAAACCAAGGGTGAGTTGTCAACTCGATGATCTCCACCAAGTCAGCACTTTGATTGACTCCCACACACCTCATACCATGTTGTTCAAACATGTCTCGATACGCGTTGTTAAACTCATAGCGATGCCTATGGCGTTCTTTTATATTTTCTTTTCCGTATATTGTCCGGATCTTGGAACCCTCGCGCAAATGACATTCGTACGCACCTAATCGCATGGTTGCCCCTTTGTATGCCAGCTGTTTTTGTTCCTCCATTATATCGACTACATTATGCCTTGTTTCCGGGTCAAACTCAGTACTGTTAGCGTCACTGAAACCCAACACATTGCGCGCAAACTCAATGGTCATACATTGCATGCCAAGGCATATACCGAAACAGGGGATTTTATTCTCTCGCGCGAACCGGATAGCTGCCAGTTTGCCCTCTATCCCTCTGCTGCCGAATCCCGGCGCAATGACGATTCCTTGAAACTCACTTAACCGTTCAGCCACATTTTGCTCCGTCAAATCGTCGGACAATATTTCCGATAGTTCCAACTTGCGGTTAATATACGTGCAGGCATGCGAGAGACATTCCCGGATAGACAAGTACGCATCGTGCAGTTGCACATATTTTCCGACCAGCGCAATGCGTACCGGCCGAGTGGCTTGTCTGCGTAGTTCCAGAAACGTATTCCACTCCGTCATTTTGACCGGATGTAGCGCCTTGGTATCCATTCCTATATGCTCCAGGACGATCTCGTCCAGTTTCTCTTTATGCAGGTTTCCCGGCACCTCATAGATAGATGCCGCATCCACACACTGTACAACTGCTTTGGGGTTCACATTACAAAACAACCCCACCTTGGCACGCATCTGTTCGGGTATCGGGTGCTCTGTACGGAGGACTATAATATCCGGCTGCACACCGCTTTGCTGCAATGCTTTTACGGAGTGTTGGGTGGGTTTGGTCTTCAGTTCATGAGCGGCTGCCAGATAAGGCACATAAGTTAGGTGGATAGACAGGCAGTCGCGTCCCAATTCCCATTTCATTTGACGCATGGCTTCAATAAATGGCAAGGACTCTATATCCCCTACCGTACCGCCTATCTCCGTGATCACGAAATCGTAATTTCCGCTTTCCCCTAATGCCATCACGTTGTGCTTGATCTCATCGGTAATATGCGGAATCACTTGTACTGTCTTACCCAAGAAATCACCTCTCCGTTCTTTCTCTATGACGGAGTGATAAATCCGTCCGGCTGTCAGGTTATTCACCTTGTGCGTCTCTACGTTCAGGAATCGCTCATAGTGTCCCAAGTCCAAGTCCGCTTCGTGTCCGTCCACTGTAACAAAACATTCTCCATGTTCGTACGGATTGAGTGTACCGGGGTCCACATTGATATACGGATCCAGTTTCTGGTTCGTCACGCGCAATCCGCGTGCCTGGAGCAGTTTACCCAACGATGCCGCCACAATACCTTTACCCAACGAGGATGCCACACCGCCTGTAACAAAAATATAATGACATTTATTCATAACGATAATTCTGTTTTGATGCGTCGTAGTGCTGTTTGAGTATCGTCCCTATGGGAGAATGCGGAGAAGCGTACATATCCTTCTCCGCTTGGGCCAAATCCGACACCCGGAGTACAAACAATCTGACATCGGTTCAATAGGGTGTCAAAGAACTCCCAAGAGTTCACGCCTTGAGGTGTAGCACACCATATATAAGGAGCGTTAACCCCTCCGAAGACCTGCAAACCGACTTTCTGCAGTCCTTCTCGTATCATCCGTGCCGTTTCCTTATAATACGCCACATTAGCCTCGATTGCGGCTCTTCCTGCCGGAGTGTAAGTAGCTTGTGCAGCGCGTTGCGAGACATAGGCTGTTCCGTTGTATTTGGTACACTGGCGCCGCATCCACATGGCTTGCAGCCCTGTTTCGTACGGCACCACGGTATAGCCGCAGCGGACGGCGGTAAAACCGGCACTCTTGCTAAAACTGCGCACCTCTATCGCTACTTCCTTAGCCCCCTCTATCTCATAGATACTATGCGGAATACCCGGTGTGGAGATATAAGCTTCGTAAGCGGCGTCGAAGATAATAATGCTGTGATTACTATGGGCGTATTTCACCCACTGGCGCAGCTGGTCATGCGTCAGTACTGCGCCGGTAGGGTTGTTCGGGAGACATAGATAGATAATATCTACAGGCTGCGCAGGTAGATCAGGAACAAAGGCATTTTCCTTCGTACAGGGTAGTAATATGATCTCACGCCCTGCCATGATATTGGCATCTACATATGCCGGATACGTGGGGTCTAAGATGGCTACCTTGTTATCCCTGTCGAATAACTCGTTGAGATTTCCCAAATCACTTCCGGCACCTTCACCGATGAAAATCTCATCTGTATGGAAATTGATTCCTCGCGGCTTGAAGTCATTATCGATCACGCATTGCTGCAACCATTCGTAGCCGTTCTCGGGACAATAACCGCGGAACGTATCCGCGTGCGCCAGTTCCTCTGCAGCGGACTGCATGGCATCTACTATGACACGGGGTAAAGGGAGGGTTACGTCCCCCACTCCCATCCGCAACAAATGCTCATTCGGATGGAGAGCCAAGTACTCTTTTACGCGCAAATCAATATCGTGAAACAAATAATGAGTTGGCAGGTTTGCATAACAAGCATTTACCTTCATATACGAATGAATTTATAGGATAAACTGCCCTCTGAATACCTCTGTAGCAGATCCTGTCATTGTGACTATCTTATCCAACGGATTGTACTGGATGAAGAGATCTCCGCCTCTGAGATGAACTACCATCTCTTGCTCTGTTTCTCCCAAGTGATAAGCAGCTACAGCCGCTGCGCACGCGCCGGTACCACAGGCCATTGTCTCGCCGGTGCCACGCTCCCATACACGTACATCCAATTCATGCGCATTGCGGATATGCACGAACTCTACATTCGTTCCTCCATGGAAATAGGGATGCGTTCCTATGCGTGCCCCTAAACTGCTCATTTCTGCATCAGAGATAACCCAGTCACGGAAAAATACGGCATGCGGATTACCTATATCCACAAAGCTGAAGCCTAAAATATCCCGCTCGTTCAAAGATAAAGAATCCGTAGTTATTTTCGCTTCTCCCATGTCCACCGTCACTTGCTCTACAATCTTATTCTTGGCATGCAGAGAGAGAGCACGAATACCCGCCTTGGTCTTGATATACAATCGGAGTTGAGGACATAAACCACTCTCGTACAGGTATTTTCCTACGCACCGGATGGCATTACCACACATCTCCGCCTCGGATCCGTCTGCGTTAAAAATACGCATCTCTGCATCCGCCTCTTCGGACGGCAGGATAAGCACTAAGCCGTCTGAGCCGATGCCGAAATGCCTATCCGACAATCTGCAAGCCAGATCAGCAAACGTGGTCTGAGAAAGAAGTTCAACCGTACTCTTCGGGAAACAATCTATATACACATAGTCGTTTCCTATGCCATGCATCTTGATGAAAGGAAGAACTTTCATACTCTTAATGGATAAACATCAATTCTCTATATTTGGGTAATGTCCACAGTTCGTCATCGACAATCATCTCGAGGGCGTCGGCATGAGTGCGGATCTCCGCCATGAGCGGCAGTACGGTATCATGATAAGCGATAGCTTTAGCGCGCTCGGAAGGCTGGCGGTTCGCCTTATGGCGTGCCTCCGTCATTGCCTCCACACCTTTGAGAATCTCTCCGGAGTGCGCCTCTATCCGGCGGATGATGGAGTAGTCCATCTCGTTGAGAGATGCCGTCTCGTCGGCAGAGAAGACCTGTTTGACGGTCATTACGTTTTGCAGCAACATCGTCTGGTACCGCTTGGCGGCAGGGAGCACGTGGTTCACCACGAGGTCGCCTAACACACGGCTCTCGATCTGCAGCTTCTTCACGTACGTATCCCATTTGACTTCGCAGCGGCTGGTAAGTTCCGACTCGCTCAGCACACCTGTTTTGGCGAACATCTCAATGGTTTCCGGTTTGAGGTAACGGTCTATTACAAGAGGCACCGATGTCTCGCAATCCAAGCCACGTTTTGCCGCCTCTTTCTTCCATTCGTCCGAATAGCCGTTGCCGTCAAAACGGATGGATTTGCACGCCACAATATATTTCTTTATTACATCGAATAGCACACGCTCTTTCGCCTCGCCTTTCTCGATACGGGCATCCACTTCCGCCTTGAAAATCATCAACTGCTCGGCTACCGCGGCATTGAGAGCCAGCATTGCCGCTCCGCAGTTGGCGGACGAACCTACCGCACGGAACTCAAAGCGGTTACCCGTGAAAGCGAACGGCGAGGTTCGGTTGCGGTCGGTATTATCCAAGAGAATCTCCGGGATATTACCCACGCCGAGTTTCATCTCTTTCTTGGCATTGATGATGATTGCCTCTTCGGCGGAAGCGTGCTCCAGTTTGTCGAGCACCTCGCTGATCTGCTTACCGAGGAAGACGGAGATGATAGCAGGCGGCGCTTCGTTGGCACCCAGACGATGCTCGTTAGTAGCCGAAACGATGGAGGCTTTGAGCAAGCCGTTATGACGATGTACAGCCATCAGCACGTTTACAAGGAAAGTAATAAACTGCAGGTTCTGGTAGGGATTCTTACCCGGAGCCAAGAGGTTCACACCGGTATTCGTACCCAGCGACCAGTTACAATGCTTACCGCTTCCGTTTACCTTAGCGTACGGTTTCTCATGAAGCAGAACGCGGAAATGATGACGTTGCGCTACCCTATCCATGATGCTCATTACGAGTAGGTTATGGTCGTTAGCAAGGTTTACATTCTCGAATATCGGTGCCATCTCAAACTGCATGGGTGCCACCTCATTATGGCGTGTCCGCACGGGAATACCGGCGCAAAGCGCTTCGTACTCCAAATCCTTCATGAATGCCAACACACGTTCAGGGATGGCTCCGAAATAATGGTCTTCCAACTGCTGACTCTTCGCGCTCTCATGCCCCATGAGCGTACGGCCGGTAAGCATCAAATCAGGACGCGCATGATAGAGCGCTTCGTCCACGAGGAAATACTCCTGCTCCCATCCCAAGTTAGCATGCACATGCTTTACCTGTTTATCAAAATAGGCGCCTACTACCTCGCGCGCGGCATGACAAAGAGCCGCCGTAGAGCGGATAAGCGGCGTCTTGTAATCCAACGCCTCACCGGTGTAAGCTACAAAGACCGTTGGGATACAGAGCGTATCGCCGATCAGGAATACCGGCGAAGAAGGGTCCCATGCCGAATAACCGCGCGCCTCAAAGGTATTACGGATACCGCCGGAGGGGAATGAAGACGCATCCGGTTCCTGCTGGTATAGCGAATCGCCGCTAAACTCCTCCACTAATGCGCCATCTTTATCCAAGGTGAAGAACGCATCGTGTTTTTCTGCAGTTCCGCCGGTGAGCGGTTGAAACCAGTGGGTGAAATGCGTAGCACCGTGATCCATTGCCCATTTGCGCATACCGATTGCTACACTGCCGGCAATCTCGCGATGGATAGTGCGACCATTGTCCACATCATCGAACAGATCTTCCAGTACCTCCTCCGCGATGTATTCCTTCATACGCTCACGCGTGAAAACATCGCACGCGAAATAATCCTTCACCTTTTCTTTCCCTTCGTACATCGGACTTCCGTCCTTCGCACAGGGTGCCTGATGCACCAACGCTTGTTTGACAGCCTCAAATCGAATGTTACTCATACTTTATCTCAGTTAGAATTGTTTTTCACCATCGTTTTGACGCCATTTTTTGCTTTCAATCGGATTGAATGACAAAAACTGCCTCTTTTTGAAAAATCGAGTGCAAAGATACTATAAATATTTTATATATGCAAATTTTACTGCATTTTTTTATAAATTTTGTAATTTGTCCTTTTTATTTGCATATGTCGATTTTTTGTAGTACCTTTGTAGCCGATTTTATTATGCGCGAGTGTGCGCGTAGGCGCTATGCCTTATTTTATTGTACATAAATCAAAGACACTATATGAATATATCGTACAATTGGCTGAAACGGTACATCAACCTGACAGATGATGCCGAAACAGTAGCAAAAATCCTTACCTCAATCGGCCTGGAGGTGGGAACCGTGGAGACGGAGGAGACCATCCGCGGAGGATTGAAAGGTCTGGTGGTAGGCGAAGTGCTCACATGCGTCCCCCACCCTAATTCGAATCACATGCACATCACAACCGTCAATGTGGGCGACATCGAAGCACAGGGCTCCACAATCGACGAACAGGGACGACACATCCTGCAAATCGTTTGCGGTGCACCCAACGTGGCTGCGGGGCAGAAAGTCATCGTAGCCACTATCGGCACTGTGCTCTATGACGGAGACCAAAGTTTCACGATCAAGAAAGGCAAACTGCGCGGCGAGGACTCCATGGGTATGATCTGCGCAGAGGACGAGATTGGCGTAGGAACCGACCACGCTGGCATCATCGTGCTGCCGGAAGACACACCTGTCGGTATGCAGGCACGTGATTACTACCACGTGGAGGACGACACAATCATCGAAGTGGACATCACTCCCAACCGTTCGGACGCGTGCAGCCATTACGGCGTAGCACGCGATCTCTTCGCATATTACAAGAGCCACGGACATGAAGTAGCGTTGTGCAAGCCTTCTGTCGAGGCGTTCAAGGTGGACAGCCATGATTTGCAGATTCAGGTGCATGTGGACGCACCGGACGCTTGTCCGCGTTACACAGGAGTGAGCATCTGCGGCGTGAAAATCAAGGAATCGCCCGAATGGCTCAAGAACAGCCTTCTGGCTATCGGCCTCAGACCCATCAACAACGTGGTGGATGTCACCAATTTCGTGCTGCACGAGTGCGGACAAGCCTTGCACGCCTTCGATGCCGACAAAATCAAAGGCAATGAGATCCATGTGCGCTATGCCCGCCAAGGAGAGAAATTCGTTACGCTGGACGGCGTGGAGCGAGAAATGAACGAACGCGACCTGATGATAGCCAACCGCGAAGATGCGATGTGTATCGCCGGTGTGTTCGGGGGCTTGGAGAGCGGCGTAACAGAGAACACCAAAAACGTGTTCCTCGAGTCCGCCTATTTCGACCCTGTCACCATCCGCAAGACCAGCCGGCGCCACCAGTTGCAGACCGACGCCTCGTTCCGCTACGAGCGCGGCTGCGACCCCAACAACACACTCTATATACTGAAACGCGCTGCACTCCTTATTCAGGAAGTAGCCGGTGGCAAAGTGGCGATGGAGGTGACGGATGTAATGGTGAATGACGAACGGACGAATGACGCATGTCCGTTTGAACCGTGGGAGGTGACCATAGATATCGAGCGCGTGTATAACCTCATCGGCAAACGCATCGGCGAGGATACCGTCAAGACCATCCTCGGCGCGCTGGAAATAGAGATAGTCGCCAAGCTTGGCGACTCATGGCAACTCGCCGTACCGCGCTACCGCGTGGATGTACAGCGTGAGTGCGACGTAGTGGAGGATATCCTACGCATCTACGGCTACGACAACATCGAGTTCCCCGACAAACTCAACACCAGCCTTGCATACGGCATCAAACCGAACCCCGAGCAACTGCGCCGACGCATAGCCGAACAACTGACCGCACAAGGGTTCTACGAGATTCTCAACAACTCCCTTACCAAAGTCAGCTACTACGAACCTCTCACCCGACTGACGCTCGACAGCTGCGTCAAGATCATGAATCCGCTGAGTCAGGACCTGGGTGTCATGCGCCAGACTTTGCTCTTCGGCGGGCTGGAGTCCATCGCACGCAATGCCAACCGCAAGAACAGCAACCTGCGGCTCTACGAGTTCGGCAACTGCTATCATTTTAATGGCGAACGGCGAAAGGACGAAAGGGCGATTGCTGATCCGCTCATAGCATATAGTGAGGAACCGCATATCGGTCTATGGCTCACGGGTAACAAAATGCCGCAGAGCTGGGTGCACCGCGAAGAGAAAACATCGTTCTATCAGCTTCACGCGTACGTGAACAACATATTGACGCGTCTCGGCGTGGATATACAGAAGACCACCATCGAGCGTCTGGAAGACGAACTCTACTCCGACGGGCTGGTGATCAAAGCCGCTAACGGCAAGGCACTCGGCTTCATCGGCATCGTGGCACGCCGCGTGCTCAAACAGATGGACATCGACCAGGAGGTCTATTACGCCGATCTCGACTGGAACCAACTTCTCAAACAAAACAAACAATTCAAACCCTTGATTGCAGACCTGCCTAAGTACCCTGAAGTGAAGCGTGACTTCGCGCTGCTGGTGGACAAGGACATCGAGTTCGCCGACCTCGCACGCGCTGCTTTCGCCACGGAGAAGAAACTGCTCAAGAACGTCTATCTGTTTGACGTCTATGAGGGCAAGAACCTCGAGCAGGGCAAGAAGAGTTACGCCCTCTCGTTCATCCTGCAGGACGCAGAGAACACGCTCAAAGATACGCAGATTGAGAATATCATGAACCGACTGAAGGCTACCTTCGAAGAGAAATTCAATGCTACCCTCCGCTGACCAACAAGAAATACTCCGTCGCCGGACTTTTGCGATTATCTCGCACCCGGATGCCGGCAAGACGACGCTGACCGAGAAACTGCTGCTCTACGGCGGTGCGATTCATGTAGCCGGTGCTGTCAAATCCAACAAGATTCGCAAAACGGCTACCTCCGACTGGATGGAGATAGAGAAACAACGCGGCATCTCCGTGGCTACTTCTGTCATGGGATTTGATTACCGGCCTACGTTCCAAAATGCGGAGGAACAAACATATCACATCAATATCCTTGACACTCCGGGTCACCAGGATTTCGCGGAAGACACCTTCCGCACGCTGACCGCCGTAGATAGTGCTATCGTGGTCATCGATGCCGCAAAAGGCGTTGAGACGCAGACCCGCCGTCTGATGGAGGTATGCCGCATGAGAAAAACGCCGGTGATGGTCTTTGTCAACAAGATGGACCGGGAAGGCAAAGACCCGTTTGATCTGCTGGACGAGGTGGAGCGCGAATTGGGTATTCATGTCCGTCCGCTCTCATGGCCGATCAACCAGGGGCAGCGATTCAAAGGGGTTTATAACATCTATCAGTCCACGCTCGATCTCTACCAGCCGGACAAGACGCATGTGACGGAATCCATTCAGTTTGACGATGTGACAGACCCGCAGATTGCTGCGCTGGTGGGCGACAAAGATGCAGAGAAGTTGCAGGAAGACCTGGAGATGATTGAGGGTGTATATAACCCCTTCAGCGAAAGCGATTACCTCGCCGGCGAACTGGCACCGGTCTTCTTCGGATCGGCACTCAACACTTTCGGTGTCAAGGAGCTGCTGGAGTGTTTCGTACATATCGCTCCTTCGCCTCGCCCCGTGCAAGCCGAAGAGCGTGAGGTAAGTCCGATGGAGGACAAGTTCACGGGGTTCTGCTTCAAGATACATGCCAACATGGATCCCAACCACCGCTCGTGCATCGCGTTCTTCAAGATATGCTCCGGCAAGTTCGTGCGCAACACCTATTATAAACACGTGCGCAAGGACCAGCAGATGCGTTTTGCGGCTCCTACATGTTTCATGGCACAGCGCAAAGAGACCGTCGATGAAGCTTATGCAGGCGACATAGTGGGTCTGCCCGATACGGGTAATTTCAAAATAGGCGACACCCTCACCAGCGGAGAGAACCTGCATTTCAAGGGGTTGCCTTCTTTCTCGCCGGAGATGTTCAAGTATATTGACAATGCTGACCCGATGAAGCAGAAACAGCTGGACAAAGGTGTGGCGCAACTGATGGACGAAGGCGTAGCGCAGCTCTTTACCAGCCAGCTCAACGGGCGTAAGATCATCGGGACGGTAGGACAACTCCAGTTTGAAGTCATCCAATACCGGTTGGAGCATGAGTACCAGGCCAAATGCAAGTGGCAACCGTTGCAGATGTACAAAGCATGCTGGATAGCGGTCAGTGACCAAGACGGATATGCCGAGCTGGATACGTTCAAGAAACGCAAGGCGCAATATATGGCTACGGACAAGGAAGGCAGGGATGTGTTTATGGCAGACAGCGCATATGTACTGAACATGGCGCAGCAGGATTACAAGCATATCACCTTCCATTTCACATCTGAGTTTTAGCAGACCTTGCGCTGACGTTGCGCACCTCTAATGGAGAAATAACACTAACTAATAATACACTTATGAAA
>FLNW01003734.1_pt1 | contig 12204 bp, 10 predicted proteins | sample 1140371 | NCBI WGS metagenome assembly FLNW01 (sample SAMEA3878170, study PRJEB12797) | bioreactor metagenome | biome: Moose rumen | place: Sweden | collected 2011-10
GCCTTGGAAGCCTTGGAACAGGGCCAGATCGATGCGGCTGCTATCTGGGATCCTCTCGCGTCGGCTTATGAAAAGTCCGGAAATGCGACTGTGATTATGGATGTTGCAACGGATCCGGTTTTTGATGGACGTTACTGCTGCTTCATTTATGTTTCGGCAAAAATCCTCCACGAAAATCCGCAAAAGATCGCTGCACTTCTCCGAGCCATTCACAAGGCGGAAGCTTGGATCGCAGAACATCCGGAAGAAGCCGTGGATATCACTGCGGAAGGCAAATATTCCGAAATTGAAGATAAGGCTTTAGCTGTAGAACTGGTGAAGGCTTATGTGTATGCATCGCAGGAACAGCAGAAAAAGCTAGGTCGTGATGTGAAAGGCGACTTGCGATACTTTAGCGAAAAACTGCGTCAAATTGGCTATTTGACAAAAGATCCGGAACAGTTTGTGAAGGACCTTTATGAAGAAGTCGATTTGAGTAAGTAACGTTTGGGTATTTTACAAAGCGCCCGAAAGGGCGCTTTCTTTATGGGCAAAAAAGATGAATTGGATTCAAACGATTTTAGGTTTTGGCATCGCATTCTTGACGAATCTGTTTTTTCCGCAGATCGCTGATGGCGTACGTTTGAAAACTGTCTTGCTTGGAAATTTAAATGTGGACGGCAATACGGCTTATCGGTTCGTTTTGATAGGGCTGATTGCGTATTGCGTTTTGAAAGCGTTTCGTTCTAAATGGAAAAAGGATTTGCGTTCCCCATTTCGGTTTGCCGTGGGAATTGCTCTTGCGCTTTGGGATATTTTGGGTACAAAACTGAGTGTTTTGCCACAGCCTTTTTTTCCAGGACCTGCGGTGATTATGGGAGCTTTTTTGGAAGATGGTCCTTTTATTTGGCAGAATACGCTTTATTCGCTGCGGCTCTTTTTCGCCGGTTTTTCGGCAGGCGTGTTGAGTGGAATTGTGACTGGAGTGCTGATTGGTTGGTTCCCGAAAGTGCGTTATTGGCTGACACCGGTGTTGAATATTAGTGGCGTGATTCCGGCGGTCGCTTGGATGCCTTTTGCGTTGACTCTTTTCCCGACTTCATTTTCGGCGGCGACATTTTTAATAGCTATTTGCTCGTGGTTTCCCGTGGCGACGATGACTGCTGAAGGTGTGCAAGGTACGCCCAAGTCGCATTTTGAAGTGGTTCGGACTTTTGGCGCAAAAGGGTTGTATCAGGTCTTACACGTGGCGATTCCGCATTCTATGCCGCAAATATTTACAGGCGTCACGACAGCTGCTGCGTTTAGTTTTACCACTCTGGTGATGGCCGAAATGATGGGGCAGCCGGGAGGCCTTGGTTACTACATCAATACGTCAAAGGTTTGGAGCGCCTATTATAAGGTCTTTGCTGCAATTATCGTGATGGCAATTCTTTTCAGTTTGATATTAAAAATGGTGAGTGCCATTCAGGGTTATGTTTTGCGCTGGCAAAAAGGGGTGGTGAGGTAAAAATGGAAACGCATCCAGAAACAATCCTTTCGATTCAGAATGTGCAAAGATTTTTTACCGATGAACGCACGGGCACTTCAAAGCAGGTTTTGAAAGACATTCATCTTTCGGTGTACCGTGGAGAATTCGTTTCGATTTTGGGATCGTCGGGTTGCGGAAAAACAACGCTCTTGCGCATGATTGCAGGCCTTGATCCGGTTTCATATGGAACGATGGAATTAGACGGGGTCCCGATTCGAGGGACGGATCCCAAACGCGGTTATGTATTTCAACAGGGGTGCCTTTTTCCTTGGCTAACGGTGGAACAGAATATTGCGACAGGATTGAAAGTGCGAAAGGTATTTAAAAGAGATCGCAATCGCATTCAGGAATTTATCGATAAGATTGGATTGACCGGCTTTGAAAAAAGTTTTCCTCACCAGATTAGCGGTGGCATGGCTCAGCGCGTATCCATTGCGCGTGCACTTATCAACGATCCGGAAGTTCTTTTGTTAGACGAACCCATGGGAGCGTTGGATTCTTTTACGCGTTCGGATATTCAAAACATGCTTTTGGATTTACGCCGGGAACGCAATACGACGATGATTCTTGTGACGCACGATATTGACGAAGCCCTTTACCTTTCTGACCGAATCGTCATTATGACGCCACGTCCAGGGCGTATCAGTGAAGTGTTGAATATTAAAGATGAATTTCCGAGAGATCGCGGCTCTGCTCATTTTTTGGAAATGCGCAGAAATATCTTGGAACGGTTTGATTTGGCGAGATCTAGCCCGGCGCCAGAATATGTGATTTAATTTGTTCTGAATTTGGCGAAGCAAAACTGAAAATTTTGTAATAAAAAAAAGTAATAGCGAGACCTAAATTTAATGTATTGGACACTGTGATAGATGCCTTCTATATTTGGCTTTGTCAAATAAAAAACGGAGAATTACAGAATGTCTAGTACAAATGTTTCCAGAAAAAATGCGTCTCTAAGTTCTTACGAAAAAGCTCGCAAATATAATCTTTTTTCTTTTGCAAACGCCCCTCATAAAGAGTACAAACCATTCTTTGTCGATCACGCAAATGGCATTTATGTGTATGACGGAGAAGGAAAAGAATACATCGATATCGCCTCGGAATTGGTGAATGTGAATATCGGTTTCAACAACCGTCACATTATCGAAGCTGTGCAAAAACAGGTGGAACGCTTGGCCTATATCGCTCCGCGTCACGCTTTTGCCGAAGCCGGTGAACTTGCGGAGATTTTGATCGAAAAGATTGCACCGAAGAATATGAAGAAGGTGCTGTTTACGCTGGGGGGATCCGAAGCGAATGAATTTGCAATCCGCTTTGTTAAGGCGTTTACGGGTCGTGACAAAATTTTTTCGAAATATGAATCATATCACGGAAGCACTTATGGTGCATCGAGTTTGACGGGTGAAAGTGAACGGGCTTCGCTATTTCCGACGATTCCTGGATTTATCAAATATCCAGCTCCGCACCTTTACGGCTATGACATCAAATTTAAGAGTGAAGAAGAAGCGACTGCGCATTTCCTCTCTCGCTTGGAATATCAAATTCAGCAGGAATGTCCGGAAACGGTCGCTGCAATTTTCATTGAATCGGTCACGGGTTCTAATGGCGTATATCTTTATCCGAAGGGATATTTGCAGGGCGTTCGCAAAATCTGTGACAAATATGGAATTTTACTTGTTTGCGATGAAGTCATGAGCGGTTTTTTGCGGAGTGGCGAATGGTTTGCTTGCCAGAATGATGGTGTAGAACCAGACTTGATTACGTTCGCAAAGGGTGTGAACAGTGCCTATGCCCCTCTCGGCGGTGTGCTGATCAGTGAAAAAATTGCAGATTATTATGAACAGAACGCATTCACAGCCGGCTTGACTTATAACGCACACCCGCTCGGAATTGCAGCAGCAATCGCTTGCATTGAAGAATACTTCCGTCTGGATGTGAAGTCCAACGTGAAAAAACTGGAACCGGTATTAAAGAAGAAGCTCGCTGAACTTAAAGAAAAACATCCGTCCGTTGGCGATGTACGTTCCGTTGGCCTTTTTGGAGCAATCGAATTCAGTTACAGTAAAGATCATAAAGATGTCATTCGAAAGAATGCAACGGGGGAGCCTTTCCTTGGAAATTTCATCGCAAAACTCCGCAATGATTATGGAATCCTCACAATGGGCGGTGGATCTACAATTTTAGTTGCACCTCCGCTGATCATTACAGAACAGCAGATCGATGAAATCTTTGCTCGCTTGGATAAAGCGATTGCGGAATACGCAGACGGCTTGGTTTAGGAGGTTTGCATGTCCCAATTATCCTTTGATACTTTGAAATTGCATGCGGGTTATAACCCAGCTGAACATAACCATGCGGTTTCTGTGCCTATTTATCAAACGACAGCTTTTACGCTCGATACGGTAAAACGCAGTGACGATTTGTTCTACTTTGATAGTGCGGAAGCTCTGTATACGCGTCTTTCCAATCCGACGACGGATGTTTTGGACGCGCGTTTAACGGCGTTGCATCCGGGTGCGACCGGAGCCGTAACGCTTTCATCGGGCATGGCTGCGGTTACTTACGCGCTTTTGAATGTGACGGCGGGTAAGGGCAGAATTCTTGCGACGGCGCGCAGCTACGGAGGAACATTCGATAGCTTTGAACAGATTTTTGGCGATACCGCAGTCCAATATGATGTTGTTGAAGATCCAGACGATCCGTCCAATTTTGAAAAATTGATTCGGGAAGATACCAAGGTGATTTTCATTGAATCGATTACAAATCCGAATGCAACCATTTTGGATATCGAAGCAATTGCAAATATTGCGCATCGTCACGGTATACCGCTGATTGTAGACAACACGGTCGCCACTCCGTATTTGCTGAACCCGTTTGAATTCGGCGCCGATGTGGTTGTATATTCAGCAACGAAGGGACTTACCGGTCATGGAAACGTGATCGCTGGTGCAATTCTTGAAAATAATCAGTTCAATTGGAAGAATGGAAAATTTCCACAGTTTGATGGAAAACCGCATTTCTTGGTTTCGCAGCAGGGCGTTCCACGCACTTTCTACGATGTTTTTCCGACGACACCTTTTACGGGTCGCATCCGAACGATTCATTTGAATTATTTGGGTGGAGCGATTGCGCCGTTCAATTCGTATCTGGTTCTTCTCGGAATTGAAACGCTTTCGGAACGCCTTTCCAAGGCGGTCAAGTCGGCAGAAAAAATCGTGGAATTTTTGGAAAGCCGCGAAGAAGTGGCCTGGGTCAACCATCCGCATGCAAAGAACAGCAAGTACCGTTCTCTTGCAAAAAAGTATTTCCCGAAGGGAGCGGGAGCCATTTTAAGCTTTGGCCTCAAAGAAAGCAGCAAGGAAAAGGTTATTCAGTTCTTGGAATCGGTGAAAGTATTCAGTTTCCAGGCAAATATCGGAGATGCGCGTTCTTTGATTATCAATCCGGCTACCACCACTCACATTGAATTGACGGATTCTGTTAAACAATTAGCCGACATCCATGTTGACACGATCCGTTTATCCATCGGGCTTGAAGATGTAAACGATTTGATCGCAGATTTGGATCAGGCGATAGTGGCCGTTTCCAAGTCTCGATAAAAGTTGGACAATAAAACCGTATTTGGCAGGAGGTGAAAGGATGCGTTTTAATCTGATTTTAGAAAATTATTTGAGAAATCCATTTAGAAGCATTACTCTTTCACTTCTTGTGGCGGTTTTGGCGTCGATTCTTTGGGTTGGGGGCTTTTTGTCGCAGTCGCTTACCAAGGGATTGAAACAGTTTTCGGGACTTGATGCGGATATTCTTCATCGTGAAGGTTTGTCAATTCCAAAAGAGAAATGTTTCGAAGATCTGGATTTCGATTTGCAGAGGCAATTGGAAACGCTTGAAATTTCGGATCTTTTGAATGAATTGCCGACCAATCTTTCGGGCGGGGAATTGCAAAAGATTTCGATTGTGAGAGCTTTAGTCAATCATCCTGGCATTTTGATTGCGGATAAACCGATAAGTTCTTTGGACGAGCGAAATGCGCAGCATGTCTTAAAATTGTTCTCTAAGCTGACTTCGATAGGAACGGCGATTATCAGGGGGACTCATGACGTGAATGCGCTCAGACGGGCGGACCGCAGTTATATTATGCAAAGAGGACAATTGATTTCACGAGAGGTATCAGAATATGGAAATCTGTAGACTGTAAAAAGAGAATGTTTGTGCTGATTGCACTTGTTTTTGCTATGTTTGCCTAGTAAATTAATAGGTAAATAAAATTTCAGATTTATCAAGAAAGGAATTATATGACGACTAGCGCGAAAAATATTGAAACGACACTCTTGCATGGCGGTATCGATGGAGATAGCTTTACGGGAGCAGTGAATGTGCCGATTTATCAGACTTCGACTTACAGGCAATCGGGCCTTGGCGAAAATTCGGGCTGGGAATATTCCCGTACCGGAAACCCGACTCGTGCCGCTCTCGAAGCCTTGATTGCAGAACTCGAAGGTGGTACCGCTGGTTTTGCTTTTGCAAGCGGTATGGCGGCAACTTCTACCGTGCTTTCTCTTTTTAACAAGGGAGATCGCATTATTATTTCGAGCAACGTCTACGGAGGAACGTTCCGTGTTTTGGACAAAGTGTTCAAAAACTTTGGAATTGAGTATTCGATCGAAGATACCACTGATTTGAAAACGTTGGAATCTAAAATTACGAACGATGTCAAGGCTTTGTTTATTGAAAGTCCAGCGAATCCGCTCCTTACGATTACGGATCTTGCTGCGACAGCAGAAATTGCAAGACGTCATGGAATTTTGACGATTGTCGATAATACGTTTATGACTCCGTATTTGCAACGCCCGCTGGAATTGGGCGCGGATATCGTTGTGCATAGTGCGACCAAGTATTTGGGCGGCCATAGCGATCTCGTGGCAGGTCTTGCTGTGGTAAAGGATAAGACCCTTGCCGAACGTCTTGCTTTTACGCAGAATGCGACCGGCGCAGTTCTTGGACCGTTTGATTCATTCCTTCTGATTCGCGGAATCAAAACTTTGAGCGTGCGTTTGGATCGTCACACGGACAATGCCTTGCATATTGCCCGCTACCTTGAAAATCTCGAAGCCGTGAAAAAGGTATACTATCCTGGGTTACCGACGGCTCAAGGTTATGAAATCAATAAGAAACAGGCGAAAAATGGTGGCGCCATGATTTCTTTTGAACTCCAAGAAAAATACGACATTCGCAAATTTTTCAAGAGCCTACGTCTAGTTTCCCTAGCAGAAAGCTTGGGCGGTGTCGAAAGCTTGGTATGCCATCCGGCGACGATGACGCATGCGTCGATTCCGAAGGACATTCGTGATCAGGTCGGCATTACCGATGGACTGATTCGTCTTTCGGTGGGAATTGAAAAAGTAGACGATATCATTGTAGACTTGGTTGCCGCGATTAAGGCTGCGGAGGCCTAATATGCGTTATTATGAATCCATGAAGTCTTTGGTGGGGCATACTCCTCTTGTGAAGCTCAACCATGTAGATGTTTTGGAGGGTGCAAATCTTTTTGTAAAACTTGAACTTTGGAATCCATCAGGTAGCGTTAAAGATCGCACGGGAAAGTATATGGTGGAAGATGCCTTGTGTCGTGGAATTCTGCAACAGGGCGGAACGATTGTTGAAGCGACAGCAGGCAATACGGGCCTTGGCATTGCTTTTGCAGCGATGAATCGTGGAATTCGTATTGTTTTCGTTGTCCCGACAAAGTTCTCGATCGAAAAAGTGACGCTCTTAAAAGCGTTGGGTGCAGAAATCATCAGTACTCCGCGTGAAGAGGGAATGCTTGGCGCCGAAAAAAAAGCGGAAGAACTTTTGAAGTCTATTCCGGGAGCCGTTTCGCTTCGCCAGTTCCGCAACATGTCAAATCCGCTTGCGCATTATGAAACGACCGGACCTGAAATTTACGACGCTCTGGATGGCCAAATCGATTATTTGGTCGCCGGTGCAGGAAGTGGCGGAACTTATTCGGGCGTTCTTAAATATTTGAAGGAACGGAACCCGAAAATTGTCGGGGTTCTTGCAGATCCTGTGGGTTCCACTTTGGGCGGTGGGGAACACGGAGATTATAATATTGAAGGAATCGGTAACGATTTTGTCGCTGACACCATGGATATGGGTTTGGTGGATCGAGTCATCAAGGTAAATGACGACGAAGCCATCAATGGAACTCGCGAATTGGCCCGTAAAGAGGGTATATTTGCTGGGTCGTCTTCGGGAGCTGCTTTTGCCGCCGCAAAGAAGTTGATCGCATCGGGTATCAAAGGAAACGTTGTTTTTATTGCGCCGGATCGCGGTGACCGTTACTTTAGCAAGGAACTTTACAAATGACTCTTCAGCAACTTCGCTATGTCATCGGCATTGCCGAAATGGGATCTTTTAACAAGGCGGCAGAGAGGCTCTACGTTTCGCAACCGTCGCTGACCGCAGCTGTGCGCGATTTGGAAGATGAATTGAACATTCTGATTTTTAATCGCTCTAGTCGAGGCGTCTCTTTGACTAGTGAAGGTGAAGAGTTCATCGCGTATTCCCGCGAACTGATGGAACACTTTGAATCGGTTCTTGAAAAGTACGGTAAAATTGGCAAGCGTAAAAAGAAGTTCGGAGTTTCGACGCAGCACTACTCTTTTGCGGTAAAGAGTTTTGTGGAAACGGTCAAACAGTTCGATACGGAAAAGTATGATTTCGCAATTCGAGAAACGCGTACAAAGGAAGTAATCGAAGATGTTGCCGCGTTCAAAAGCGACATCGGCATTCTTTATTTGAGTGATTTTAACCGCAAGATCATTTCGAACTTGTTAGACGCTCGCGATCTCGAATTTCACAAATTGATCGATTGCAAGGCTTATGTTTATTTATGGAAGAATCATCCACTGGCGAACAATAAATATATAACGTTGAAGCAGCTAGATGATTACCCGTGCCTTTCTTTTGAACAGGGCGATGACGGATCTTTTTATTTTGCCGAAGAAATTTTAAGCACAAATGAGTATAAGCGAACCATTAAAGCGAACGACCGTGCGACCATGCTGAATTTGATGATCGGTTTGAACGGTTATACGCTTTGCTCGGGGATCATTTGCGAAGAATTGAACGGAGAAGATTTCCGCGCGGTTCCGTTTAAAGATAAAAGCGACGAAGCTCATTCGGTCATGGAAATCGGCTATATTTGCAAACACAATATGCTGCTTGGCCTTGTAGGCGAACGTTATGTCGAAAACTTGGAAAAATACCTATCCAGCTGCAAAAATTGATTTGTTATAGAAAAATACTATATCTAATCAAAGGAATTTAGTATTGATTTATACCTTGATTTCACAGGTCTTTTGTTCTATCTTAATGCCTACAAGATTGATAGGGAAAGCGAAATGGTTTGCTTTCCCTGGGCTTTCGAAGGAGCGCCTATGATGAGTGACTGTCGAATGCCGAGAGGCATTCAAAAAGCGAATTAGCCGAAAGCCTAAAGTTTTGGGGCTTTACGGGGTAAGTGAAAATAATCAATGGTTTGCTGCAATTGCTTTTTTTTAGAAAGACGTTGTGCAGATTTTATTCAAAAAGGAATTTTACACATGACGACACAGAACAAGCTTCATTTTGAAACTCTCCAGATTCACGTTGGCCAAGAAACTGCAGATCCGACAACCGATTCTCGCGCGGTTCCTATTTACCAGACGACTTCTTACGTGTTCCACAATGCCCAGCATGCGTCAGACCGATTCCATCTGAAAGATGCGGGCAACATTTATGGCCGTTTGACGAATACGACTCAGGGCGTTTTTGAACAGCGAATTGCGGCTCTTGAAGGTGGCATTGCCGGTCTCGCTGTTGCTTCGGGTGCTGCTGCAATTACTTATGCGATTACCGCTCTCGCTCGCAAGGGCGATCACGTGGTGGCTCAGCGTACGGTTTACGGCGGAACATTCAACCTTTTGCAACATACGCTCCGCGATTTTGGCATCGAAACGACTTTTGTGGATACGCATAATCTGGACGAAGTCAAATCGGCTGTCAAAAGCAATACGAAACTCATCTTTATTGAAACGCTCGGCAATCCGAATTCCGATATCCCGGATATTGATGCAATCGCTGAAATTGCTCACAAAAACAAAATCCCGCTGGTGATCGATAACACGTTCGGTACGCCGTATCTGATTCGTCCGATTGAACATGGTGCAGATGTGGTGGTGCATTCTGCGACCAAGTTTATCGGTGGCCACGGAACAACTCTCGGCGGCGTAATTGTGGATAGCGGCAAGTTCGACTGGGCGGCTTCGGGTAAATTCCCGCAGTTCACGGAAGCGAACAAGAGTTATGGAGTTGCCTTTACGGCAGCAGCAGGCGCAGCTGCGTTCATCACCTATATCCGTGCCATTCTCTTGCGCGATGAAGGTGCTTCGATTTCTCCGTTCAACGCGTTCATTCTTTTGCAGGGAACGGAAACTCTTTCCCTTCGCTTGGAACGCCATGCAGAAAATACAAAGAAGGTGATCGAATTCCTCACGAAGCATCCGAAGGTTTCTCATGTGAATCATCCGAGCTTGGAAAATCATCCGGACCACAAACTTTACCAGAAATACTTTCCCAATGGCGGTGGTTCCATTTTCACGTTCGACATCAAGGGTGGAGAAGCCGAAGCTTTCAAGTTTATTGACAGCTTAAAGATTTTCAGCTTGCTTGCCAACGTGGCCGATGTGAAGAGCCTCGTGATTCATCCGTATACCACGACGCATTCGGAACTTTCTCCAGAAGAACTGGCTGCGGCAAATATTACACCGGCCACGATCCGTCTTTCGATCGGAACGGAACATTACGAAGATATCATTGCGGATCTTTCCCAGGCTTTGGATCAGATCTAATTATTTACAAAGATTCTTTAAATCGTCGTAGGCCTCTTGCGAAGCTCTGCGAAAAGATGTAAAATAAAGATTAAAAATCAATAAGGAAAAATCATATGTCTAAAATTTTTACCTCTGCTGATCAGTTGATCGGTCATACCCCGCTTCTTGAACTTTCTCGCATTGAAGCACAGCACAAGTTGGAAGCGAAAATTCTTGCGAAGCTCGAATATTTCAACCCGGCAGGATCTGTTAAGGATCGTATTGCGAAGGCGATGCTCGACGAAGCTGAAGCCCAGGGCAAGCTCAAACCGGGATCTGTCATTATTGAACCGACATCGGGCAACACGGGCATTGGCCTTGCTTCCGTTGCAGCGGCTCGCGGCTACCGTTTGATCATTGTGCTTCCGGAAAGCATGAGTGTGGAACGTCGTCAGCTAATTAAGGCTTACGGTGCTGAACTGGTTCTTACCGAAGGCGCCAAGGGTATGAAGGGTGCAATTGCCAAGGCCGACGAACTCGCCAAGGAAATTCCGAATAGCTTTATCCCGGGACAGTTTGTTAACCCGGCGAACCCGGCAGCTCACCGTGAAACGACTGGTCCAGAAATCTGGGAAGATACCGATGGTAAGGTGGATATCTTTGTCGCTGGCGTCGGCACGGGCGGAACGGTGACGGGTGTCGGAGAATACCTTAAGTCTAAGAATCCGAATGTGAAGATCGTTGCCGTTGAACCGGCCGATTCTCCGGTTCTTTCCAAGGGGACTGCAGGTCCGCACAAGATTCAGGGCATCGGTGCAGGCTTTGTGCCGGATACTTTGAACACGAAGGTTTATGACGAAGTCATTGACGTGAAGAACGAAGATGCCTTTGTTGCTGGCCGCGAAGTGGGCAAGTATGAAGGCGTTCTTGTGGGCATTTCTTCGGGTGCTGCTCTTTGGGCTGCAGAAGAATTGGCAAAGCGTCCGGAAAACAAGGGTAAGAACATTGTGGTGCTCCTTCCGGATACCGGTGATCGTTACCTTTCGACGGCTTTGTTTGCGGAATAAAATTTAGGCATCCAATCCAAATCAGAAACGATGTCGCAAATTCTTGCGGCATCGTTTCTTTTTAGAACTTGAAAAGGACGAAGTTTTCGTAATGGTCCTCGGTGTAGTAGATCATGCAGTCGGATTGTTGAACGTGTCGCCTCCAATCATCACGCCGAGTGATGTCCACGGGTTAAAATTCCATTTGGAAAAAGATTTGCCGGTTTCCGATTCGTAAAATTTAAAAATGGAAGTGGCTGCCGAATTTTTGTATTTTCAAGATAAATTAAGGAGAATCTTATGAAAGTTGTTTTGTTTAATGGAAGTCGCCGTGAAAAGGGTTGCACTTATATGGCTTTGAATCTCGTTGCCGAAGAATTGCAGACGGCCGGAATCGAAACCCAAATTTTCTTTGTCGGGGGTCGAGTCGCTAAAGGTGAAGTTGATTCGGTTGTTGAAGAAGCCATCGAAGCTTTGAAATCAGCGAATGGAGTTGTTTTTGGCTCTCCCGTTTATTACGCTTCACCGAGCGGTGAAATCCAGATGTTCCTGGACCGTCTTTATATGAAAGCGGAAGCGGAATTGAGTTTTAAACCGGCCGCTTCTGTCGCTTCTGCACGCCGTGCGGGAACAACCGCTTGTTTGGATGTGTTGAATAAATATACGACATATGCACAACAGCCCGTCGTTACTTCTCGCTACTGGAACATGGTACACGGTTCAAAACCGGAAGATGTTCTGCAAGATACGGAAGGCGTTCAAGTGATGAAGACGCTCGGCAGAAATATGGCTT
>FLNW01003735.1_pt1 | contig 12173 bp, 11 predicted proteins | sample 1140371 | NCBI WGS metagenome assembly FLNW01 (sample SAMEA3878170, study PRJEB12797) | bioreactor metagenome | biome: Moose rumen | place: Sweden | collected 2011-10
TTATAAAATAAATTTATAAAGTTGTCAATGAAAACGGAGTTTTTCCAAGAAAATTTTTGCCATGTGCCTTTTTTTAATTGAATTTTCACGAGTTTGAATGTTTTGGCATTGATTTTGCGAAAGGGAAAGCGAACAACCCTTTCAGTGAGGTCAATATGAAAATGTTCAAATGGATGATGATTACGGCTTTAGTTTTGTCGGCGATTCTTTATGCGGATAAGCCTGTTTTGAAAATCGCCTATAGCGATTGGCCCGGTTGGACTGCCTGGGAAATCGCTGATAAGAAGGGCTTCTTTAAAAAACATAATGTGAATGTGAAATTGGAATGGTTTGAATATGGACCGTCCATGGATGCATTTGCGGCCAAGAAGGTAGATGCCGTGGGCGTTTCGAATGGTGATGCTACTGTGCTCAATGCGACTGGTGCTCGTAATGTGACGATCCTTATTAACGATTACAGCAACGGCAACGACAAAATCATTGGCGCTCCGGGAATCAAATCGATCAAAGATTTGAAGGGAAAGAAAATCGGAGTGGAAATCGGGTGCCTTTCCCACGCGCTTTTGATTAATGCGCTGACGAAGAACGGCTTGAAGGAATCCGACGTCATGCTTGTGAACATGCCTACTCATCAGGCTGTGCAAACCTTGGAGAGCGGTGATGTTTCTGCGGTTGTCGCTTGGGTTCCGCATTCGGTAAATGCTTTGGATAAGGTCGCTGGTTCAACAGAACTTTATACGAGTGCAAATGAACCGGGTATAATCTATGACGTACTTGCTGTTTCTCAGGAATCTATGATGAAATACAAGGAAGAATGGGCAAAAGTAATTGCTGCTTGGGATGATGTCGTGGCTTACATCAACGATCCTAAGAATGAAAAGGAAATGGTGAAAATTTTGGCAGATCGCGTTGGCGTTTCGGAAAAACTTTACTCCCGGTTCCTTGGCGGAACCAAGTTCCTGCGTGTCAGTGAAAGTTTGAAGTATTTCAATAAGTCGGATAGTCGGTTCAGTTCAATCTACGGATCTTCCAAGTGGGTTAATGACTTCTTTGTGAAGAATCACGTATATGAAAAAAGCGTAGAAATTCAGCGCTATATCATTCCGACTTTTACTGAAAATTTTGTGAAGAGTTCGAAGTAAAACTTTTCACTCACCCTATTAACCTGGAATCTCAGAACATGAACTGTCCCGTTGGAATTAGAAAGAATATTGGGAAAAAAGGAACTTTAATTCTTGCAATTCTTTCCTTTTTGATCCCGTTAACTGTGTGGAGTGCGGTGAGCTATATCCCCTATATTTATCATCCTCTGGTGCAGATTACGAATGCAGGTGACAGTATGTTTTGTGAACCGGGTGACGAAATTGCGAAAGAAAATTTTGCGGAAGAAAATGCGAATCTGCTTGCTTCTGGCGGTAAGCGGATGACAGGTGTTCGCAAAAATCCGACCTATTTGCCTGCGCCGCATGAAGTGGTCAAAGCTTTGGTGACCGCTTTTAAGATGCCTCCGAAACGCGAAGGCGATTTATGGTTCCACGAAAGCATTCTTCATTCAATCAAAATTGTATTTCTTGCGTTTTTCTTATCAAGTCTTGTAGGTTTGCCGCTTGGTGTTTTAAGTGGATCAATTCCATTCTTTGAAAAGTTGACTGCCCCTTTTATTGAATTTTTCCGCTATTTCCCGGCACCTGTATTCGGTGCGTTGGCGGTAGCGATTCTTGGCATTAATGATGCTCCGAAAGTGGCGATTATCATCATAGGAACGTTCTTTCAGCAGGTTCCAATGTTGAATGCTACGATGCGGCGTGCTGACCCCACTTTGACGGAGGCGGCCCGGACGCTCGGCGCTTCACCGGCACGTATTCTGATGAAGGTCATTATTCCGGAAGTTGCGCCGAAGATTTACAAGGATATGCGCATTTTGCTTGGTTGGGCATGGACATATTTGATTGTCGCGGAAGTGGTCGGTACAAGTTCGGGGATTACTTGGTTTATTAATCAACAGGCTAAGTATCGAAATTTCGACAATGTTTATGCGGCGATAGTCATCCTAGGAATCATAGGACTGGGTTGTGATGTGATGCTTGATAAAATCGGCAAAGATCTTTTTGCGTGGGAAAATGGTCGCGTCGGATTTTTGACGAAGGCCCGCCGAGAATTGATGTCTCCTAGAAATTATGTGTTCTCGTTCCGCTTGACTTCGGAAGAAAAAGCTTTGAAGGAAAAAAATCATGGAAAGCTCTGAATTTATTCTTGAAGCGAAAGAGATTGTCAAGGATTTTGCTGAAAGCGACGGTCGTATTCGACGCGTTTTGGATGGAATTTCCTTTGGCGTAAAACGGCGAGAATTCCTTTCGATTATCGGACCTTCCGGTTGTGGAAAGTCAACGCTGATTCGCATTGCGGCGGGCCTTGAAACGGTGACGAATGGACACTTTTTGCTTGACGGGAAAAAGGTTTCTGGCACCAGTGCGGAACGCGGAATGGTGTTCCAAAAGTACACGCTTTTCCCGTGGCTCTCGGTGAAACAGAATGTGATGTTTGGTTTGATTTCATCGGGATATGGAAATGACGATGCGGAAGAAACCGCTTTGCAGTGGCTACAGATTGTGGGCCTTGAAAAATATGCGGAATATTATCCGAAGCAATTGTCGGGCGGGATGCAGCAACGAGTTGCGATTGCAAGAGCCTTGGCGCCGCAACCGCGCGTGCTTCTGATGGATGAACCGTTCGGTGCACTAGATGCGCAGACCCGTTCGCAGATGCAGAAGTATTTGCTCGAAGTCTGGAAGAATATCGATATTACGATCCTGTTTGTAACGCACGATTTGGATGAAGCGGTATTTCTTTCGGATCGCATCTTGACGCTTCAGGCGAATCCGGGTAGAGTGAAGGAACTTGTTTCAGTCGATGTTCCTCGCCCGCGTAATGAAGAAAGCCTTTTCCTTCCGGAATTTAAGATGCTCCGCTCGCACGTGGAAGATTTGATTCATCCTGCTTTAGAACAGAAGCTTGAAAAAGAAGAAACGTTCAACATTGTCAATATGGTCGGCAGAAAGAACTCTGCACGATAAAATTTCATTTAGAGAGGTAATCTTATGGAAAACGAAAATGTCTTGCTTACAAAAACGATTGCGGGAGGTTGGAACTATTCCCGCGTGGTAAAGCGTGGGCAGAAGATCCGCTTGACGGATTTGGAAGGTGGCGCAAACGCTTCGATCCTTTGCTACAATGCCAAAAATTTTTCGGAACGCTTTAACTTGGGCGATACCTTGAAAATTCAGCATATTTGCCGCATTGCAGAAAAGTGCTGCCTTTACAGCGATATGGGACGCATCCTTTTGAGCGTGGTGAAGGATACGGTGGGTTGGCACGATCCGCTTTGCGGTTGTACGCATGCTAGACTTATCAAGGAACGATTTGGCGAACATAATTATCAAAATTTCCGCAATGATTTTTATCGCAACGGTTATGACTCCTTATTGGTGGAAATTGGGAAGCATGGAATGACGAAACGTGATTTTACGGAATTGGTGAACTTTTTTAGCAAGGTCGTGGTGACTCCAGATGGTAAGATGAGTTTTGTGGAAAACAATTCAAAGCCGGGTGATTATGTGGAACTCCGTGCAGAAATGGATACGCTTGTCGTAATCGATACCGGTATGCATCCGCTGAACCCGTCAAAGGAATATTTGAGAAAACCGGTGAAAGTAGAACTTCTCTCGTGTGAAACTTCGACTGCGGATGATCCGTGTTTTACCTGGTGCCCAGAAAATTCTCGCGGTTTCATCAACACGGCAGATTACAATTTGTAAGAGAAGGGATGAAAAATGTACACGAAATATTTGGAAAGTTCCTTGAAGGAAGAAGATGCTGTTTACGTAGAAGATGTACCGGCTGGTGAAGGTTGGTTGCATCTGATCAAAAAAGGTCAGACGTTTCGAATTTTGGACTTGGAAGGAAACCAGGCTGTGGACACACTCTTTATTAATGCGAATAATCCGGAAGAACGTTATAGTGTGCAGCAGACTGTACAGCGTCAGGTCAATTGTCTTGTGGGCGTTGGTACGGTTCTTTATTCCAATGATGACAACCCGATGCTCACGATTACTGCGGATCTTTGTGGGGATCATGATACGCTTGGAAGCGCTTGTTCTTGTGAAAGTAATACGTGCCGTTATTCTTTGGATAAGCGCTATATGCATGCCTGTCGAGAATCATTCTTGAAGGTTCTTTTGGCGGAGCCGGGCCTTGACAAGCGTGATCAAGTGAATAATCTGAACTTCTTTATGTATGTGCCTTTTGATGAAAAAGGAAATCTGAATTTTGCAGATGGAATTTCGAGTCCGGGTAAGTATGTGGAAATGAAAGCAGAAATGGATGTGTATGCAGTGGTGAGTAACTGCCCGCAGTTGAACAACCCTTGCAACGCTTATAATCCGACACCAATTCGCATGATTATTTGGAATTAAAACGAGGTAGTTTATGAATCCGAAGCTGAAAGAAATCGACCGTAAAATCGAAGATGCGTGTTTTGAAGTGACTGCATATGCTGGCGAAGGAAAGATGCTCTCGTTAAAGAAAGGACAGGTGCTTCGCTTGATCGATGTTGAAGGAAATCAATCGGGCGATGTGCAGGTTTATAACGCTCATGATACTTCGGAACGATACAGTGCGCAGGCTACGATTGCAGCCCAGGCGAATTCGATGATTGAACTTGGAACTGTCATTCGCTCCAATGATGACAATCCGATGCTTACGGTTATTGCGGACACCTGCGGTGAGCATGATACGCTTGGAAGCGGTTGTTCAGCGGAAGGAAACTGTGTGCGTTATACGGATAAGACCCGTTACATGCACAGCTGCCGTGATACGTTTGTGAGAACGTTGGAAGAATTTGGCATGAGTAAACGGGATCAGGTCTGCAATTTGAACTTCTTTACCAAGGTGATTCTGAATGACGCGGGCCACTTGGAATTCGCGGACGGAATTTCGGGACCTGGAAAATATATCGATTTGCGTGCTGAAATGGATGTTCTCTTTTTGCTTTCGGATTGTTCGCAGTTGAATAATCCATGCAATGATTATAATCCCACCCCGATTCGTATGGTCATTTTCAATGCTTGATTTGGATGCGGCTTACAATAATACGAGAGCGGTAGCGGAAAGTGCAGAACTCTTGAAAGGCTTTGACATAAGAAGCGATGCGCTCGCTTCCCGGTTTTCTAGAACAATGGACATTCCGTATGGAAATGGTTCTCGAGAAATGTTTGATTTCTTTCCGGGAAATCCGGGCGCAGGAATTTTTGTGTTCATTCATGGTGGATATTGGCAAATGCGGCATAAGAATACGTTCCGTTTTTTGGCAAAGGGCCCGCTGTCATTAGGATTGCATGTTGCCTCGATCGGCTATACGCTTGCGCCGGAGGCAAGCCTTTCGGAAATAGTCCGACAAGTGCGGCTTGCGATTCGCAGGATCTGTGAATTTGCCAAAGATTTTTTGGCGAATACAGAAAAGGTAATTGTTTCTGGTTGGTCTGCTGGCGGGCATTTGGCAACGATGATGCTCAACGAACCATCGGTGATATCAGCACTTGCAATCAGTGGCATTTATGACTTGGAACCGATTGCCAAGTGTTATTTGAATCGGGCTTTGAATCTTTCCCCTGAGGAAATTTTGAACCTGAGTCCGATGCGGATGGAGAATGTTCCGAAGCAGATGACAATTGTCGTTGGCGCAGAAGAACTTCCGGAATTGCGTCGTCAAAGTCTTGAATTTATGGTGCGCCGTGCCGAAGAAAAAATGCCGGTGACATTTGGTTTGCTAGAAGGCTGCAACCATTTTACGATTCTGCATGAATTGGAAAATCCGAACGGTATCTTATGCCGAATGCTCGCTTCGCTTTTAAAATGACAGTTCAAAATTTGAAGAGGATATACAGATGTTTAAGAAGGTTTTGATTGCAAACCGTGGAGAAATCGCTTGTCGAATTATCCGTACTCTGAAGGAAATGGGTATTCGCTCTGTTGCCGTTTATTCCGATGCGGATGAAAGTGCGGATCATGTTTTGATGGCTGATGAAGCGGTACACATTGGCCCTGCGATGGCGAAGGAAAGTTATCTGAATGTGGATGCGATTCTTTCGGCTATCAAACAGAGCGGTGCGGAAGCCGTTCATCCGGGTTATGGCTTTTTGAGTGAGAATGCTGGCTTCGCAAAGACATTGGAAGAAAACGGCATTGCATTTATTGGGCCGACACCAAAGCAACTTGTGGAATTTGGACTCAAACATCGCAGTAAGGAACTTGCTGAAGAATTCAAAGTGCCGCTTGTGCCGGGAACTGGACTTTTGGATAGTGTGGATGCTGCCGCAGAAGAGGCTGCAAAAATTGGATATCCGGTGATGCTCAAAAGTACGGCAGGTGGAGGCGGCATTGGCATGAGCATTTGCCGAAGCGAGCAGGAACTTCGCGACAACTATGACCGAATTAAGCGACTCAGCGAAAATAATTTTAAAAATGCAGGACTCTTTGTCGAAAAGTATGTGGAACGTGGTCGCCATGTGGAGGTGCAGATTTTTGGCGACGGCGAAGGGAACGCTGTAGTCCTTGGCGAACGCGATTGTTCTGTGCAGCGTCGTAATCAGAAGGTGATTGAAGAAACGCCTGCTCCGTGCCTTCCAGAAGAAACCCGTATGGCTTTGCACACATCTGCACTTCGTTTAGTGCAAGGCGTCAAGTATCGTTCTGCGGGTACGGTGGAATTTATTTATGATGCTAAGGAAGATAAATTTTACTTTCTCGAAGTGAATACGCGTTTGCAGGTGGAACATGGCGTGACCGAAACCGTATTTGGAGTGGATCTTGTCCGCTGGATGATTGAACAGGCGGCGGGCATTCGACCGTTTGAAATCGGGGCGACTTTTACCCCGAAGGGACATGCGATGGAATTCCGAGTCTATGCGGAAGATCCGGGTAAAAATTACCGACCATCGAGTGGCCTGTTGACGGCGGTGGATTTTCCAAAAGGTATTCGCGTGGATACTTGGGTTTCGAATGGAACCGAAGTCAGCGCTTTTTACGATCCATTGCTTGCGAAAGTAATCGTCTCTGGCGAAGACCGCGTGGACAATATCTGCAAGGCGAAGAAGGCTCTTTCTGAAGTGAGACTTTGCGGTTTTGAAACGAATATTAAGCTGTTGCAGGATGTGCTTGCAATGGATGAATTCGTTTCGGGGAAGGTTTCGACTTGGATCTTGAACGATTACAAATACGAAAATTCGACATTTGAAATTCTCGCTCCAGGCTTGCAGACAACTGTCCAAGATTATCCGGGGCGTCTGAATTTGTGGGACGTGGGAATTCCTCCTTCCGGCCCGATGGATAATTACAGCTTCCGTTTGGCAAATAGGATTGTCGGTAATGCAGAAAATGCCGCTGGCATCGAAATGACCCTTTCCGGTTGCTCGATCTGTTTTCATACGAAAACGATCATCGCTTGGACAGGTGGCGAATTCCCTGTGAAGCTGAACGGTAACCCTTGTCCCAAAAATCAAGCTGTGAAAGTCGAAGAGGGTGACGTTTTGAAATTCGGTACCACGAAATTGGGCCAGCGGGCGTATTTGGCGGTGCGCGGTGGCATAGATGTTCCGAATTATTTGGGGAGTAAGTCTACGTTTACGCTCGGCGGTTTTGGCGGTCATGGCGGACGCGCTCTTGCTGCGGGAGATATTCTCCACATCGGAGATGCTGTCGTTGCTGAGCCTTTGAAGCCTGCAACAGAAGCTCTTCCAGAACTCACGAGCCAGTGGAAAATAGGCGTGATGTATGGGCCTCATGGTGCCCCGGATTATTTGACGAAGGAAGACGTGGACGCGTTCTTTGCTGCCGATTGGGAAGTCCATTACAACTCTTCGCGTACGGGTATTCGTTTGATTGGCCCGCAGCCGAAGTGGGCGCGTCAGGATGGCGGTGAAGCAGGTCTTCATCCTTCGAACTTGCATGACAACGCTTATGCGGTAGGGACTGTTGACTTTACGGGCGATATGCCGATTATCTTGGGCGTGGATGGCCCGAGTCTTGGCGGTTTTGCTTGCCCGGTCACGGTTGTGTCCGCAGAGCTTTGGAAAATCGGTCAGCTAAAAAGCGGTGATCATGTGAAGTTCATTCCGATTACGGCGACTGCTGCGGAAGAGATCCGCGCAGCCCGCGAAGCGAACCTGAAAAATCCTGAAGAAGCACCTGCGAAAATTCCGAATCTTGTGCCCGTGAAGGTGGAGACTCCGATTATCGCTGAGTTTTGTACAGGAAGCGAAATGGAGCACGTTGTTGTTCGTGCGGATGGTGACGATTATGTCCTCTTGGAATTCGGTCCGGCCATCATTGATCTGCGCTTGCGCTTTACGGCACATGCGTGGATGCTTGCGGTCAAAGAAAAAATGAAGAACCTTGTTATTGATGTGACTCCAGGCATTCGCTCTGTCCAAATTCATTATGATATTCGTAAAATTCGTCAAGCAGAAATGCTTCAGGAACTTTCTTCTTTGGCAGAACATTTAACGAAGAATAAGGTGACAAAAGTCCCGACAAGAACCGTTTATTTGCCGCTCTCCTGGGACGATCCTCAAACAAGATTAGCGATCCAAAAGTATGTTTCCACGGTCCGTCCAGGCGCTCCATGGTGCTGCCCAAACAATATCGAATTCATCCGTCGCGTGAATGGGTTGAATTCGATTGATGATGTGAAGAAAATTGTCTTTGATGCGGACTATTTGGTGATGGGGCTGGGAGACGTTTATTTGGGAGCGCCCGTTGCAACTCCGCTGGATCCAAGACATCGTTTGGTTACAACCAAGTATAATCCGGCAAGAACGTGGACTCCGGAAAATGCTGTCGGTATCGGCGGCGCTTATATGTGTGTCTATGGAATGGAAGGCCCTGGGGGATATCAGTTCGTTGGACGTACGGTGCAAATGTGGAACCGCTTCAAAAAAACAAGTGATTTCACATTGCCGTACCTGCTCCGATTCTTTGACCGGATTCGCTATTATGAAGTCGGCGCGGAAGAACTTTTGCAGATGCGCAAGGACTTTATCGCGGGCAGGTTTCATGTGAAAATTGAAGAAAGTTCCTTCGACATCACGGAATATGAAAAGTTCCTTGCGGAAAATGCGGAATCCATCAACACATTTGAAACCATGCGCAAACAGGCGTTTGAAGAAGAAAAGGCTCGCTGGATTGCTACAGGTCAGTTCACTTTTGAAAGCCATAGCGCGGAAGTCGCTCCGGTAGCAGGCGTCTCCCTCGCTGCAGGTGAAGAGGGAGTTTACTCTCCTGTGGCGGGAAATCTTTGGAAACTCGTGGTCACAAATGTGGGCCAAAAGGTCAAGGCGGGTGACACCCTTGCCATTCTTGAAAGTATGAAGACCGAAATCCCGGTCATCGCCGACGAAGATGCTGAAGTCTCCCAGATCTTTGCTAAAGCTTCGATGGAGGTGCGCTCTGGGCAGTGCCTTTTTGCTTTGAAAGTTTCGCATTCAAAGAAATAGTCGTTTATCTCCCAATGAAAAAGGCTCTTGTCTTCGGATGAGAGCTTTTTCTATGGATAGATTGTCTGCACAAACCCTTACAAAAAGAAAAGATTCCTATGGGAGCTTGGTCTTTGCAGAACGGGACTCTTTCCGTTTTTGTCAATTCGGCGAAGTCTGTTCTGGTAAGAGTATTTGACTTGGTTGGAAACGAAATTCACGCAAAAAGTTTTACAGGATCTGGCGAAAATTCCGTGAATCTTCAAAGACATTCGGTTCAAGGTCGCTATGTTGTGAATGTTCGGCAAGGGAGCCGTCGAGAAGTCTTTACGCTGTCTGCGTCGGGAAACATTTCTGGAATGTTCTTGAATGAGAATTCTTCTTATGCTGAAAATCAAGTTTTGAAAAAAGGAACTTGACGAAATAGATGTTTTACGCATTGGAGCGGAATCGTTTGCACCGCAGTACGCTTTTGGTGGGGCAAAGGGAAACACGTGAAACTGTGTAAAATCGGGAAACTATGAATTTGCATGGAGCAAGGGAACGCGTACGATCCGTATGGATATTCCGGATTAAAACCGTTGGATTCGCAGAAAACGATAATTTTTGTGGCTCCGGAAGGAAATTGCCCAATACAAAAAAAACGCTCCTTGTTCGGGAGCGTTTTTGTTTTTTTTCAATCGTATTCGCAAATCGATAGAAATCGATTGCTTGTTAGAATTGCGAAAGGAAGCGCTGGTCGTTGGAAGTGATCAGACCGATTTCCGGAATTTCGTGGCGGAGCATGGCGATGCGGTCAAGACCGAAGCCAAATGCAAAGCCTGTATACTTTTCCGGATCGATGCCACAGTTCTTGAACACGTTCGGGTCTACGGAACCGCAACCGCCGATTTCCATCCAACCGGTGCCTTTGCAACGTTTGCATCCTTTGCCACCGCAGAAGACGCAGCTCACGTCCATTTCGGCAGACGGTTCTGTGAACGGGAAGAAGCTCGGTCGAAAACGCGTCTTGACGCCTTCGCCAAAGAGCTTGTTCATAAAAATCTGGAGAACCCCTTTCAACTGGGCGAACGTAATCGTTTCGTCAACGACAAGGCCTTCGCACTGTTGGAACATCGGAGCGTGAGTCGCGTCGTTATCAACGCGGAACACGTGGCCCGGAGCGATCATGCGGAATGGCGGCTTGTGCGTTTCCATGTAATGGATTTGGGTGTCGGAAGTCTGCGTGCGGAGCATGACTTTATCACCGAGATAGAATGTGTCCTGCATATCGCGGCTCGGGTGATCCGGTGGCGTATTCAACGCTTCAAAGTTATACCAGTCCGTTTCGATGTCGCGGCCTGTATCGACGGCAAAACCCATCTGGGAGAAGAAGTCGATGATTTCTTCGCGGACGTCGTAAACGGGATGCGTGGAACCGGCGGGAATTCCATTGCCAGGAAGGCTTGTGTCGGTCCAACCTTTTTCGAGTTCCGCTTCGAGAGCTTTCTTCTTCGCTTCTTCAAGAGCCTTGTCGATGCGTTCCGAAACACTCTGCTTGAGTTCGTTGACGAGCTTTCCGAAGGATGGGCGTTCTTCTGCAGGAAGAGTCGCCATCTGCTTCATCATGGCGGTGATTTGACCTTTTTTACCGAGCCATTTGACGCGGAGTGCGTCGACGGCTTCCTTGACGTTCAATTTGGTTTCCGCAAGTTCTGCTTCGAACTGTTTGCGGACTTCGGAAAGATTTTCGTTCATAGTATCCAAAATATAAAAAGAAAGGGAATTCCGTGGCATTAGGGGAAGTCAAGATTTACATGTATTGCTATCTTTCACGCGAAACTTTTTAACACGAGGTCTATCATGGCTCAAATTTCTGCTGTTTTGATTTTCGGCGCACCGGGTTCGGGCAAGGGTACCGTTGGTGCAAAACTCGCCGCTACCACCGCTCTCAAGCACCTCTCCACGGGTGATATTTTCCGCGGCATCGCTCCGTCGAGCGAAAGCGGCAAGCTTCTCGCTTCCTATTCGAGCAAGGGCCTTCTCGTTCCGGATGAAGCCACTGTCGAAATTTTTGGCCGCTATGTGGAAGGTCTTGTCAATACGAACAAGCTCAATCCGGCTAAGGATACCCTTCTCCTTGACGGTATTCCTCGTACGGTTGCTCAGGTTGATCTTATCAAGCCGATCGTTGACGTGAAACACATCTTCGTTCTCGACATCAAGGACGAAGAAACCATCGTAGCGCGTCTCCTCAACCGTGCCAAGATCGAAGGCCGCAAGGACGACGCTGATGTGAACGTGATCAAGAACCGCTTGAACGTTTACAAGGAATCGACCGCTAAGGTTCTCGAAAAGTATGATCCGAAGATCATCAGCCACATCACGGGCGACAACACTCCGGACGAAGTTTTCTTGGACGTGCTCAAGGCTTATGTGGACTTTACCAAGTCTGCCAAGTAATTTTCAAAAATTCCGTTTTTGAAAAAGGACCGCTTCGGCGGTCTTTTTTTGTACTTACGGATTCTTCGGGGCTTTAAGACTTGGGGTCATAATTTCTATCTTTGCGACTATTCATGCATGATGCAAAAAAGGAGCTTTCAATGGCAACATTCGTGATGGTGAACGGTATCCCGGGTAACATGGGAAAGATCGTTGCAGAGACCT
>FLNW01003736.1_pt1 | contig 12126 bp, 10 predicted proteins | sample 1140371 | NCBI WGS metagenome assembly FLNW01 (sample SAMEA3878170, study PRJEB12797) | bioreactor metagenome | biome: Moose rumen | place: Sweden | collected 2011-10
ACCACGACGCCTGTTGGAATATGGGTGAGTCGAACGGCGGAGTCCGTCTTGTTGATGTACTGACCGCCTGCACCCGAAGAACGGTACGTGTCCATGTGAATGTCCGCTTCGCGAATATCCACATCGACTTCTTCTGCTTCTGGGAGAATGGCGACGGTTGCTGCCGATGTATGGACGCGGCCCTGTGTTTCGGTATCGGGAACGCGTTGTACACGATGCACGCCACTTTCAAATTTGAGAGTGCCGTAGACGCTGTCGCCTTCGATAAAAACACGAATTTCCTTGTAACCGCCGACGGTTCCTTCGGATGCGTCTTGAACGGTCGTCTTCCAACCCATGCGGTCGCAATAACCGCGGTACATGCGGAATAGGTCTCCGGCAAACAGGGCGGATTCGTCTCCACCGGTGCCTGCGCGAATTTCGAGGGTCGCATTGCGGAAGTCCCAGGGTTCTTTTGGAACCATTAAAATCTGGAGTTCATTTTCCAATTCTTCGAGCCGCTTTTCAATTGGCGGAATTTCTTCCTTGGCGGCTTCGGAAAGTTCCGGGTCGTTTCCGGCGAGGACTTGCTTCCATTCTTGCAGGTCGCTTGAAAGCTGAACGAACTCCTTTGCTTTGAGGCAGCTCTTTTCGAGGCCTTTGTATTGCTTTTGGAGTTTGGTGTACTTGGCCTGGTCGGCAACCACATCCGGAGAAGCGAGTTCCGATTCCAGTTCTTCGTATTTTTCGATGACTTTTTGTGCGGCGTCTAACATTGCACCCAAATTTAGAAAATTTGGATGCTATAGTTGCTCTAAGAAGGCGATTCGCTTTTCTATAGGTGGGTGCGTTGCGGTAAAGAAGCTGAAAAAGCTTCCGTCTTCAGAGCTGTCGATAAAGAGCTGTTGCACGGCAGAGTCCTTAATCGTTGGAATATCGGAATTTCCGGAAATTTTACGCAGGGCGCTAGCGAGCGCCCAAGGCTTGTGCGTGATTTCTGCACTCCCGGCGTCTGCCAAGTATTCTCGTTTGCGGCTTACTGCAAAGCGAATAAAAAAGGAAAGCAAATAGGCGAAGTAACAAAGAATCATCATGAAAAAACAGAGGATTAAAATGGATCCAGCGCCTTTGCCCCTTTTGCGGGAAGAACTTCCGACGGTTGCAAATCCCGAACGAAGTAAATAATAAAAGAGCTGGGCGAGCAATAAAAAGATTCCGACGAAGACAATGGAGACAATCATCACGCGGGCATCGTTATTTCGGATGTGCGAAAGCTCGTGAGCGATAACGCCTTCGAGTTCGTCGTCGTCGAGCTTTTCGATAATCCCCTGGGTGAGCGTAATGGTGTATGTGCTTTCGTTGATGCCGCTTGCGTAGGCGTTCAGGCTGGGAACGTCAATGATTTGAACTTTGGGCATGCTTGTGCCCGTTGCAACGCAAAGATTTTCGATAATGTTGTAAACGCGCTTGTTCTCTTTTCGCTCAATGGAACGCGCGCCTGTTGAATAACTGATGATCGATACGTTGTAAAAGTATGCGATGAGAAACCAGGCCAGAACGCACAAAAAACCGATGGGACCGACTTTTGTGAAGTATTCAAAGGCGTTATGTTTCCATGGAATCGCGACCATGCTGTTTAGCTGCTCGCTAAACGCCCAAATGTAACATGCCGCATAAATTAACCCGAGGACGATCGCCGGGAACGATAAGAGCATCAACACGCAACTGCGATTGTTGCGTGTAATCTGCGTTTGCAGCCCAACGTATTTTGGTTGCACCATAGAAAACAGAACGGATTGCAAAAATTAGAACTGGACTTTGGGAGCTTCTTCGAGAGTGGCCCTGGAATCTCCCACATCGAACATCGGTTCCTTGTGAAAACCGAAAGTCTTTGCGAATAGATTGGCTGGAAAGGTCTGGACCTGATTGTTGTATTCCTTTGTTGCGGAATTGAAAAAACGGCGACTTGCGGCGAGCTTGTTTTCGATGTCGGCGATTTCTTCCTGGAGCTGTAAAAAATTCTGGTTTGCTTTCAGATCGGGGTAGGCTTCGAGAGTAACCTTCAATCCGTTGAGGGCAGAGGTGAGCTTACTTTCGGCGGCGATTTTTTCGTCAACGGTTTTAGCGGTGATGGCGCCGGCTCGGGCTGCGGTCACGGCCTTGAGCGTTTCGCTTTCGTGCTTTACATAGCCTTTTACGGTTTCGACGAGCTGTGGAATCAGGTCGTGGCGCTGCTTTAATTGAACGTCGATGTCTGCAAAGGCGTTTTCGCGGTTGTTGCGCAGGCGTACAAGCGAGTTGTAGATGCTGATGATGGCGAAGATGATGATCACGATCGCGATGATGAGGATGAATCCAAGACTCATAATGTCCCTCGGTCTGTAAAATTTGGAACTTTTGCTACTGAAAGTAATATATAACATTTCTTTGGCGAAATAAACTTTAATTTATGGGAGATGGGTATAGCGGTTTTGGCAGTATTGGTGGTAATTCTTGCCTTTCTGATCTGGGGGTGGGATTTTGTCGTTTTACGCGACGAACGGGGACGTTTACTCAGCCGAAAAATGCATTTGCAAAAGGCTGACGAAGGGGCTTTAATCGGTCTTGCCTATGGAACTTATTCGTTTGAAATTTGGCATCGGGGGCTTTTGCACTGGAAACCTCGCCTTTTTAAAACGATTACGCTTGAACACAATGAAGTGACCGAAAATGAATGGAATTATTCGGTAAAGCTCGATGCGGAAGCAAAAGCTTTGCGATCCTTGCCGGATGATGCTGATACACGTCATCTCTATGCGGAATATTTGACAGACTCGATTTTGCTTCGGGCTTCAAAGGGGTCTTTTTTTAAAATATTGAACAATGTGTATTTGTTGCGCAACAGCTTGAACGATACAACGCACATCGATTCGGTTTTGATTCATCCGACCGGAATCTACCTGTTTGAAAATGTGTTGAAAACGGGATGGATTTATGGCGATGTGAATGCCAAATTATGGCATGCGACAAAGATGCGGGAAGGCATGACGAAGGAATCGAACTTTGAAAATCCGATGCTTCACAGTGTGCGCAATGAAGAGGCTTTGCGACGCCTGTTTGAACGCGTAGACATTCCTTCGATTCCATGCTTTTCGTACATCGTCTTCGATGACAAGGCCGTGCTGAAGGATATTCCCGAAAGTACGGTGGGACGCAAGCTTGTTTTGAGATCCCAGCTGCTGCAGAGCCTAAACCGCACGTTCAGCTTGGCACGTCCAGTGTTCTCTGAAACAGAAATCGGCGAATTCGCAAAGGAACTCGCCGCATTATCCGATCCATTGGAAGCGGTTGTTGAACGTTAAAGTTTGAAGTCGAGGCCAACAGCTATGTTGTGGCTTGTTCGGTCGTACGTTTTGGTGACTCCGCTTGTTTCTTTCTTTTTGTAATCTTCGTATATCGTTTCCATGTAGCCGATTTGCACTTGGAATTTCGGGTTGAAACGGAATGCGATGCCGCCGCCGATAGACCAGGAGTCCGTGACAAAGCTCAGATCGCTGATATATTCGTCGGTGATGCCGTAAAGTGTGCGTTGAACGCCCGCAGAAATCGTGAACTGTTCCACGATATCCGCTTCGATGCCAAAGACGAATTCATTTTCGTCGCCGTCCAGATCGTCTTGCTTGTCGTTCGGGTAGCTTGCGAACGTGTCGAAGTAATGGTGATAACCGATGCCCGTGCGGAGCCAATCGAACCATGCGTAACTCACGCCAACCGAAAGAATCGCCGGCAAGTCGTTTTCGCTTTTGGCGCCATCTGCAAATTGAGGCATTATCGCGGCGACGGTCGCATCGATTTCTTCGGTGTCGGTTTCCATTTCTATGGAAGTGTTGTGTTCGTACTTGATTCCTGCGGAAAACTTTTTATAGTGGAAACCAAGGCTTGCGATAGGGGTGATTCCCCAGCCGGTCTGTTCGCAGTCGAGTAACGTTTTGGTGAACATGGCGTTCAACGTTTCGTTATCGAGCGAAGACTTCATTGTGCCTTCGTAAGCGTTGTACGCATAATTGATGCGAGCGCCAAGGAATGCCGAGAACATGTCGATGAAATGGTAGCTCGCGCCGAGCTGCCATGCGTAAACGTATTGCTTTCCGATGAACTTTGTGCTGAAAAGATCGGTTGGGTTTGTAATGCCGGCTGCTGCAATGAGCTTGGTCAATGCGGGATTTGCGCCTGCCTGTGTACTGATCATTGCCGAAATCAGCTGATCGATCATGGGAAGCCCGTCGTAAAATTTGGCTTCTCCACCGCCGCCGATCAAAAAGAAACCGCCCGACAGGGCAAAGTCGCCGTGGTGCCAGTTTATGAGCAAACTAGGCATAACCGGCACAAAGGACTTTCCTTCGTAATCACCATAAAGATCGGTTTTGATTTCGCGGGTTTGCCAGACGGTTTGGCTGTTGACCGAAGCGTAGAGGCCGTCTTCAGCAAAAGCGGTACCCGCCGGGTTGTAGTAAACGGCGGAGTTTGTAAGAGAAGCGTCCTGGGCGAAGTTTCGAACGAAGTCCACGGACTGGTTTGTATTGTGCATGATGCCACCTGCAAATGTAGCGGTAGCTAACAGCGGAAGAAGTTTGGGGATTTGCATCGGATTTCTCATAGTGCCGCGCAAACTAGTTAAACAAGCGTTTTGTTACAAGATTGTGGAGAAACTGCAAGTAATTCGTTACATATAAATGAATTGTCGTTTATTTATGAGGTTGTTCTCTTTGCATAGTTGAATCTCTGTTCACCAATGAGCGTCCTGGTTCAAAATGTGGATTTTCTAATTTTGGGAATATGGATACGAAATTTGAATTTTTGACCCGCGTAGAACGTCTTCTTGGTGTGGATGCATTAAAAGCTGTGACGGAAAAACGAGTGATTGTTTTTGGCGTTGGAGGCGTCGGCTCGTGGTGCGTCGAAAGTCTTGTGCGGTCGGGAATTCAAAAAATCACGATTGTGGACAGCGATTGCGTTTGTGTTTCGAATATGAACCGCCAATTGATGGCGACGACGAAGACTGTGGGTGCAGTCAAAGTGGAAGCCTTAAAACAGCGCTTGCTCGAAATCAATCCTTTGGCGGAAATCGATGCGCGCAAAGAAGTCTTTTCTGCGGAAACCGCCGAAAATTTTCATTTGGAAAATTATGATTACATCGTGGATGCAATCGATTCCTTAAAAGACAAGGCGCATTTGATTTTGACGGCTTGCAAGACTAAAGCGACGCTTTTTTCTTCGATGGGCGCTGCGTTGAAAATGGATCCGACAAAGATCCATGTCGCGGAATTTTGGCAAGTTCAAGGCTGCCCGCTCGCACGTGCGTTGCGAACCAAGTTCCGTTCTGCACACATAAAGCCCGCTCGAAAATTCAAATGCGTGTACAGTGAAGAACTTTTGCAAAATCGTGGTGAAACAAATGAATCCGATGTGCGCAAGGCTCAAATCAACGGAGCTCTTTCGCATATAACGGCAATTTATGGATTTACAATAGCTGGGTTGGTTGTCAAGGACATCGTAGATAAATTTCAAGCTCTTGAAAAATCCAAAAATTCCATTTAAAATAAAAAGTTCGTTACTAACAAATCTTCTGGTGTCACTGGATGCGGTTCACGAACTTGCTAAAAACAACCAATGGCCCATATTCATATTTTAACGTCTAACAGAAAATCTTATTTACTATAAGGCTGAAAAATCGTAGACTTTACTTTCTGGGAAGAGAAGTCCTGCTGCGGATTTCTTTATTTTGAAACTTATGCAATCTCCACCTTTTTTATCTCGTGGACGTCCTAGTAGCAAATCTACAGTGATTAAACTTTGTTCAAGCAACGTATCAAATTGGGGAACTATTGGATTTCTTGTATGTTCTATTTTCGTGAACATGAACTGCTCACGTCCATCATCAGCCCTGCGAGAATCAACTTCAATCCAAAACGTTTCATGATGTTTTGTTAAAAGTTGCTTATGTAGCGTCTGCAACCTCCAAACTGCAACGTCCGCAATTTTCTTATATTCATTATCCTCTAGAATTTTATCTTCTATTTCTAACAAAGAATCCAAATAATTAACATTGAGACGCAAGTTTTGGGAATTTGGAGACTTGCAATAAAGAGTATTTCGATAAGACTTCACACCACCAGAAATATAGCCATATTTTTCTACAATTTCTGCACCACTTTTCAAACGACTAATATCCCAATCGGGGACCTTACAAAAGAGATTCTTTTTTATGCTAGGGCGTTTGCTTCGAAAACTTTTCAATTCTATACCCTTGTAGTCCGGAAGGGGCGAATCATTCATATCAATACCTAGCAAAGCTTCAACTTCACGCCCAATCGCGGTATCTGCATTTAGTTTAGTGTCAATCCATTCATTTCGATACTTCATCAAATTGGAAAGTAATTCCTGAGAAACACTATTAGCAACATCAAACATTCCCAATATTAAATCGCGCAAAGGATTCACAACATCCGTTTCACAAAAAAGACAGATATCCACTTTAGACAAATTTACTACATGAAGTTCATTTGGAGAAGAAGCTATTATTGCATGAATGTCATCAGCATCTGTAGTTTCCTTTAACCCATAAATCCAAAGCCTAGGATCTCCATCTTTTGTTTCAGGGCGATACAACGAAGTGACGGTTTTTATAATTTTCGATCCTGTATGAATAAAAGTTGATTTAGAAACTTTATTTTCTTGCCCTTTTGATTGAACTGCATAATCATGAACGTTATTTTCTTTAAAATAGGCTCTCATCGGTGCCGTAGCATCAAGGATGGACTTTTTTAAGCCTGTTGCGGTTATTTGAACTGGGGTAAATGGAATGTTATGGTTTACTAAATATTCAATATTCTGCTTTTCAAAGGAATTAAAGGAACGCATATGAATCATATTATGATCTTACTTAATAGATTTCAAAATAACGTTTCCTATCGCTCTCGCCATCAATGGTGGAACAGCATTTCCTACAAGCGTATATTGGGGAATTTCGGACTTACGTTTATCACCACCCGTTTGTCGCTTTCCCTGAAAAACAAAAGAATCGTCAAACGACTGCAAACGAGCCATTTCACGAACTGTCATTGCACGAAACTCGGAATAATGAACAAAATCATCCGGCATAGTCACAACAGTCGGGCTTTGTCCCGTCGGATTCAGAACTGTATAATTTCGCTTGTTCGATTCAAGATTTTCTTTTTTCAGCTCCGCCTTGCAAGCTTCATCGTAATCACCATGCTTCGCAATGATTTCAAGACGACGCTTAACCTCAGGATTTTGAGAACTTGTCTGATGATTAAACAAAGCATATTCTGCATGTGCAGACGGATTTGCTAGATCTTCATCATTCTTGACATAGAATGGTTTAGCGTCAAAAATAAATCGATGTCCCAAACGGCCTTCACGTGACCATTCCGCATAAGTCCTCGATTCACCCTCTGATTTTACAGGGCCCGCAACGTCACGGCTTTTGACAAGTGAATCTAACTTTTTATTTTTCTTAGGAATTCCATATTCAGTACAAGTTTCGCCATTACCAATAAAATCAAGATCTGAAATAGCTTCATAGACTGTTACTTTTTCTTTTTCAGAAACTGTCGCCGGGATGTCGGTAATTAGTTTCTGATCATTTCTACAGCCGATAAAAAGAACTCTTTCACGATTTTGCGGTACACCGTAATTAGACGAAAGAACCACAATCGGCTTATCGATACGATACAAACGAACCGCGTCTAAAATAGAATCAAACTTATCTTTCGACCCCACTTTTTCTGACAACTTTGATATTTCAACAAAACATTCGTCCAAAGTCATCGCATAAACTCGAAGCATTGACTTGAATTTTTCAACTTCATCCGTTTGTCTATCAAATTCTTTGATGTTTTCTAATGCGATTTCAATTCTGTGCACAATGGAATCATCTTCAAGCGATTCGATAAACTTATTCATCGGATCTACAAAAGCGTCGTTATCGATATCCGAAGACGATTTTTCTTGAATTATCAAGGACCTTATTTTATTTCGAGAAGCACTGTGTTTCAAAAGACTTATGCCGTGGCGAACAGTCGCCACATTCGCATCAGATTTGCTGGCCCGATAATCTATTTCACGAGTCATTTCCTTGAATTTTTCTTCGATAGTGTCAAAGAAATTTTCAATGAATTTTTCTGTCTTGGAATCATCTTCAATTTCCAACCGAACTTTGGCAAGCAAGCAAGTTTTCTCAAAGTTCGATACCGTTTTGCCAAGCAATGAATTAAGGTAATCATAAAGTTCACGGACTTTCGTCATGTCAATCATGGAACGAATTTGGCTCATAATTTCATCTTTGAAATGTCCATGATCCTTCGTCAAAATGCCCTTGACATTTTCCATTACGAAATACTTCGGACGAAGTTCCGTTATCACCTTGAGGTAATGTTCAAACAAGTTGTCTCGCTTGTCATATTTGCGTCGGCGGCCCGACAAACTAAAAGATTGACAGCTAGGACCTCCTGTAACAACATCAATTTCCCGGGAACCTATTTTTTTTTTCAAATGCTCAACAAAAGTTTCGGACATAATGTCTTCACACAAAAAGTCCGTATCTAAGCCGAGCACATTATTGTATCTTGCCCGATGCGTCAATTCACAATTAGAATTGATATCGCTGGCTAGAATGAAATCGTAATATTTTTCGTCTGTATAGGATTGAAGAAAGCCTTCGCTAATACCACCAGCACCAGCGAAAAGATCTAAAAAAGCCACGGCTTTTTTTCCTTTCAAAAATGATTTCTTCTGACTCATGAAAATTTTCCTATTTCATACGAAACAAATATACATTCATCCAATCGTCATTTTATGACAAAAAGTCTTCTGTCGGCATAGTCATAAGGCTCTTGAAAAATCCAAAAATTCCATTTAAAAAAGTTCCCGATTTCTCGGGAACTTTTTTAATTAAGGAAGGGAAGAAGTTTACTTGAGACCCAAGGCGTCGTCCATGCCTTCGATCAAGGAACCGTTGCGGATGACTTCGAATCCGCCGGTGTAACCCCAATGCTGCCAAGGAATCTGGAGAGAATCGCAAGCCTTGCGGACAGCGGTGAGGTAGTTCAAACGGGATTCTGCGGTGGATCCGACATTGTATGCGCCGAATTCGTTGATGATGACCGGAACCTGATTTTCGACAGCCCACTTCTTCGCTGTGTAAATCTGGTTCAGAATGTAGCCGTCGCTACCGGTCTTGTAATAATTCTTGACCGCGGTTTTAATCCAACTTGCCGTAGAAGCGTTCACGCCGAAGTCCGAAGAGTATACGGACCACTTGGTCGTGTCATATGGGAACGGAATGTTCTTGATAGAAACGGCTTCCGTCCAAGAGGCGCTCTGGTGGGTAAAGATATACGGTTCGTAAGAGTGCACCGCGTAGATGATGTTGTCATCGGTAAACGGAGTTCGCTTGGCGAGGAGCGCAATGGAATACCACTGGGCGTCACCGAAGATAATCGTGTGCTTGGTGTCGACCGTACGGATGGAATCGATCATGCCTTGTGCAGCGATCGTCCAGTTGGCCTGCGTCACCTTGCCGTCCTTCATATCCGGCTCGTTCAAAAGTTCAAAGAAGAGGTCTTCGCGTTCGTTAGAAGCATAGTGAGCGGCGACAGCCTTCCAAACTCCTCCCATCATAGCGAGGTACTTGGCGTCGGTCGAAGATGTGACGTTATAGCTGTTATCGTATTCGTGGTAGTCGATCGTGAGAGACATACCATAACGTTCGGTCCAGTTCACGAAGGAGTCAAGGACGATGAAGATGGAGTCGTCCATCTGGAGTTCAACCTTGCCTGTGGTATCTGCCACGTATTCGTCGCGGTTGGTAGCGTAAAGATCCAAGTCGATTGGGAGACGGAGTGCCTTGAATCCGTTTTCGGAAAGAATCTTGACGTCTTCTTCGCCGAGTTCGAATTCGCCGGTGAACTTGCCGTCCGCTTCTTCAAGCCAGTTGGTAAAGTTCACGCCCTTGTCCAAATACTTCATGGCTTTTTCCTGAAGCGGCGTATTGATTGCGATGTCGCCAATCTTCGGAGAAATAACCTGCGGAGTGTGGATTGTCATATCGGCCTGCTTCGGCGGAAGGTCTTCTTCCGTAATGAAGTAGATGTCATCGATCATTACGGAATCCACTTTGCCGTTACCCTTGGCTTGGAAGCTCACGTTGGTCACGTTTGCCGGGTTGAACGCGACCGCTTCGCCCCAACCGCCTTGAACGAGATTGTTGAAGTCAATTGTGACGGTTGTCCAAGTGTCGGACTTTTTCACGGCAGAAAGGTGCACGTCATAATCGAGAACGTCGGAAGTTTCCACGTGAATGTAGTGGGCTGCACCCTTGTAAGAATAGCGGATGCCTGCGTATTTGCTTACATCGATCGTGCTTGGAATTTCAAAGCCCCAGCCTACATACGGGTCGTAAGCGTATCCGCCCTTGTCCAAGGTGAATTCGACCTTAAAAGCGTAAGCGGAACCGTTGTCTGTCGGGGATGCGATCGGATTGCCGCTTGCGTCAACCGGAGTCGTGATAACGGATGCCGCGTCATTGTCGTTGTCGTTGTAGGTGTACCAACCGCTTCCGATTGCAGTTTCGCCGTCACCGTCTTCCATGTTGTCTAACAAAAGACCGTTGACCGGAGCGGCGATACTCGAACTGGAAGTTGCTACTTCCTCGGAAGAAGAGCTTTCTGCCGCATTGGTCGCAGAACTTTCTTCGAGTACTTCTTCGGAAGAAGAACTCAGCTCGTCTGGACCGGCGCTGGATTTATCGTCGGAACAGGCGCTTGTCCACAGGGCAAATGCGGATGCTGCAGAAATGAGTGCTAGGTTACGAAAGCGCATAAAGTCTCCTATTAAAAAGGTTCGGATTAAAGATAAAGTAAAAAAAGGCAAAGGGTCAATTTGAATACCAATTAAAATATGCAAAATGTATCAACTGTATTGGACTTGGGTGGAGATGTTGACGGTGGAGGCAAAGTTTTTCCGAAAGGATCTGGGGAAATAATTATATTTCAAGGATCAAAAACATGAATCGCTAACTGAGGATGCTCCGAGATGCGACCTTTTGCACAGATGAAAGCCTAGAAGTATTTGCCAGTTTTGACTGGCCTTGTCATGATGACGATACGCTTTCTAACGGAATGGAATCTTTTCCTCAAGTCGAAAATGCTGAAGACTTGCCCAATTGCACAAAGAATCGCGAAGACTCGATTCTGGTGACATTGGACGAAAATGTGGTTTATCGATGTTCTGCCTAGCTGTACGCAGAACTATGCGCCAGAAGTCCCCAGCGATAGTTCCGGAACGGGAATTGATTTTTATTCGATTCCGATTGAGCAACGTGAGGCTACTCAAAAATTGTATTATGCTCAGAATACCCCAAACTGCTCGATAAAACTTCTCGGGCTTTTGGATTCCCATGTAGAAAGCTCCTGTTTTAACTCTGTGATGCAGGTCTTTGTGGGGGATACGGTGGTTTGGAAGCATTCATTGCTCAGTCGGCAACTTAGCGAAAAACCGTGGTTTTCAGTGAGTTCGGTTGCCGGGAAATTTGTGGTATGACGGACGAAGGAGACGTCGCGATCGTTTACCCGACGGTTGGGGATTTTGATGAAGTCGTAAAAATAAGACTGTTTTCAGGAATTGAAAAAAAGATATATTTGTCTATGGAGGATCGAGATGGTATGAATTTTTGGGTAATTTTTCTTCTTGTGTTTGGTCTGTTGTCTTGTTCTGAAAATGGACAGTCGTCAGATAATGTCTTGACTGTTCCCGAAAGTTCATTCAATGATTCCCTGTGTCAAAGTTCTTCAAGTGCGAATAGCGAAAATAAGGGAACGGACGACGATGCCACGAAGCAAATCTTTTGCGGTTTTGCCCAAAAAGGATTGTTTGAACAAGGCTCCAAAATTTATTTGCTGTCGATAGACGCCAAGGGCGACTTGGATACTCTTGAGGTTGATTCTACCTACGATAGGTACGGGCGTTTTTCGATTTCTTTGACTGTGTCCCATTCAGCTAATGCTGTTATTGCTGTAATAGGTAAGGATTATTCGATGATTTGGAATAATGTTCTTGGTGAAATTGATACTTTGTATGGGGCTCCGG
>FLNW01003338.1_pt1 | contig 12111 bp, 12 predicted proteins | sample 1140371 | NCBI WGS metagenome assembly FLNW01 (sample SAMEA3878170, study PRJEB12797) | bioreactor metagenome | biome: Moose rumen | place: Sweden | collected 2011-10
GAGCTCTGTCGTGTATATGCAGCAAAGGGCAAGAAGTTCTATGGAATTGAGCTTGATAAGATCACCGTATCTTATGCAGATGAAGGGGCTGAGACCAGCGTTGATACCATTACCAGGGTAATATTCAACGGACGTGACTTCAAGGCTGCTCAGGGCGATAAGGGCAACACGGTAACTATTAAGGGAACTGTTGCAGGAAGTATCACCAGTAACGGTATGGAAGCTCTTTAATCAGAATAATATGCAAAATTGGAGGTAATCAGAATGGATTATAACGATATCGATATTACGGAAAAAGAACAGGCTTTGCTGTCTGAAGCGAAGAAGCTTGAAGCTGAGAAAGCTACGGTTGTTGAAGGCAAGTCGGTCATTGAACAGCTCAAAGCTAAGTATAAGGGAATGGATGTCAAAATCTATGAGATCACTATTCCGGTGACGGAAGATGATGATACAGAGGTCGAATATACTTATCTGTTCAAACGTCCAAAAGAACAGTCGTATGACAGATATGTCATGACTGTATCGAAGTCTACCACCAAGGCGTCCAAGGCGTTTGTAAGCGATAACATCGTTGATGAGATGCGGGATAAACTTAAAGAGGATCTTGCAGAATATCCGGCAATGGCTATCAACATTTCTCAGAAGCTCCTTGCAATGCTCGGACTTGCTGACAGTGTCTATGTAAAAAAGTTATAGACGAAGCCAAAGAGGAGATTGAATCAAATCCTCTTGAGAGTGCAAGGCTTCTGATAGAGACGTATCTTCCGGGGCATATGATACCCTCGGAAGATATGGAGATTGAAGACTTGCTGAGATTAACGGCAAAGGCTGAGTATATCAGAGACCTGAAGATTGCTGATATTCAAGCCGGGATAATTCAGGCATTTAATCAGATGTATGGAGAAAATCAATGAAAGGGGATGATCTTAGTGGCAATGGATTCGGTTTTTAAACTGTCAGTCTTTCTTAACATGGTTGATAACATGACAACACCTATGTCAAAAGCAACTAATGCTATCAATGGCGACCTTGATAAGATTAAGGATGCCACTAAGAGTGTTTCTCCTGTTGTTGAAGACACAACAAAAAAGTCAATTATTAATGTTGAAAAACTGAGCAATGCTTTCGATGGCATGCAAAAAGCGGGTGCCATAATGACGGGTGCGGGCGTTGCACTTGTCGGAGCCGGAGCAAAGATGGTGTCTGCTACGTTTGATACTCAGAATGCTCTTGGAGAGCTCAGATCACTCGGGGTTGAAGACCTTAAGGCTGTAGAAGATGCTGCAAAGAGTTTTTCCGACACATGGGCCGGAACTACCAAAAGCGACTTCATTACGGCATCATACGACATAAAGTCAGGTATTGCTTCCCTTACTGATGAGGGAGTGGCACAGTTTACGGAGCTTGCGGCGCTGACGGGCAAGGCTACAAAGTCTACCACCGGAGAGATGGGCTCGCTGTTTGCTACAGGATATGGTATATATAAAGGTTTTTATGATGATATGTCAGACCTTGATTTTGGGGAAATGTTCTCGGTTGGTATAGCGACAGCTGTTAAGAACTATAAGACGTCCGGCTCACAGATGGCGGCGTCGATATCAATGCTTGGTGCCACGGCAACTAATAACAATGTCCCTCTTGAAGAACAGCTTGCAATTTTGGGACAGTTACAGACAACTATGAGCGGTTCGGAAGCTGCCACAAAGTACAAGGCATTCCTTAACCAGGCAGCCAAGGCGGGCGAAGAACTCGGGCTCACATTTACAGATGCAAACAATCAGCTGTTATCTACTCCGGACATCCTTGATGCCTTAAAGAGTAAATACGGCGATACTATAGATGCTGTTGAAAAACAGGAACTCAAGAAGGCGTTCGGCACTGATGAGGCGGTTGCAATGATCGACCTCTTATATCAGAATGTCGGAAGCCTGAGGACGGGAGTTGATGATCTTGCCGGATCAATGCAGAAAGGCACGGCGGTCACAAAGGAAATGGCTCAGGCTATCCAGGACACTCCTGAACAGAAGTTCCAAACAATCAAACAACAGATACATAACAATGTTGAGGAGCTTGCCGGAAATCTGCTTCCTACGGTCAACGAGGTGTTTGATAAGGTAAGCGGCTTCATCAAGCAGGGCTCTGACTGGATAGCTAACAATCAGAAGACGGTAGCAAGTATCACTCAGATAGTGATAGCGCTGACGTCATTCCTGCTCATAGGCGGTGGAATACTTACTGTAGTCGGTACTGTTGGTAAGACTATCCTTTCACTCAATAATGCCTTTAAGATGGTAAGAGGTGCTATTAATGGATTAAAGACTGTACTGACTGTTGCCAAGACGGCTATGGGCGGACTGAATGCGGCGTTTCTTGCTTCACCTATAACGTGGATTATAGCGGGAATTGCGGCACTCGTGGCTATATTCATCGTTCTTTGGAACAGATCAGAGGCATTCCGGAGCTTTTGGTTATCACTTTTTGATCAGGTAAGAGCTGCCGTTCTCGGAGCATGGCAGACTATTAAGCCGGGCCTTGAACAGCTCGGAAATGCTTTGATGAGTTTGTGGGAAGCTGCTCAGCCTATCATTCAGATCATAGAACAGATAGGTGCGGTCATCCTTGTGGTGCTTGCCGGGATATTCATGGGAGCCGTTCAGGGAGCTGTTGCAGCGCTGCAACCCCTGATCGGTGCGTTGACCAATGTTGTTGACTTCATAACCAATGTTGTTAATGCAGCCATAGCACTGTTTTCGGGTGACTTTTCCGGAGCTATGGATTATGCAGGTGCAGCGGTGGATGATTTCGTAAGCTTTTTCACTAACGGATTTGATGCAATACTGTCATTCCTTGGCGGTTTTGCAGACGGCTTCTTAAGTGTGATCGACACGGCACTGTCGGCTGTTGGAATAGATGCATCTGAGAAGATCGCAGAGATCAAAGACGGAATATCTTCAGGACTTGAAGCGGTTAAAGGTATGTTCTCTGATGTGATGACTGCTGCAGGAGATACGGTCAAAGAGAAACTTGGCAATATTAAGAATGCCTATGAAGAAAATGGCGGCGGCATCCGTGGAATAACAGCTGCTGCTATGGAAGGAGTCAAGGGATATTACACTGCAGGACTTACATTTATTGATAACCTTACAGGCGGTAAGCTTACAGCTATCAAGGATAAGTTTACTAATAAATGTGACGAGATCAAAGGAAAGGTCTCTGATAAATTTGAAGATATCAAGAGCACTGTCGGAGATAAGATTGACGGTGTGAGAGACAAGGTATCAACCGGAATGGAAGCTGCCAAGACGGCTACCGAAAACCAGCTTACAGCTATGAGATATACTTATGTTCGGCATGGCGGCGGCATTGAAGGAACTGCTGCGGCGATGATGACCGGAATACAGAACACTTACCGTGCCGGTTACAACATCATCAATAACCTTACAGGTGGAAGACTTGAAGCTGTCCGGAAAACATTTCAGGGCAAACTTAATGCGGCAAGGGATACAGTAACATCAATATTTGACAGTATCCGCTCAGCAATACAGAGTAGGCTTGATGCTGCAGCGCAGACGGTAAGAGCTGCCATAGACAAGATAAAGAGCTTCTTTAAGTTTGATTGGAGCTTGCCAAAACTTAAAATGCCGACAATTGACATTCAGGGTAAGTGGAGCATGAATCCACCAAGTGTACCGAAGTTCTCGGTTAAATGGAATGCTGAAGGTGCGATACTTAACGGACCTCAGATATTTGGCAGAGTAGGCAACACGTTACTTGGAGGTGGTGAAGCCGGGCAGGAGGCAGTGCTTCCGCTATCAAAGCTTTGGACTAATATGAGAGCAATCATTCAAGGCATATTCAATGACAACGATGATGACAGGCGTGATGATTCTCCAAAAGGTGCAGCTTCTGTAATAACAAATTATGTGGCACAAAAGACATCGACCTTCAGAAAAGAAACTGTTGAGACCAGGGAAAAAGAAACGGTCAACAATTCAGGCGAGTCGAAGGGCGGGACGACAATATACAATTATAACTACTTCAGCATTTATCCTAAGATGAGCGAAATCAGAGATCTGTCGCTCCTTCAGGACATGGCTGATGAACTTAAAGACTCAGCTAACAGCTCGGATATTGACCCTGAACTTGTTCCGACATGAGGTGATTAGATGCTATACGTTAAAGACAAGATAATGAAACTGAATGGAAAGGTGCTTGCCGGACAGGTAGGCAGTGTCGAGATTGAAGAAAGCGGCAATATTCAGGAAAAGACCGATAAGAAAGGACGCATCAAAAAGACGCAGGCGGTCGGCTATAATTCGTCCAAGGTCTATGTAAATATCATTCTTGAGGATACCAAAGACCAGACGTGCCTTCAACAGCTTCAGTCACTCGAAAAGATATTCCGGGCAACGAAACAGAAAAATCCTAAGTCGATGAAAGTGGTCAATGAGGATTGTGCTGCAAGAGGAATTAACAAGGTATACATCAAGGATTTTAAGAGTAAATACATCGTATCAGAAAGCAAAAGGACAGCCACTCTTGAATTGGCGGTACCTGGAACGGCTTCCCTTCATGTTCTAAAGAAAGTCAAAGGATCTTCGTCATCTTCGTCCAAGAAGAAAAAGAAAAACAATAAGAGCAAGAAGAACAAGAACAAGAGCCCGGCCAAGGATAACAAGAGTACATCGGCGGCTAAGAAAAAAGCTAAAAAACTTACTAAGTAGGTGGTGCTATGGATGGGAAAAAGCTCATTTCTCCGGAGTTCAGACTGACAATCGGGGATTATATGATAACAAGCGGAATGTCCGTGGAGTGTATATCAAGCAAAAAATCAAGACTTGATTGGAGCAGAATATCGTTAGAGTCTTCTCCTGAAGGATTGATCCCATTAGAGGATAATATGCCGGCGGTCTTGGAACTTGGATATGATGATGACTTCGATGAGCTCCTGAACGGATACTTGAGAAGAACATCTGAGGATTCATGGAAGGAACTGATCATCAAGGATGACCTTAAGAGACTTGAAGAGGCGACGATCAAAGGAACGTTTCTTGAGTGTGAGCCTCAGGATATTATCGTATATGCTCTGATGCTTGCGGGGATTGAGAACTATTCGCTTGATCAGACTAAGTATCCGAAGAAAGATAAGGTTGTTATAAAGGAGATGAACAGCCTCAAAGCAATAGCTGAAGTTGGTGCTATATGGAATATAAGCAAACCGTATTACTTCAAAAATAAGGTGTTCCGGTGGGGAACTGCTGAGGAACAGAATGATATATATATTCTTGAAGAAGATGAGACACTGATGTCCCTTGAAAAATCAGGAACGATGTGGAAAGCTGAGGTGATTGCCATACCTTGGATACATCATTCACAGGAAGTTATGATCAGACATACGGAATATACCGGGATTGTGGAAGTTGAGGAAGTCAAGATACAGAGCGATGCAAGCAGTACCAAGATGTTCATATGGTTTAGGGGTTGATCTGATATGGCAGATACATTAAGAAATTTTGTTAATAAGGCAATGGACGAGGAAATAACAGAGAATTATCCTCATTTAAGGCATCCGGCGTGTGTGTATGCGAAGGTTGTCTCAGTGAGCTCGAAGAATGGAATATACACAACCACGCTCAGAATACTTGACAAAAACAAACAGAAGGATCAGGAATACACAGACACTCCGAAGGTCAGAACTGAGATAGAAGTATCCAAGGGAGATATCGTAGTTGCAGTGCTTATGTATGGAGATGCTGATCCTTACATCATCGGGAGGTGCTGCTGATGCAGATAATAGACGTTGAAGATGAAGATATAAAACTTGATGATAATGGTCAACCTGTGTTTGCGGATGGTGATTTTGATATTGTGTCAGGGGATGAGTGCTGGCAACAGGATCTTAGGAATGAATCCTTAACTGAAGAGGGAGAACTATTCTACGAGGATGAAGAGGATGACGAGGCTTACGGTTTTGGTATGTTGGATTTTGTTCAGGCTGAAGATGATGATGAAGCCTTTTTGAAGACCGAGATTGAGCAGCGCATCCGGGGAAAACTGGATAAACGGATATATATTGATGGCGGTACGGTTCAGGTCGAAGTAATGACAGCCGGAAGAAACGGCATAGAAACAACAACAAAGTTCAGCCGCCTCGATGATGATACAATCTACAAACTCAATACCAATACTGATGATGAGAATAATGTGGAGGTGGATGTGGACTATGATTGATGAAAGTATATTAGACAGAATCATTCCTCTACCGGATGAAGATGAAAAGATGGAAGAGGTACAGGATGAGCTGATTGAGAAGGGATTTCCGGTGACAAGTTTTAAAAAAGGCGGCGTGATGTATCATTTACTGCGATTGTCTGTGTCGCTGCATTTGGAAATACTGGAACTTGCCCGGACAATATTGAATGCCTGTTTCTTTCAACACGCTGAAGGAGATTGGCTTGATATTAAAGCCGCCGACGTATCTAAGAGCAGGATCGAAGCCACCAAAACAAGAGGATATGTGACTGTTTACAGAAATGAATATGACCAGGCATTAAAAGTAACAAAAGGGCATGCTTTCAAGACTGAGCCTGATGTGACCGGAAAAGAATATAAGTTTTATGCAGTTGAGGATACCGTGATAGCTGCCGGAGCATCGAGTGGTACCGTACTTGTAGAAGCAGCTGAAGCCGGGACGTCATACAACATTGATGCTAACAGGATAACTATTTCAATGATCTACCTTGAGGGTATGGATCATGTAAACAATGAATCAGGGTGGTTATACCTTGAAGGTGCCGATGAAGAGTCTGATGATGCACTAAGGGCGCGGGGAATGGCAAGCTGGTCAGAGCTTGCATCACAGACTATTGATGAAAAGCTAAAGAATGCAGCACTGTCTATTCCGGGTGTTATCGGTGCGAATATTGATTCACAGCATCCAAGAGGACAAGGGACGGTTGATATCATCATAACCGGAACAGCCGGCACAGCTTCACAGACACTTATTGATGAGGTTCAGAATGCAGTCGATCGGCTGTCGGACGGATATTCAGACTTCCTTGTCAGGAGCGCAACGGTTGTCAACCAGGCCATCAACATCACTGTATATCTTGGAGCAGACGCTTCAACGGATGGCGTGGATGCTCAGGTCAAGACACTTATAGTTGAACTGATAAACGCTTCAAGAGATGATCCTAACACATTATACAGGGATATGATCATACAGGAATTGTCGAATAAGATTCCCGGTTATAAGAGAACGGCATTCATTACACCAAACGCGGATGTTGAACTTGCTGAAGGTAATGTGATTATAACGTCAGGTGAGTTTGTTACGGTATCTGTTCAGAATGTTCAACGGACATAAGGGGGAATGAGCATGGATAACTTCAAGGAATATATGTGGTATCTGCTCACTACTCCGTTCAAGAGAGTCAGGAAGAGTATCAATGCATGGTGGGTATGGTGTCAGGTTATCGGCGGATTGTTTGACGAAGCTAAGGAGGCTTTGGAAACTGCCCGTGAAGAGGGGATGATTGCTACATGCAGCCCGGAGCTTCTACCTATACACGCGGCTGAAAGAAGGCTGACAAGATATGCAGGGGAGTCTGAAGATAATTTCCGGAAGAGAGTAGCAATGTATGAAGAAGTCAGCATCCTTGGGGGACTGAGCAGAGGAATACTTCTTGCGGTTAAGAGTTTAGGATATGAAGATGCTGAGATAATAAGCGTTCCTGATTTTCTAGGAGATGATACAAGGTGGGCTGAGTTCTATTTAATACTTAACCTTACTTTTGATGAGGTACAGCCGGTTACACTGGATATTCTGAAGCAGTATGTCCGCCGATGGAAAAAGAGTGCCGCACTTGATAACTATTTCTTCAGGTATAAAGGAAGTATCAAGAACCCACACACGGCAAATGTGCCGATGGTCACATACAGAAAATACGTATCGTTTTGGATTTATCTTCAGCTTGATGGTAAATGGCAGCTTGACGGATCTCACTTGTTGGATGCGGATATTAACACTTATCCGACGTATATAGGATACACATATCCCGGAGGTGCGCTTCAAGAATATGTTAAAGGAGCTATGGCTGACTTCCAATCGGGAAGTGTAGAGCTGATCGAGGTAACGGCATTTGATATGTTCGGTCTGACGACGTCAGTTGATATGTTGAGTTTCTTCAGACTGGTACCAAAAGCGGCAAGCTACAGGATGACAACATTATTTGAACATACGTCTGTGTTGGGTTCAATAAGCTATATGCTTGATGCATTGAAAGAGACGGATGAGAACGTCAAAGTAACAGAAGGCTATCTGTTAAATAGTGACTATTTCACTTATTTGAAGTTGAACGGTCTTTGGAAGTTATCAGGCTCCAAGTTCCTTGATTCTCAATGGATGGAATACAACACCACGTTCAATTATGAGTCGGGTGTGTATAATACAATGACTAGCGGAAAGGTGGTCTTTCACAAGGAGCACAATCTTTACTACCTTGATGGTACAGAGGTGCTTGACGGAAGCAGAATCCTTGATGCTTACGAAGAAACGGAGGTTTTATAATGGCGACAAAGAGTTGTATTACAAATGCGAGGCGAGCTAAGGTAACAGAAGCGTCTCATACTACAGGAACGTTGTCCAAGATTAAGTGGATAGCCTTAGGTGATGGAGGTGTAGATGGTACCGGGGCGGTGATAGAACCACTTCCGGCTAATACAGCCTTGGCACACGAACTGATCAGAAAACAGTACACATCTTCACAAAAGATATCCAACACATGCTATGCATACACCATCAAGCTTGAAGAGAATGAGCTTGTTGGTGATTACATCAGTGAGATGGCTCTTATTGATGAGGCCGGAGATGTGGCGGCGTTCTCAAATTTCCTTGCAAAAGGTAAGGATGAGACTGAGGTAACATTTACTATTGAAGACAATTATTAAGGAGGGGTGAGATATGGCAAATATAACTCCCGCTGCCGATCCAACCTTTAATACCACAATGGAAGCTATGGATCGGACAACGCCGGCACACTTCTCTCAATTTAATACCAGAAACGAACAGCTGATCAACAACGATCAGTATTTACAGAATCATAAAGCCGAAGGACCGGGGCTTGAATTTGCAATAACAAATAATGGGATATTGAGAGTATATTACGGCGAAGATGAATGATTAACAGGAGGATATGAAATGGCAAGACCATATACAGACATAGCAGACAAGACCACTCTTGACGAGGTCAAAGAAATCTGCAACAAAACATATAACTATCTTGTAGAGGCTAATCCAATCTTTGGATTCGTTGAGCACATGAACACATTAGCTCCCGGATCAAGGATTGAGTACATAGGAGCCAACAAGGACTATACACCTATAACAGTAACGAAGGGCGGTGGCTACAGTTTGAATGACTGGGCCGGTTTTGAATGGCTTGAGGCTAATAAGCCATTCATGGTCAAAAGTACCGGTGAAGCTGACTACAGACTGGACGAAAGTGATTATACAAAAAAAGAGGATGGAACAGCCTCAGACGTTTCTAATACTTCATATAACGGCGGTGCTTTTTCGTGGGGAAAGAGGATATACCGCAATGAGATGATGGTTGGTGATGAGAGAATTGTAAGGTTTTGCATGACTAAGTCGGAAGGATTTGAGCCGGAGGGTTTTTTGGATCAGAGCAACAATGTACTTGAAGGCGTATGGATCCCAATGTTTTATGGCGCGATTGTCAATAGCAAAGGCACTTGTATAGCCGGAACACAACCGGATTATAACACAACAACGGCAGATGAAAAAACTGCAATAGATGCTTTTGGAAGCCGTGCATGCTTCTTTGGCGGTCCAATAGTACAGGTACTTATTGACCTGATGATAATGTTCTCTAAGACGTCAGGACTTCAGGAAGCGTATGGTAATGGTAATATGGACGGTTATAATGCCCCGGATACCTATAAGGGTGTTAAAGAAAATGCCGTTGTTGAAGGTGGTCAGTTTTATGGAACATCGGATGGTCATAGCCTTAATAAGATATTCCATTCGATTGTATTAGGAACATATCAACAATGGATGAGGGATCCTTATACGATATGTGTAAGTGGCAAACTTAAGGTATCGAAAAATTATACCTACAGTCTTACAGCTGAAGGATATCAGGATACAGGCATTGATTATACTAGTGTTGGCGATACCTCATGGCATTATCCTCATAGGTATAAGGTTGTGCCGGGATTCGGAGCTGTTCCTGATGAGCCACCTTATAACGGCAGCACTTCTCTTGGTGGTTGTGACGGCTTTGTTGTAAATGCCGGAATTACGGCTGTTGCCCTTCGCTTCGGCTCCTGCGGCCACGGGGCTCTCGATGGTCCCCGCGCGCTGTACTTGAACCGCACCGCCGCGTCTGCGTACTGGGACCTCGGCTGGGCTATTCTTCTGCTGCCACCTGTCGGCGTAGCCGCTTAGGGGGTTTGGGGGTGCAAAGCGCAAGCGAGCAATTCCCCCAAAAAGTTAAGCTCTTGAAATGTAGATCATAAAAAATAAAAGGGGAGGAAGCGGCGACACTCGGGCTGTTGCCCTTCGCTTCGGCAACTGCAACAACGGGGCTATCGATGGTCCCCGCGCGCTGAACTTGAACAACACCGCCGCGAATGCGAACTGGAACATCGGCTGGGCTTTATTCTATCTAAAAATGGAACATTAACATAAATGCCGCCTTCCTTCATTTACACCGCTGACGGTTGAAATACCGTTTATCCGCCATTATTGGTCAGGGGAGTGGAAATAAGTCCGATACAGGCATGACAGTAAAGCGGTCGCACCTGCTGTCATGAGGAGATAGAAGAAAAATATCTTATAGGAGTACAAATATGAGGCGTAAGGAGCTTCTAAACTCTTTTGTTACAGTAATACAAAAGGGATATAAACAGTACAAATACTTGTATCGTCAGATGCTTCAAAAATTTATAATCAGAAAAGCATACAAAAAGCTACGCAAGGGCAAGACTAAACGCAAGGAGATACAGTACATAGATGCCAATTTGGATGATGAAGTTGATAAGATGCAGCTCATGATCCTTAATACCAAACCGGAAGGAGTCAAGGTTGATCATCCGGAATTGGCATACAGACCAAAGAAACGAACACCAAAGTATATCAAAGAACATGGCAAGATCAGGAAGATCTATATGCCTGAAATACATGAACAGTGGCTGCATCATATAATAATGGTTGTTCTTGAACCTATTATAATGGCTACTGCTTACAAGTATTCTTGTGGGAGCTTTCCAAAGCGCGGTGCTCATTATGGTAAAAGAATAATAACAAAATGGATAAGGTCAGGCAAAAATATAAGAAACTTTGCAAAAGCTGATATTAGACATTTTTACGACAATGTAAGGCGTGATGTTTTGATGAAAGAACTGTCAATCAGAATCAAAGATGATTGGTTTTTATACATTATAGCACTATGCTTTGATGGATTCATAAAGGGTATAGCCTTAGGCTTCTATATTTCACAATGGCTTGCTAATTATCTTCTTGAACCGTTAGATAAGTTTGTGACTGAGACGCTTGGTATTAAAAAGTATGTGAGATATGTGGATGACATAATCTTGTTTGATGATAATAAGAAAAAGCTTCATAATGCTATTATTGAAATAAAAAAGATGCTCGGAAAGCGCTTCGGACTTAAACTTAAGAATAACTATCAAATATGTAAATTCATATATAGGAAGAAAAACAGTAAGCTGACAGGAAGACCACTCAATTTCATGGGCTTTATATTCTACCGGGAACGAGTGACCATAAGAAAACATATAATGTTGTCTGCTACACGAACAGCACAGAGGTTGAAGAATGCAAAAGCTGAAGGACGCGGATATTATGAAAGACATATCAGAAAGATGATAAGCTATATCGGGTGGTTTAGTCACAGTGATACATACGGTTGCTACGAGGATAAAATCAAACCATGTGTTGATATAGGGAAACTCAAGAAAATAATAGGAAAAATTGACAGGAGGCGAAACAAAAATGAAGCAATGGAAAGAAGAACGACTGGCAACACGTCCGCAGGAGCTGCAGCTTATAGCGCAGCCTGATCTATA
>FLNW01003339.1_pt1 | contig 12058 bp, 12 predicted proteins | sample 1140371 | NCBI WGS metagenome assembly FLNW01 (sample SAMEA3878170, study PRJEB12797) | bioreactor metagenome | biome: Moose rumen | place: Sweden | collected 2011-10
ACGCATTGTGGTGAATGCTTCATGACCGGGTGTATCAAGGAATGTAATCTTCTGACCGTTTAAGTCAACTCTGTAAGCACCTATGTGCTGAGTGATTCCGCCAGCTTCGGTTTCTGTTACTGCAGTATTGCGGATTGCATCAAGAAGAGATGTCTTACCATGGTCAACGTGGCCCATAACACAAACTACGGGATCGCGAATAACAAGATCCTCTTCTGCATCTTCGGAATCATCTATAATTCTTTCCTCGATAGTTACTATTACTTCGCGGTTAACCTTGGCACCGAGTTCCGTAGCAACAATTTCAGCTGTGTCATAATCAATGACATCATTGATTGTTGACATCTGACCGAGTGCAAAGAGCTTCTTTATAACCTCTGCGGCTGTCATCTTTAAGCGTGATGCAAGCTCACCGACTGTGATTTCGTCGCCGACGGTGATAACCGGAGGCTTCTTTGCTCTCTGCTCTGCAATTCTCTTAAGTCTCTCAGCTTCGGTCTCGCGCTTTTTGGAACGCATTCCGCCCTGTTTTCTGTATTGCTGGGATTTTTGCTTAATCTTCTGTTTGTTCTGGACTCCTTCATGTTTTCCGGAATTGGCAGGAGCGATATTTTCATATTTTTCGTTATACCTGTCTGCATCAAAAGAGGAAGCACGGGTGTCGATATGTCTCATTTCACCCTTTGTACGAGCCTGTAAAGGTTTGTTTTCCTTATCTTTTTTCTTCGGCTCTTTGGCCTTTGAAGCAAAGTTCTTAAAGAGATCTTCCCCTGCGGCCTTTTCTTCTTTTACTGCTTCTTTCGGACTTTCTGCCTTTTCTTTCTTAGCTTCTGCCTTTTCTTTAACTTCAGGCTTTTCTTCTTTCTTTACGTCTTCCTTTTTCGGCTTTTCTTTCGGCTTTACACTGAAGTATTGAATAAAGTTTTCATCCGTACTTGTCAATGTGATTAATTCAAAAAGAATATCATAATCCTTTTCCTCAATTGTGGATGAAGCCGTTAGTTTCTTACCGCTTGTATCAAATTTTTCTACTAATGAAATCAGTATTTTGCTATCGAGATCAAAATCTTTTGCAAATTCACTGATCTTTCTTTTGCTGTTTTTAACTGCCACTGGCGTTACCTCCTGTCATTTCGATGTAAACCTTTTTGGCAAAACCGGCATCATCAATTGATATAACTGCTGCCGGATTTCCTATTGCAAGGGATAATGCATTTTTATCAAAAGCTGCTTCTTCATAAGGAACATCTCTGTCCATATAGCTGCATTCGTCAGATATTTCTCTTTTTAATCTTTGTGATGCATCAGCACAACAGATTACAAGCTTTGCATGTCCGTTCTTTACGGACCCGATCACTGCATCATGACCGATTGACATCTTTCCGGCTTTTCGACAAATACCCAGGATGCCCTTTAGCTTATTGTTCATTGTTTTTTAATTGCTCCTCAAGTTCATCGTAGACACTGTCGGGCACTTTGCAATCAAAAACTCTGTCGATTCTCTTGCTTTTCCTTACTTTTCTGAGACACTCTATATCATTACATATATATGCGCCTCTGCCGGCTGCTTTGCCCGTAAGGTCCAGGCTTATTTGTCCTTCATTGTTTTTTACAATACGAATGAGCTCTCTTTTGTCTTTCTGCTCATTGCATCCGTTACAGCGTCTTAAGGGTATTTTTTTCTGTTTCACTGACTGTCTCCTTTAAGATTATCCTTCATAGAAACCGCTTTCAGGCTTTATGTCAATATTCCAGCCTGTAAGCTGGGCTGCAAGCCTTACATTCTGGCCACCGTTGCCGATAGCAAGCGAGAGCTGACCATCCGGTACGGTAACCTGACATGACTTTTTAGCCTTTTTGCCTTCTTCGGGCTGCTCATCGAGAATCTCCACACCGATTACATCGGCAGGAGCTAAAGATGCCGCAATAAACTCAGCAGGATCCTCACTGTATTTAACGATATCAATCTTCTCACCGTTTATTGACTCAACGATATTGTTTACACGAAGACCCTTTTGCCCGATACATGCGCCGATAGGATCAACATCTTCATCGCTTGAGTAAACAGCCATCTTTGTGCGGCTGCCGGCATCACGCGAAATTGCTTTAATTGTGACGATGCCGTCATAAATCTCAGGAACTTCCTGCTCGAAAAGGCGTTTAACGAGACCTGGATTGGAACGGGATATCATAACTCTCGGACCTCTTTCTGTCTCTTTTACTTCCACAACATATACCTTTGTGCTTTCTCCTTCATAGAAACTTTCATTAGGTATTTGTTCGCTCTTCGGAAGAATCGCTGTTCCGTTGCCTATCTCAAGAGTGAGATTGCCTGTTACGGGGTCGATTCTGCTGACTTTTGCAGAAACAAGATCCTGGCTCTTTTGCTTGAATTCACGGATTACTTGTCCGCGCTCAGCTTCCTTTATACCCTGACGGATAACATGCTTTGCTGTCTGGGCTGCTATTCTGCCGAGTGACATTGTATCCAGATCCGTTATGAGAGTGTCACCGATCTTTGCATCCTTCATGCTTTCTTTAGCTTTATCCAGAGAAACCTGAGTATATTGATTTTCCACATTTTTAACGATTTCCTGATGGATATATACTCTTATGGTCTGTTCGTCGGGATTAATCTCGCATGTAACGAAATCTTCTTTGTTGTTTTCGTTTCTGTCAGCCTTTTCCTTTATATATTCCTTCCTGACAGCTTTTTCGATTCCTTCAGCAATCTTTTCATAAAGATACTCAACATCTATGCCTTTTTCTTCTCTCATTTGGTCAACCGCCTCAAAGAACTCTTTAAGTCTGGTTGCCTTGTCATCTTTCTTTACTTTTTTTGCTCTGCTCATTTTTCTTCAAAACCTCCAAAATCATCGGCTTTAATCCACGAAGCCTCTTTTTTCTTTATGTTCATCTCTGTCTCTTCGTCCAGAGAAATAGTTACACTGTCATCATCATAGGCAGTAAGTATTCCTTTGTAATCCCGGCTGCCTTCAAATGATTGTATAAGTCTTACCCAAACTTTTTCACCGAGATAATTCTCAAAATGAAAATCTCTGGTGAGTTCTCTTTCTATACCGGGGGACTGAACCTGTAAGTTGTAACTTTGATCAATCGGGTCAAGTTCGTCCAGCGGTCCGTCGATTGCATGATGCATATCAACACAATCGTCTATGCCGACACCGCCCTCTTTATCTACGGTTATACGCAGATACCAGCGGTTGCCTTCCTTCAGAAATTTAACGTCCCAAAGTATAAGGCCTAAAGAATCGGCAATCGGCTTTGCCAAATCCCACACAAGGGATGCAGTATTCTTCTTCATGCGACCTCCCCTATAAACTTAAGAGAGCGGGTCGCCCCACTCTCCATACTTGGATTATTACATTGAGTATACTATCATACATTTTAAATAAAATCAAGCACTTTTTTGATTTAAATCCATTGACAATGAAGTAGGCAAAGTGTATAATAATCAAGAGTGAAAATAAATATAACTGAAATTGTCACTTTTTGTGTGACAAATGGAGGAAAAAGAAAATTATGAGAAAATTGCTTGCAGTTCTTGTTGCTTTGGCAATGGTCTTTTCTATGACTGTAGTTGCCTTTGCCGATGATGAACTAAAGAAGCCTTCTTCGGTTTGTACAAAGGAAGAAGTTGAAAACCAGAGCGGACTCAATTATCTCCAATGGATAGCTGAATATGGCACAACGGAGGACGGAAGCGTTGTTACATGGGAACAAGCATGGGCAATGTATTACGGACAACAGATTGGCAAGGTTTCTGAGGATCCGACTCAAATAGCAGGTGTTACTACTGAAATACTCGGAGATATAACTTCCGGAAATGTCGATCCATCAACTGCAATCAGTGCTATTTCATCTGTAGCATCGGAAGCGGGAGGGGATATTGACCTTTCAAACATTACAGATGCAGTTGATCTCAGCAACATTGATCTTTCAAGTATTACAAGTAATATTGATCTTGCAAATGTTGACAGCATAGTTTCAACCGTAACTGACCTTATTAGTTCATTAACAGGATCAGGCGACAGCGGTGATGGTGATGATTCTTCGGAAACAAGTTCATATACTTCTGAAGAGTATGCACAAATGATTCTCGACATGGTCGAAAACGGTGAAGAAATCACAGATATTACAGCAATGATTGCTGCAGATCTTGTAAACGGAAATATATCTGTAACTCAGATACCTGAAATTGTTGATTATATACGCGAAAATGCAGACACAAGCGACAGCAATATTTCAGCATTGATTGAATTCCTCGAGGGTATTACAGATTCTATACCATCAGACGGAAGCAGTATCTTTGATGACATCACTTTACCGGATTTTGAAGATTTCACTTTACCATTTGACATAGGCGGTTCAAGCGGCGGCGGAATCCTTGATACAATATTAAGTGCTCTCAGCGGTGTAATCGGAAGCCTCTTTGGCGGAGATGACAGCAGCAGTGGCGGCAGTTCCTCTGGTTCGGACAGTACCGAATGGGGAAGCGGAGACAGCAGTTGGGATAACAACAGCAGTGATTTCAGCAACAATGATACAGGTGATATGTCATTCATTGCTGTAGGTGCAGTTGCATTGGTTGCAGGCGCAGCTCTTATTCTTACAAGAAAAAAGAATTCAAATGACGAGTAATTTTCATTAATTTGTTCATACTATTTACATATATATAAATAATTAAATAATGGGGAGATTAGTTCTTATGAAAAAGATTATTTCAATAATGCTTTCAATTGCATTAATCATGACAATGGGTATTTGCGCTTTTGCGTATGAGACACCTACTGATCCTTATATTATACCTTCAACTTTTGGTACCGAGAGCACAGTTGATACAAGCTCTTCTGATTGGATAAGTGCATATAGTGGAGATACCACATGGACAGATGCATGGTATCAGTATATAAGAGATGATTGTGTCAATAACGTTTACTTAGGCAATATGACACAAGATGATCTTAATAGTTTGATAGTAGATCAGATTGAAGGCGGTCAAGTAAGCAAGGATACCATTAATAGTGCTCTTGATGAGATAATTGAATTTTTGGGCACTAAAACATGGGGAGCAGAAGGCAAGCCAAAGGGCGATGCATATCGTGCATCCATTGCATCACTTAGGGAAGTTGTTGAAACAGCTGAAGAACCGGCTGACGGCGGCGACAGCGGCGACAGCGGCAGCGATTCAACAGATACATATACAGCAGAAGAATATGGTCAGAAGATCGTTGATGCACTTGCAGACGGCAGTGTTTCAAGCGTTGCTTCAATGGTTGTTTCAGATTTAATAGCAGGAAAAATTGATCCTTCAACAATCCCTGGCATCATTTCATATGTACAGGAAAATTCAGATGACAGCGCAATAGATACTGATGCAGTAGACGGTATTGTTGATTTCTTAAATGGCTTATATGAACAAATTGACAGCATTGGCGGCGGAGACGACATAGATTTTGATCCGAGTTCTCTTATCCCCAGCGGTGGAGACGGAGACATTTCTCTTCCTGATCTTAGCAGTCTCGGTGATCTCTTTGGTAATTTCGATTTAGGTTCAATCGGTTCCCTTATTTCCGGTATCCCGATCATTGGGCCAATCATTGCAGGTCTCTTCGGACTTGACGACGGAAGCGACGGAAGCTCAAATGGTGGCGGAAGTTCAAGCGGCGATAGCACATGGAATGACACAAGCAGCGATGATTTCAGCAACAACAATACCGGTGATACATCATTTATAGCTGTTGGAGCAGTTGCTCTTGTTGCAGGTGCTGCACTTATTCTTACAAGAAAAAAGAATGAAGAAGAATAATAATCTTTGATATATATGGATAACGGAGACATTAAATGTCTCCGTTTTTTCGTATATGTATGCATAAATATCGGGCTGTGCTTTAATTGCACAGCCCGATTTATTTTATTCTTTTTCAGCTTCTGATTGAGCTTTGATCATTGCATTGGTGTCATTCTTACCGATATGCCAATATGGTTTAATCTTAAGGAATATATACGCGATTATTGCACCGATTGTATTGAAGATAATATCTTCCATTGTATCAATAACGGCATATCTTGCATTATATACATCCGAAACTGAATCATAAAGGTGCGACTGGTCTACTGATTCAACAAGTCTTGGCGCATAACTTGAAGGCTGGAAGATCCATGGATGAGCAAGACCGGGATTATTATACTTGTCGGCTGCCCAAATCGCAAGTGACTGTGACCAGTGCTGAGAATCTCCACCTGCAACCTGATCAAAAGTGAATTCAAAAAGTTCCCATCCTGTTCCTACTATAAAGGAGAAACCAAAAGCGCAAAGAAGCATTGTTGCAACATTTGCCTGGCTCTTGTCTCTCTTTTGCATTGCGGTAGCAACTTCATAACCCATAATAACGGCATAAAAACCTAAAACTGCATGCATGATATAGTCATAGGAATTGATGCTGTAATAGAAGTTAACATATGCACCGCCGAATGAAGCAAGGAAAAGGATAATGATAAGACCGTTCTGGAAGTGAGACGGAATATATCTCGGCCAGTGTTTCTTTGAAAACATCTGACAAATTTCCCATGCAAACATTCCAACAAAATTAGAGAGAGTCTGCAGAACCTGCTGAATATCCGGTTCATCTCTTTCAATGCCAAGACCAAGTGCTGAGTCAAGCATTGCGACGATCATGAATGCTCTTAAAATCCACCAATAAACGAGTTCCCACTTCTTACAGTCGTGGGTGATTCTGTGAAAGTATTCTTTCATTCATATCCTCCTCAAAGATATTAAATTTTATATTTTGGTTAAAATAAGAAACCGTTGTAACCCCATATGTCAACAAAACGGAATTTCACATATGTTCTCTTGCCAGAAATTCCGGTAATGTTTTCTATCGATTTGCAGATTTTATCCGTAAGTGATTCACATGCATCTTTTGAACATTGACCCAGCAGTTCAACTGATACCATTGCACAATCATCATCACTGCCTGCAAAACGCATTTCCTGATCATCAGTTACTCTTACCATAAGATAGTTTTCTGTCTTGCCGGGGATAGCTGTAATATCCTGACCGAATGCTGACTTTAGGGAATCAATTTGATTTTTATCTAGTTTTTTTGAAACATCTGCACTGATATACGGCACATTATCACCTCCTGAAAACCAAATAATATAATAACCTAAAACATGCATAAAGTCAATAAAAGAGACCGGAGGAAAACAATCTCCGGTCTGCCTGATAATCTATCCTTTATGCAAGTTCATTTCCGTCTGCATCAAAGAGCGGAAGTCTTTCAAGAAAAGATATATCATCACGTTTTGCAGCATCTCCTTCAGCGAGAATAGCCATCTTTCCTACAATAATGCCGCCTATTTGATTTACGAGATTTTCCACAGCAGCAAGTGAACCGCCTGTTGATATTACATCGTCGATAATAAGGACTTTCTTGCCCTTAAGCTGCTCTGCATCTGCACCATCCAGATAGAGACGCTGGTCACCTTCAGTTGTGATTGATTTATCATATGCTTCAAATACATCACGCATATATGCTTTCTTTTTCTTTCTTGCTACGAAATACTTTCCCTGTCCGCTCTGGCGTGCCATCTCATGGATAAGAGGGATTGATTTAGCTTCGGGTGCAATCATATAGTCATATTCGGGAGCTCTTTCCAATAGTGCTTTGGCGCACGCGCAAGTAAGTTCCACATCACCTAAAATAACGAAACCTGCAATTGTGAGATTGTCATTAAGTTTGCACATGGGCAGATTTCTCTCAACACCTGCAATTGTCATAGTATAATCCATAATAGTTTCCTCTTTCTCTTTTCAAGTAATAAGACGGCGAAGTTTGTTCGCCGTCCAAAATTCTTTTATTCGGCAAGCGCACGCTTAAGCCAAATTGATGCCATATCAAGCGCAGCATAAAGTCCTCTTTGCTCACTTGATTTTTCCAGTGTGTCATTTGAACCATCGGGGTCATGACGGTGGAGCTGAACAGAAACCCTTGTAGCGACATCAATATCTCCGATTTCTTTTGAAGAGTTTATTATGAGCATTACATAATATTCTTCGGAGAAGTCACCATAATATATTGCTTTGTTTTGCCTTACAAGAGGTTTGCCTTTGTAACTAAGAAGTTTTTCTGCCATCCATACTACCTCTCATTCATCTGCATTTTTTGCGTTTTGGAGATAATTGCTTACAAGATCTTGTAAAAGTTCATCTCTGTCAAGGCGGCGAATAAGACTTCTAGCGTTTTTATGTGTTGTGATGTAGGTAGGATCTTCGGAAAGAATATATCCGACTATCTGATTGATGGGATTATATCCTTTTTCAACTAAAGCATCATATACTTCCACAAGTGTTTGCTTTGTTGCCTTTTGACGATCATCTTTCAATGAAAATTGAATTGTCTTATTGGGATCCAGCATATTGCCACCTCCTGTAAATTCATTTGATACATTATTATATACCATTTCAGGTTGAATTACAATACCAAAAAAGGGATATATAGGCTTATTGTTTTAACATTATTCCTTTGTCCTTGAGCTCATCAATAATGCCATTGACAATGTCCATAACCTCATCACGTGTAAGTGTCTTTTCTTTATCTGAAAAAGTAAGTCTTGTTGTTATGGATTTAATGCTTTCATCCTCATAGGTATCTATGACCTGAACATTTTTAATAAGCTCGCATTCAGCATTCTTAATTGCAAGGCCGATAGGTGAGAAGATATTCGACACGAAAGAAAGGTCAATGTCTATTGAAGGGAATTTTGACGGCTCGCTGTATACAATTCCGCCGTTTTCAATTTCTGCCAGTGCCTTGATGTCAATCTCAGCAAAAACAATTGATGCTTTCTTGTCAATCTTCTTGTTTACTGTTGGATGAAGAAGAGATATATATCCTATTTCAAGATTATCACATAAAATCCTGTTATAGTTTCTGGGATGCTCATATGCATGCAAAGGACTTGCTGCTTCGAAACTGAACTCCTTGTGCTTTATATCTTTGGCAATTGTGAGAATAATATCACGAAGTCTTAAATAGAGCTGCTGATATGTTTCAGTCTTGCTGTAGAGTGTGACAGCAAGTTTTTTATGTTCATCACAAAGTCCGTCCTCTTTAAGTCCGTTTATTACACGGCCTATTTCAAAAATGCCGAAGTCTGCTGCATATCCTATATTTGACTTTATTTGACAAAGCTGTGTCGGGATTATGCTGCGGCGCAAAGTCTCAATATTGGGATTTGTTGCATTGACAAGTTTAACATTGTCCTCAATCGGGATAGAGAGCGCTTTGTATTCATCGTAATATGCCCATATATATGAGTGCGTTTCATGAAGAGCGTATCTCTTTACAAGCAAATCCTTTATTTTGTCTTCTTCTGTCTTTTCTTCACTTGGACGGACAGGATAAAGAGGTGAAAAACTTGTATTAAGTTCAAAGTTATCATATCCGTAAATACGTGTGATTTCCTCAATGATATCAGCTTTTATGGTTACATCCTTGGTAGCTCTCCATGAAGGCACATCAACATGGAAAATGCCGTCATTTAATGAAACACCGAAGCCGAGTGACCTTAATGTGTCCAGGATAGTGTCATTGTCTATTTCAATACCTGTATATCTGTCAACATATCCTTTATCGAAATCAAGAGATACCTTGTTATAATGATAAGCATACTCATCAGTTAAAGAAGATACAACTTTAGCATTCTTATCTGTCTTGAAGAGAATATCAAGGAATCTTCCGATTGCGGGAACCGTAAGTTCCGGATCAAGACATTTTTCATAACGCATGGAAGCATCTGTTCTGTGGGCCAGTCTGACAGTAGATTTTCTGACAGATACGGCATCGAATGTTGCGGATTCAAGAGTAAGAGTAGTAGTATCATCTACAATCTCGGAATCAAGTCCGCCCATGATGCCTGCGATAGCAACCGGATTATCGCCGTTACAAATCATAAGTGTGTTTTCATCAATATTCCTCTCAACTCCGTCAAGAGTCCGGAAAGTAAAGGGCTCATTAAATCTCTTAATCCTGATTTTTTCTACTTTACGTGAATCAAATGCATGCATGGGCTGACCCATTTCAAGCATAAGATAGTTTGTTATGTCTGCAAGGAAATTGATAGCTCTCATTCCGCAATAATAGAGACGGATTCTCATGTTGACCGGGCTTATATTTGTGTTTATATTTTCAACCTGGAGACATGAATATCTCTGACAAAGAGAATCCTCAATTTTCATATCTACTTTCGGAAGATTGTCATATTGTGACAAATCAACCTGAGGAATCGGCTTTAATTCTCTCTTTGCAAGTGTGGCGAACTCTCTGGCCATACCATAGTGGCCCCAAAGGTCAGGCCTGTTTGTAAGGGATTTGTTGTCAACTTCGAAGATTATATCATCTATTTCGTAGACATCTTTAATGTCTGTTCCGTTGATGACATCATCGCATATTTCCATTATTCCGCTATTGTCATCACTTATGCCTATCTCTTTTTCAGAACAGCACATACCGTTTGACATATATCCTGCAAGCGGGCGGGGATCTATGCTGATATCACCAAGCCTGGCGCCGACTTTTGCAAATGCAGTTTTCATGCCTACCTTTACATTGGGAGCGCCGCAGACAACATCAATAAGTTCCGGTTCACCTGCATCAACTTTAAGAAGGTGTAGCTTGTTTGACTCAGGGTGAGCTTCCACAGATTTAATCTCTGCCACAACTACACCGGAGATATCAGAACCTTTCATAAATATCTCGTTTTCAACTTCTGCAGTTGAAAGTGAGAAACGATGAATAAGGTCAAGTTTATCAAGTCCGGATAAATCAACAAAATCCGAAATCCAATTCATAGATAAAAACATATTTATTCACTCCTTATTCGTCATCTGTAAATTGATCCAAACTCTGAAGTCTGCCTGAGTTCAAATCACGTATATCTTTAACATAATATTTCATCATGGCAAGTCGTGTAAGTCCGAGGCCGAAAGCAAAGCCCGTATACTTTTCAGGATCTATTCCGCCTGCCTTCAGTACTTCCGGATGTATCATTCCGCAGGGACAAAGTTCAAGCCAGCCGGAGTGCTTGCATGAAGAGCAGCCCTCACCGTCACATATGAGACATGAGATATCAAGTTCAAAACCGGGCTCGACAAAGGGGAAGAATCCCGGACGAAGCCTTACCTTTATTTCCTTTTGGAAAACTTCGGAAAGCATGGTCTTCATGAAATATATGAGGTTTGAAATGGATACATCTTTATCTACCATTACGCCTTCCATCTGGAAGAAAGTGTTTTCGTGGGATGCATCCGTAGCTTCATTTCTGAAACAACGGCCTGGGAAGATAGCTTTAATCGGCACACCGTTGTTTATGAGATTATCCTTATATTTCAGATATATTGCATTTTGCGCTGCTGATGTCTGTGTCTTTAATAATTGTCCGTTATCAAGATAATATGTATCCTGCATATCACGGGCCGGATGGTGCTTAGGTATATTAAGAGATTCAAAGCACTCATAGTCGGTTACTATTTCGCTGTAGTCTTCTACCGTAAAGCCCATCGATTTGAAAATTCTCTCACATTGACGCTGAACCAGTGTAATGGGATGATATGAACCCTGGCAGAGATTTGCAGGAGCTGAGATGTCAAATAAAGGCATTGCCTCTATTTCTTTTTGCATTTCCTTTTGCTTTATTTCTTCCTGCCTTTGGGCAATCTTTTCTTCAATATATGCGCGAACCTCATTCGCTTTTTGTCCCATTACCGGTCTTTCCTCAGCCGAGAGGGAACCCATCATTTTGAGTATCTGTGTAAGTTCACCCTTTTTGCCAAGTACTGAAATTCTGAAATTCTCAACTTGCTCTGTATCTGACATTGCCTCAAGCTGTAACTCGGCTTTTTGGCGTATAGCTTCGAGCTTTTCTTTCATCTTAATCTTACCTTTCTTTTTTTGATATATATAGATAATAAATAAAGTCCCATACATCATATCGATGTATGGGACGAATAAATCCGCGGTACCACCCATGT
>FLNW01003737.1_pt1 | contig 12050 bp, 2 predicted proteins | sample 1140371 | NCBI WGS metagenome assembly FLNW01 (sample SAMEA3878170, study PRJEB12797) | bioreactor metagenome | biome: Moose rumen | place: Sweden | collected 2011-10
AGCAGTGAAGGTTGTATTACTAGTAATTGCCGTTGTTGCGGGGTTGGGCGACCAACGAGCAAAGGAGAGGTTCTCATTAGTACGGTCGGGATACTGACCGGTATACGTTACGTAACTACCTTCGATAACATTGTTTACAACAACCTGGTTGCCGCTATAGAACAACCATGTGACACTATATGTTGGTGCGGAATAGTAATATGCAGCGTAAACGGTTGTATTAACAGATATATCCTCATCCTGAGTAAATGTTGTGCTCTGATTAGTAGTAATCGTTCCTTGAGTTGTTGACCAGCCCTTGAACGTATAATTTTCGCCCTTTGCGGGTGTGCCGCTATATGTGCCGCTGCCAACATAATTAGTGCCGTTATACACAGCAGAGATATTCTGTGTTTCAAGAGTGGTTGTTCCGTCAAAATCCTTATATGTAATAGTGATGTTACGTGCAAATACAGCATAGAGCGTGAGAGCACCTGTAATATTCGTATAAGCTGTAGTAGCAGCTCCATGCTGAGTTAAACTCCAATGATCGAACGTATACTGATACGTGCCATCACTAGCCATTGTAGGCGTCTCAGGCACATAATTCGTAGTGCCTTGCGCAATATAATCAATACCAAGATTAGACTGGCCATCTTGGCTCTTGCGAGTAATAGCATATTTAGCAACCTTGGAGAAAGCGGCATATACCTTAAGGTTTCTGCCATCAGCCTGAGCAAATGCAGTTGCATCAGGAGTAGTAGTGGTCTGTTCCTGGCTGACATTCCAACCCACGAATGTATATATGCCTTCGTTATCTTCTGCTCGTGTCGGTGCAGTGCCGCCGTTATTTGTGTAAGCTGTGCTAAGACTGCTATCTTTAAGCACTATTACATTTGTTGCATATGGATCAACGTCAGTGTTGTACTTACAGTATGTGACACTATAGTATTCTTCATGGCCCCAAATAGCATAGAGCGTACGATCAGCATTGCCCATATTAGCAAGAGCATTCGCGTCTTGTACTGTAGCTGTAGAATCACTATTCCAACCAAGGAATGTGTATACATCATAAATGGTGTTCGTTCTAGAAAGAGTACTGCCTTTATAAGCAACAGCATCACCAGCATACAAATGCTGCGTGTCTTTCAATACACCATCGTCGTAGAAAAGCAGAGTGTACTTAGGCGTTGTAATTTCAAAAATAGCATACACATCCGTATCTTCAGTAATATTATTCGTTGCGTTAGCATCTGCGACAGTAGCACTCTGATTAGTATTCCAACCGAGGAAACTATGCTCGCCAGCATTATCTTCATAAGTGCGATCACTAACACGCATCTCATAACTGCCATTTGAACCGGACGTTAAGTACTGAGTTTCGAGCACAGTGCCATTGTAGTTATAATAACACAGTGCCAACTTCGTACCAGAAATATAGTAAGCAGCATATACATTCACCGTATCACCATCAATGACGTCAGGATCAATATTTGCATCAGCGGCAAATGTTTCGTCTACGGTTGTAGTATGCCCGGATGCGGAATACCAACCCGCAAACGTATAAATATTCTGGTCATTAGTAGAGGCAGCATTAGGATGAGCAACCTCCTGGCTATACCGCGTATAAGGCTCGCCACTTTCAATCTGAACAGAGGCGATAAGAGTAGTATTGTTGAAATCATAATAATACAATGTGACAACCTTGTTGCTCGTAAAAGCAGCATAAACAGTCATATCGGAATGAATCGCCTGCGTAAAATCAACTCTTGTACCGCCATTATTTACAGCGGTATTCCAACCAGCAAACGTATAAGTAAGAGATCCGCTGCTTTCTTTTGCAGGAGTTATATTCCCGCTATAAGTGCAGATCGCACCATCAACAACTGTTTGCGTTTCATAAGTCGAGGTGCCATCATAATTTTTAAACGTAATTGTATAAATCTGACTCTGAGTATATGCAGCCCAAACTTTTACATCGCCACTGATAGAAGTCATCCAAGCAGTACTTGCCGTGCCGCCCTGAGTCGTGGACCAGCCAGCAAAAGTGTAAGTATAAGTTGCTCCACCAACCTGCTCATTTGCGCGATACCACAGACCAAAGTCAGCATCACCATCCTGAGGCATATAAGTTGCATTGGTGCCGGGACGGATATATACAGTTTTTGCTGCAGTGGTTTCGTTGTACTTGCAGTACTCGACACGGTAGTAGTTCGTAGCAGTGAAGCTGATATAAAGATCGAGATTATTAGCCGGCATGCCGCCAATCGCGCTGCCAGAAGGATGCACAACCGTGCCACCAAGCGCCGTAGCCCAACCAGCAAATGTGTAGTAGCAATGGTTCTGAATAGAGTCGGCTTTGGTCAGAGCAGATGAGCTACCGCCATACACACAGCTTGTTCCTGCGGTCAGGTACTGACGATCAAGAATCGTCGTACCATCTTCGCCATAGAAAGTAAGCGCATACTTAGCAGTCGTTGTATACACAGCATACAAGGTAAGGTCGGAAGAAACGTTATTCATCCAGTCGCTCGATACCGTGCCATTGACTGTTTCGGACCAACCACTGAACGTGTAAATACCACTGTTGTCTGCATCACGATCAGTATTAATCGTGTTGTACTTATACGGCGTGCTGCCAACAGCAACATATTCTTCATCAAGCAATTCTGTGCCATCATAGTTGTAGTACATAATGTGATAATTCGTGCTGGTAGAAGTATATATAGCAAACAGAGTGCGATCGCCACGGATACTATTCAGAGCATTCGCATCAGCAGCTATTGCGTTTTGATCGGCTGACCAACCAATTACTCTAAACGTACCGTACTGATTGCTGTATTCGTAAGTAGGTGTAATGCCGGTTGCAGTAGCGGTGCCGTCTTTATCAACAACTTCAGTGCCAAGAATAGCGCCATTATAATCCTTATAAGTTACAGTGGAAGTAATCGAATTTGCATCGATTTCGATATTGTTATAGCGGTCATGAAGCGAGTTATACTCATCACCAGTAATGTCGTCATTGATGTAGAAAGTGCCAAACATCTGGGGTTTGCTCGCTTCGACAATTTCATTGCCGCCAATATCATAAATATGAATGACTTCACCATTGCTGTTCAAACCCCTGAAGTTATCAAGGATATCGTAGAAGTCAGACACAGCCTGCACGCTCGCCATCTGCTTGTTGAAGCCAGCGATACGAATAGCGCAGCCGCTAATGAAAGACGAATAGTTCGTCTGGATCAAAGCAATAGGATCAATAGCCGAAGAGTTATTCTCAAGCTGGAGACGAGCGAGGTTCGTATATCCATCCACTACAAGCGTCTGAAGCTTCTTCTGGTTGAGAATGGAAAGGAAAGTGATTGTTCCAGGAAGCTTAACAGTCTTCACTTTACCGCCATTCGGAAGAGAAAGAATGGAAATCTGCGAGCCTTGGCACAGTGCAGTTTCAAGGTTGATGCACTTTGATGCATCAATAACAGTTCTCAAATTAGGGCAATTCTGGATATCAAGCTCTTCAAGCATAACACAATTGCCAATCGAAAGAGCACTCAACGCATTATTCGCTGTGTTTTCATCACCAAGCTTCAGCCTACGCAGTCGTATTGCCGAACTAAAATCACAAGTTGTAGGATGCAGTACGCTCAAATCCCCTACATCCAAAAGGAGCGAAGCATTGAAGATATAGTAGTCAGCATCGGACGCGCCACCACCGGACGGCAGATAAATTGTTCCAGCCGTTTCCGCAGTAACGCGATCTTCAGAGTGCATATATGTCTGACCAAAACGGCCCCAAAGATACATGGTAATATATGGCTTAATGCTCATGCTTGGATTCTCAATGCCAGTAAAGTTCGCACGAAAAATAATAGCATCGAGAGGATCGAGGTTTGCACCATACAGCGAGTCTTTAAGCTTGAAACGCTTGTACAGAAAGTTTTTACGCTGCACAGACTTGTCGCCCTGAACCATAGTCAGGTAACTCGCATTATTCAAATCTCGAAGCGGCACAATATACTTTGTATAAGCATCTTCATTGAACAATGCTTCAGGCCACTTAGACTGGTGGTCTTCAAACAAACCTTCAATGTAATCGTATGAAAACTTATTGTTAGAATTTGAGCGCAGGTTCTTATACATAGTCGCTCTTTCGTCATACATGGAGTCACGCAGGTTATTCCAGAAGACAGAATTTGCACCTGTATAAACCGGGCTATCGTCAATTACATCTGTATCTTCATGATAGTATTTGTACCTCAAATCACCATGGTTTGAAATACCAAGAATTGTATCACCATCGTAATACAACCATACAACTTTCTTTTTCATACCCATAGATTATTCACCTCCGGTGAATGCAGATCCAATAAACGACGGGAAACTATTCTTTTCGCGGCCATCGGCATCAAGAAGAATCTCAGTATAAAGATAATAGAAGACAGCACTGTCAACTTCGCAGTATGTAGAGATTTCGTTCTTGAATTTCGCAAGACGATAAGCGGCAGTGTCGTTTGTATACGTTACACCATCAATTGTTACGCTTTCTGCCAAGGCTTCGTCTGTTGCGGCATTTCTATATGTAGAATTCACCCATGTGCCAAACTCTTCAAGCTGACCATAATTCTTATAACTCTTTCCGGGATAACGGCATTCAAAAGCTTCCGCGACTTCGCTGGTATTGCTATAATCAGCAGATCTGTATGTAGACAAATCCTTATTGTTATCCAAAACTTCCCAAGATTCATCATCACCGCTAAAACCAAACGAAACAGGCGTGCTCTTGTCAAGGTTGAAGTTATATTTACCGAGGAAGAATGGATCAGCAATTGCACGTCTACCTTCGCCATTCTTGTCTGTTTCTACCCAGAACATAACACACGGGAAACCGCAAATACTTTGACGTATTTTATTATCAAGCTCATAAGCAGGAGTACGATAAGGAACGAGCTCGTCAAACAGAGTAGCACTGACAGTGTTGTTTGCACTTTCGCAACTTGCAACGTCAGCTTTCATACAGAAAACATTTACAGGATAAACACCTGGCAGGATTTCATATGTTTCCTGTGTTACGCCTGTGCGGTTTTGAATGAATGTAGCAATATCAACATTCGCTTTATTTACGATGAAATTAGAATAAGTCAGCAGGTAATTCTTGCGGTAATAACCGGACGAAGAAGTGCCCTGAACATCTATCGTAGCATTCTCAAAACAATAGGACCTATCAGTATTGACGGGATCGATGAAATAACCGGAAATATTATATTTCGGGTCGCCTTTATACTGAGGCAACTCCATACATTCAACAACCAAATAAGGCAGATCATTTGGCAGGGACGAAGGCAGAATAGTATGGTTCTGCACATCGGAGAAAATCTGATTGCGGGAGAACCGCAAATATCTTTCTCTGAAGTTTGCTGTGTCGGCGATCCAGTTATCAAGGATCTGGAATCTAGTCAATTCTTTATTGTATACACGAATGTTGTAAATATCGACACCGCAATCGTTGCTACCGATAGAAATAGAAACGGGCGAACCCTGTTCGAAGTTATCAGCTGCTTCAATTTCAGCAGCACGAGAAAGCACACCGTTAATATAACCCAAGAGTAGCGGACGATCATACGAAGAACGCTTTTCAATTACAAAACTAATACGCACATGTTCATCTTCAGCATACTCAACATTCATAGGCTTGTTGGCAGTAGCTTCAGAAGAGATATACGTTTCATCAGCATGAATTTCAATTCCTCTGCCACCATTCATGCAACTCAGCACAACAGCAGAAGAGTTCTCAATGTTATGCGTAGCAAACTCAACTTCAATCGTTGCACCTTCAGTTGCAAGATTTGTCGCAAAAATCTGATAAGGAATTGTCACACGTGCATCACCGATTACGCGCAGCACAGAGTCACCGTTCGAGTCAGTCTGCCAACCATCCGTGGTCCAGGTAAAGTTGGAGAAAGTAGCAGTCGTTGTATTGCTATTAGCATCAGTATAAGACCATGTATCATAGTTATTATCATTATTCGAGCGGCCAGCAGAAGTTAGATAAAGCTTCAAACCATCCGTTTCTGCAGTTGCTGTAATCGTAGAAGCAGTTACTGTAAGATTAAAAGTCTTTACAGCATCGCCAGCTTCAAAGCGGATAGAAAGCGGACCAACAGTGTCAGGCGTATACGTAAAAAGCTGTACCGTTAGATCATCATTTCTTGTAACGTACAGCTCATTATTGATATAGATTTTTACTTCAATCGTTTCAGCATTATTACGATAAACACTATAGTTGATATACACAGTTTCAAACTGCTGCACAGAAGTTGTGGTAAACGAAGAAGTAATAACAGTGCTCTCTGAACTCGAATCAACATAAGTAAAATGATATGTAAGTTCATTCGATCTAAGAATTCTGCCATTAACCTGATCCCGCGTCTCGAAATAAGCAAGAATCGTATGAGAGCCATGTATAGGAGTAGCGAGAATTGTTTTAGGAATGTCATAAGACCTTGATTTGCCAGCAGTGCTGGAGCTCAAGAGAACAGTATTATCATCCCCATCGTCAACAATGATGTGTAGAACACGTTCAATAGCACCATACGCAACGTACGGGAAAGTAATCAGATTGCCGCTCTGAATGGCAGTAGGATCGAAAGTGGACTGAAGTTGCAAAGAGATAACCGTTACGGTGTACGTAAAGGTTTTGGAATTTTCACCCGAGTCCTTGATCTGAAGACGAACTCTGTTTGTGCCAACGCTGAGATAATCCTTAACATCAACACTCACAGTACCCTGCTGTACAGTAAGTGTAGCTTTTACAGTACTACCAACGATGATTTTGAGAGCTCCAGCACCAGTCGTGTTCTGGCTGTCTTCATCAACAGAAGACCAAGAAAGACTAATATTCACAGAGTCAGAATCGCTGACAGTAGTCGAAATCCACTCAGTCAGGTTGCTCGCTGTAAGCTTGTAGTTCGTAGCGGAAGAGCTGCCGCCACCACTACCGCCAGCAAAGGGAGTGTCGGAAACAACAAGATCGACATCATTATCATCTACAAAATGCACATAACCATTGTCATCCTGATATACACGAGTAAAGCCAACGCCAGTATTAAAGTCAACACCGTCGCCTACAATAGTCTGACCATTCCGCAGATACAAGCGATCATCCGCAACGAAAAGGTCAGTACCAAACGACTCGCTTGCTTCTTCAAGATCAGCGACTCTTGTATTGACAGTGTTCGTAATCTCATCGCGAAGATCATCAAGAGAGTCGTTCATATCGCTGATTGCTTCGGCAAGGTCTTCAGTCACAGTCTCTTCAAGATCATCGAGGCGTTCATCAACATCGTCTGCGAGGGTAAGAATCTGCTGCTGAAGATTACTGTCAGTATCACTCAGTACAGCTTCGCGTGCATCAGTGTAGTTGTTTGCCGTAACAACTGCTGCAGCGACTTCACGCTGACGAGTTGTTACTTCGTTGTTGAGCTCGGTGTGCATTGTCGAGATTTCGCTGCGCATACCAACATGCTCTGTAGTCAACGCCGACAATTGATCAGCTTGTAGATTTTCATGCTCTGAAGTTATGATTTCGCCGGGGTTTACGTGAGTTGCATAGTTCATAAAAAGACTCCTTTCTTAAGCTGTTCGATACCAAATAAAAACTGCTTTGTATGGTGGAATTGTGTCAATAGTAGTGGAAGATGAACTACTGCTTCCTGCCTCTTCAGTCTTATAATATGACTGTTCATAAACAAATACTTCATTGTAAGTTGCCGAAGTATTTCCAGGCACCATATGAATAAGACCGGTTGGTTGGCCATTTGCATCTACATATTCTAGCTTAGCAACATCTGTAGCATCCATACCCCAAGAGATTGAATATGAATGATTATTATTACTCGTTTGCAGATAGTGAGAGTGTTCAGGCAACGCAATATTAGAAATATCTTGCGAAGCAGCACCACCAGTATTCTTGCTCTGATATTTCGCTACAGACTCTGAGATTTCATTACTTGCCGCAACAAGAAAGCAACCTGTTAGTCGTGTCCAAGTTGTGCCAGGAAACAAAGTCGCAGGACTTGTATTGTTGTTTGAAATATAGTAGCTTCCAACAGGATGAATTAAATCAATGATTTCTTTTCCATGTGTAAAAAGCTTCCAATTTTGGTTAATAAAAATACTATTTCGATATATTTTATCATGAGTAGTTTCATCTTCATCGGATGGCACATAAGCACCAAAGCCAATTGACTTCAGGTTTTTATCGAAGCGCATAAATACATTCGCAGTGCCAATACGCAGAATTACTGTTGATGAGCCGCCTAGTCTATCTGTGACAGTGTGTGTATAATCATTTTCTAAACTTTCAGCAAGCGTGCCTTCTTCAAACTCTCCATTTTCAGCCAAACCTCCATAAGAGGCGATGCTATTACCGCATTCGCTCACTAATGAAATTGTGATTTTGCTATACCCTTTTACAACTGTTGGGTTTTCTGAATCTCGGTAAAGATATGCTTCGATTTTTGGTTTAAAGTATGCATAATAATTCTGTGATCCTGTAGAAACATACGATGTAAACTCTCTCGTATCTGTGACGTATAAAGAAAAAGTTTGATTGCCCGATATTGTTGCTGTCAAATTTTGAATTGAAATGCTGCATGTATAATTGCCATCATAATGTTCTGTGTCAGAAGTATTTGTTGGGTGCAATGTCGTTTGATTTAATCCAGGGCCAACGATAGTATAGCTTTTAATTCTAGCTCCTAATTTGGCTATTGCTATACAAGAGCAATTCCATTCAGCGCGATTTGTTAAATAATAACTATCATTTTCATGTATGCGATGGAAAATAATTGAATGCGAAGGATCAGTGCCTTCTAGAGTAGGAGCAAAAGCATTCGTTAATGAGAGTGTAATAGTTGTGTAAGTGTAGCTGCCTATTACATTGTCAGGATTGATACTATCACGAAATGTATATACACAAACATCAAGAGGTATCGAAGCATTGTTTGGAAATTGCTTCAAGATATTTTCAATTACACTATTAGGAATCCTAATTCTCGAAGCGGCATTTTGCACACTTACTTCAATAGAAAAACCTTCGCCGCGCATAAAATGATCGTTAGAAGAGTAATTTGAATTGTAAAAGAATATTTCATGAGCAAAATTTTCAACACCAAATGGATTGGAAAGAGACACATACGCTTCAAAATCTTGAGCACCGTCATACACAATGTCAGCTGCCGCAACTGTAGTGGGGATGTCGCGTAACTTTAACTGAAGTTTTACTTCTACTTCACAATCTTTGCCGCTGCCACCGTGAATCAATAAAGAACCAGATTCGGCTTGTATAGTATAGACAGATTCAGCATCTCCAACATGGCAAATCGGAAAATCCTGACCATTCTCAACTGCATATAAATGTTTAGCACTTCCGCTTGGAGATGTAATTTCAATTCTATCAATATAATAGTTTCTGCTGTAACTCGGATCAACCAAGCTCGGGCCCCACATAAACGTATAATTCCCGCTTACATAAAAACGTTCTAATGTTTGAGTTTGGGTGAGATTTTCGTCCAATTGTTATTCCTCCTCTACTTTCCAAGTCCAGTTAAGCGATCCGCTAGCGTCTTTAGATATCACGATATTGCCAATTTGCATTGTGGCTAATATTTCCGCTTGTGTAATATACAACTTGCTATTAGAAATATAGGCGATTTCGCTTCCTTTTTGTTTAAAAGCAAGTTTTTCATTCGATAGTGAAGTTGTAAAATCAGAATCACTTCGTCCTATTTCAAGTTCCGCATTGTTACTGAAATTAAACCATGCTGTAACTTTGTTTAAATCACCAATCGTTTCATCATACTTCTGAAAGCTCATCCTATAGTTTTCAGCAGTTTGCTCCAATGATGAAGATACTTCGCGGATCAAACCACTGCGATACACTTCATTTGTCTGGACTAGATTGATAATCGCATCATCGGTTATCTTTTGCTCTGCTAATGACATGCGGCTTTCAAGATCGTAATATTCAACGCCCAAACCGGAGAGACGAGTGTTGATACTATTTGTCGCAAGACTGACGCCTGGTTCGGTATATGTCGTAGCATAAACGCCTTTTTCAAGCTTGCATTGAGCCACTAATAGAATTTTTCCCTCACCACTTGTTGTTGATATTTCAAATTGATAAGGATTTGTGTATATGCTTTTCGCATAAAAAGTGAGTTCTGCGCGATGATAATCATTTAAAATACTTGCTGAAGCAAACTCCGTCACTTCTTCTCTGATAATTTCAGTCTCACCATTTAAAACACGAATAAGAAACGAACTCATGTTTGAATTGACATAGCATGAAAATGTATAATATTGATTTGAATCAAGCTTAACACCAACATGCCTCACTCCAAAGTAAGCACCACCCCAATCATATATAGGGCGGTCTTTCATTGTAGGGTCAATCTCATCCCCGATAGTAGGCCCTGTTTCTGAATATATCATATATAACGTATTAACATTACTATCACGAAACAATGGAGCCTTATCATTATTTAGTACTCCATTACACACATAATCATCACAATAAGAAGTCATCCAAAACATATTTTCATCAACGTGACCCTTTTCCGTATAATCAGAAAAGCCGCCATTAGGAAGCAAGTTAGCCCCCATATGAGCGTCAACCTCACTTGAAGCAACCCATGAAGACGCAACCAAACCTCTTTCAACCATCAATGAATGGATATGCAATTCATCGCCCGTACTATACACAATAATTCTTAATTGATTACCGCTAATATTAGAACAAGGAGCAACAACTCTCGTCCATGTATTGGCATTATAAAAAGTAATTCTTGGTTGACTTGATCCAAGAGTCACTTTAACACTGCCAGCAGTATCAGCTTTTAAATAAAAAGATACAGTATAATTTCCACCCACTGTGATATTATGGATGTCCATAGAGTAAGCAGAACCGCTTGCATAATTCTTTGCAGTGAAACCATGGTAAATATTCTTAGCGAAAATCGCTCCGTCAGGACCTGTAAGCTCATCGTACAATTCCGAATACAGATTAGCATTTCGCCCTATAGTTTCAGATTTTACGGTTGAAGTGATCCCGCTTGGCCGCACATCAATAACAGCAGACTGCAAGCTTTTAACTTCGCACTCTAAGTCATCGGGGCATTTAGTGAATGCTGTCGGCAACTCGCCCCATTCGACCTTTGGTGAATGAAAACATAAGTTATTAAACTCACTGTTTGCTATAATATCCTCATTTGCATTAGCAGTGCTTTGTACTTGTGGATATGAATAAATCCAAGCAGATACTATTTCAACGCTCTTTGGAACACGCACAGTTACTTTAGACCAACCATTCATAATGGGAACGCCTTCAAATACAAACTCAGAGTCATTCTGTTGTGGGTCTGTATATTTCAGTACAACATATCCACCTGGTGGATTCAACTGTGCATGTTCAGCATCGTCAACATACGTTGCTGTATTATCTTCGTTAAGCGTTAGCGTTACATGGGCTTGGAAAGTAAGATTCTTCGATGATGTGCGCCCATCTGGCAGCTTTACATTGTTGATCAGGTATGGCGAGACAACGTACTGATCCTCATCTACGGCACCACGCAATAGGTTTTTGCCGCTGGAAAAATCAGTGTCTTCAATTTCTTCTGAAGCAACAATACGCACAGATTTGTTTGAGTAAACATTCAACTCGCTACCAACGGGAGCGGCGAGCATCTCGGTTGTAATTGCCCCAGCATGAATGATTTTTGCATTCAGCGTACCAGTAGAAATCAAACTCGCGGAAAAGCCTTCCCCAGTTCCAAAAGATTGCCACTGCCAATTGCCTTCTTCATCTTTCGCGGAAGCAATCGCTATGCCGCCACCAGAAAGCATGAGCGCGGACGAATCATCAGACGCTTCGAGTATCCAGTTGCCTCTCTCATCCTGATAACAAGTAGAGGAAGCGCCGGTTACCTTCACGCGGTCGAGATCGATTTGTCCCTCAATCGCTTCAGCAAGCAGCTTGCCATACGATCCAATATACATGGCGCGGCTATATACGA
>FLNW01000418.1_pt1 | contig 12026 bp, 11 predicted proteins | sample 1140371 | NCBI WGS metagenome assembly FLNW01 (sample SAMEA3878170, study PRJEB12797) | bioreactor metagenome | biome: Moose rumen | place: Sweden | collected 2011-10
TATAATATTCATGCAAATCTTTAACTCATTTCATATCTTCTTGTAATCCAAAACGTATACCATCAAAACGCCCTAAATTACTTGTCACTTCAGCAGATATAAGCATATAATAAATTGCACTTACATGCTTTAAAATTGGTAAATCAACATAATCTACCGTATATCAATGTGACTTTAATTCATCAATTTTAGCCAAAAATAATTCTTTAATTCTAGGATCTAAAGCTTCGTTAATTGCCTCATTTGGAACTGCAATTTTTATTTCACTTTCTTTTAAATTCAAAGTATCAAAATCTTTCAAATCAGCCTTTTTGTTCGATTGACTATCATTTTCATCATATCCACAAATCGCATCAAGCATAATCCTAGCATCTTCTACAGTTTTAGTTAGTACTCAAACTTGATCAAAAGAAGAGGCCATGGATTGAACACCATATCTGGAGACCCTTCCATATGTAGGCTTTAGTCATACTATACCACACAAAGCAGCAGGCTGACGAATAGAACCTCAAGTATCTGTTCACAATGCGGCCAAACATAAATCTCCCGCAACAGCAGCAGCACTTCATCAGCTAGAACCTCACGGGATACGGTCTGTTCAGTTAGGGTTTTTCGTGTTTCAAAATGCAGAATATTCAGTTGATGATCCCATAGCAAATTCATCCATATTAGTCTTTCATATCATTAATCATCAGTTCTTTTCAAGGTTTTTGAAACAAGTAGCTGAATATGGAGCAACATAATTTTCAAGCATTTTAGACCCACAAGAAGAAATATATCATTTAGTCATGATATTATCCTTAATTCATATAGGTGCTCAACGTAAAGGCAAATTCTTGGAATTCTCACAATTTTCATTTACATAATCAGTATGTAATCTAACGAAGTCATGTAAATTATCTGAATCTTTAGTTGCTTTGTCTAGATATGATTTTACTACATCTGCAGGATTAAGTTCTCATTGATCAACTCATTGAATATATGATTTAAGCGTAAGATTTTCCATTAGTTCAAATTATATATAAATACGAATTTTTGATACTGATTTTATAATAAAATTAAAGTGAAAAATAAACTATATAGTACTAGGAACTTTAATCTCAGGAAATGAATAAAATAATTCTTCATTTTCTAATCATGAATAACAATTCATTTCAAAATCTGGATATTGTCACTTTTCAGATAATAATTGAACAATTTCCTCCTCAATATTAAAAGATTTATTAGATCATTCTTTAATAGAAAGTTCAGACCATCTATAAAGTTTATCATCAGAGGATGCAGTATATTCAATTATATTTCACTGAGTAAAGTCAGAATAATTTTCTATTTCGCTATAGAATCTATCACCATCCGTCATTAATAATCAATGAACTTGCTCATCATTCTCAGTATAAGTTAAATTACAAGTTACAGCTCAATCATTATTCAAAATTTCTTTCACTTTTTGTAGATATTTTGAATCTCATTCTGCAGTAAATGAAGTATCTTCGCATTCTCACATTGTATAGCTTTCAACTGATTCAGACTGACATGCAACACAGTCATTTCAATAAGTTTTTCAATCGTTTCCGCAAACCGGAGCATATATCATAGTACAAATATCTGCTGATTTTTGGAAAGCAGTACAGTATTTAACTCCAGAATCGTTTTCGCATTGCCCAAATTTAAAAGTTTCAACTAAGGGCTCTTTGCATGCAAAGCAGTCATTTTTGTATGTCTTTCCATCATTTCCACATGCCAAATCATAGTAAGAGTCATCACATGATATTTCTGGATCTTTAGGTCAACAAGCATGTACATCTGCCTCTGCAGGCGCATCTATCATTTCACACTTATAATCGTTACATACAGCTTTGTTCATAAATAAGCAACCATATACACAGCGTTCTTTTCATAAATGACTAACAAAATTTGAAACAATATATGAAGCTACATCGATGTATCTAACGTTTAAAGGAATATAACATCCAAGTGGACATTCTCATATAAAATATCAACAATCTGAATCTCTTTCACAATAATTATATCATTCAAAAAGATTTTTAATTTCATCTACGTTTGGATAACTAACCAATTCTAATTTACCCACATTTACAACTTCATAATAATGATTTCATGCGGCCGCATCAAATGCAGTCACATATCATTCAAATTTTAGTTTATTTCATGGCAGATAATCAGACTGTTCAGTGAATTTATCTTCTCGAGTACCAGCAGGTAAGAAAATATGATCTGAATGATCTTCAAAATATCATTTTATAACCAAAGTTCATTCTTCAACTGCTGGTTCAAAACTAATTTCTGGTCAAACTCAGGCAATAGTTAATTCTCATTGATAGTTTGGTCCACCGTTTTGAGTATTTTGGCATCAAAACAAGAATAGGCATAATAAGAACATTCATAGAGTCATAAGTTTTTTCATTTTAGAACATTTTATAAAATAAATTATATAACGATTTATATACTTAAAATGTGATATTTTTTATAGCATTTTCAAATGTTATACTTTCAAGTGTGGTTCATGATTCATACCATAATTGGCATGCCATATCTTCAGTATAAAAAGATATGTAGTTATTGTGAGGACTATTTAATTTATGGGAGGATAAGCAATCAGAACTATCTGATAATTCTCTTATGAATCAAATTGTTGTATAATCAAAATTATTAAAATTTAACTCAAAAGGTAAATTAAGAGGCAAGAAATTTTCAATCTCTCAAATTTCTACGATACAATTCTTACTAAACAATTCGGAATTATCTATAGTAAATCAATTTCATTCATTCCATTCAAAAAACATAGCAATATTTCAGCTCTTATAATGATTAATATATTTTACTGGTCACATAAATTGATAAGCGTCCCACAGATATACATTATCATCTCGTTCAATGGTTCCATCACTAATATTTCATTCTCATCATGGAATCAGAATAAATTCATCTAAATCCTTACCTGGGCAATATAATCAGAAATTATCATCAACTTCTATATTACTATGAGTTATTCTAAGTCATAATTCGGGCACTGTTAGAATTATTTCATCAGTATACTGAGTATCAAGAGTTTTCACTAAATTCTCTAATTTAATATCAGATAAAAAACTGATTATTTGTGGTTGTTTATCTCGTAAATATCATTCATCAATCGGATTTATTTCAATTGTGTATCTCCATCAAGATCATTCTGAAGCTTGTTTAATAATGCAAGATAATTCATAATCAGTTCTTAAATTTCATGAAAAAATAATTTCAGATTCTTCCACGGTATTGTTATCACAAGAAGTCGATGACAATAATAAAAATCAGATTCAATAAATTACCAATCCAAGTCACAATAATGACAGAATAATCAATCAGATTTTCTTCATATTTTATTCCAAAAAATTAAACAATTGAAATTTTTAATTCTCATATAGTATTATCTTCCACCTGTGTAACTTTAATAACTAATTTTCTATCTGGAACATCCTTATTCTCATCCTTTTTTGAAAATCAGATTTCATCATCATTTATCGTTTTTAAAGGAATTTCAATTTCTTCTCATTCACTAGGAAAGTCTTCTAGCAATGAAGTAATCAAATAACTAAATGTTTCTCAATCATAATCATCTTCATTTAATCAAAGTTCTTCAAAAGTTAGTTTACATTCCTCCAAGAATTCATCAATTCTAACAAAAGGAGATACAGTCCAGCAATTTTTTCAGTTCTTTCTTATTGGAATAATCTCTACATCATTTTCATCCTGAATATTTCCAAAAATCTCCTCGATAATATCTTCCATCGAAATAATTCAATCTACTCATCCAAATTCATCCATCACGAGAGCTATATGTTTATGTGAAGTTTTGAATTTTTCCATGGCTACATCAATTGGAGTAGGGGCCGGTATCTTGTGAATAGGATACAAAACCAAATCTTTCAATTTTGTTTCTCATCCATATTTTTTGGATAGATTCAATAGTTCTTTTAATGTAACCACTCTATCAGCATCATCAATTCATCTATGATATACAGGAATACGAGTGTAATGAAAAGTCAAAAATTTTTCAATAGCCTGATCTATAGTAAGATTATCATGCACAGCACACATCCTCACTCTAGGAGTCATAGCCTCTCAAACAGTAATATCGCTGAAAGTTAGCATTTTTTTAATATTTTCGTATGTATCTTCCTCTACAGCATCTGATTCTACAGCTCTTTCCATGAAAGCCTCCACTTCTTCCTGAGAAATTTCTTGTTCGGTTTCAGACTTTTTTGCCACTTTTCTTGTTAACAAACTTAAACACCAAATTATTGGATATAATAATCTAGTAAAATAGTAATAAAAAGGAGAAATCTTTAATGATAAAGATTCTGAATGCTGCTGAGCGTAAGTCTTTGGAACAATCTCTCAGAATATTAATATAAGAATGGTAACTACAGCGGTAGCTATTCATACAACCAGTCATTGATTATAGTTTATTCATTGAGCTATATCTAATGAAATAGCAGTAGCCAATGAAGCAGATGCTATATTTACGATATTATTTCAAATAAGTATTGCCATCAATACTTTATCGTTTTCTTTCTTACAATATTTTAAATATTTCACTCAGCGTTTATGTTGTTTGCAGAATGTATCTACTTTATGTTGGGGAATAGAAGTTAGGGCAGTTTCGCTACCTGAGAAAAACATAGAAAGCAGAATTAAAACTACAAAAGTAATAATCGATAACGGGTCCATCTTGTAAAATTATAATATATTATAACATTAAAATTTCTAAATAAATATTAATCTATAGAACAACCAATATTTGCCAAATAGTCAGTCATTTTTTCTCATTCAAACTTCTTCGTTAAACTATTTAGTTCTGTACTACACATTTCTGATGCAGTATTATCATCCAGATTAGCCCAACTATCACGCATATCATTAACAGCTTCTTTAATAGTTTCTCTCTCCTGTTGTGAATATTTTGCATCCGTATCATTATCAATAATACAGTTCACTAATTCAAAATACTTATTACAAACTTCTATATTTAATTCATTTTTAACTGCAGATTCTTCTGCCTTCTCTTTATTTCATCACCAACTACATCAAGTAACAAAAACTACCAACAATAAAGCTCCCAAAAATCAGAATTTTTTCATAATATTGACTATAAAAATATAAATATACATTTTATGTATAAAAATTTTAATTCAGAATACAAATATTTTTTAATCTTGATTATCTATTCGTCATAAAATTTTTTGTAAATAGTCATGATATGTTAAATCACTCAACAAAATTTTCATTTTTTCGGATGCTTTATCTTTTTCAAGTAATTCTGTCTCACTTCACACAAAATCAAAAGGAACTTTTAAAAACAAACGCGGTAATTTATGTCTAGATGCAACATATTCAATTCATCGACTTTCCATGTCAAAACACATTTCATCATCACTCGTTCAAACTTCTCTCTTAAATTCAGGCTTAGTATAAACCACATTTTCACCACAGAAACATGTCTTCAATGGAGCTAAATGAACAAATGGAGGAATAATCATCTCTTTTTCAGTATGGATATTCATCACATTTGAAATCTGAATTGGATCTGATTTAATTTCATTTTTCGGATTCCAATAACCACATATTCAAATATTCCAGATAAATACAGGCTCTGTATTCATACTTAAATAATGCTCTAATGATAATATAGCATCATAATTTCACATTCAGCAGCACAAAAAATCTATATCTAAATTCATTTTCAAATCAGCAGATTTGATTCATTCCTTTATCGTTTTCATTTCATTCGGCATCGCAGCCACTACCAATATTTTCATCCGGGATAAATTTTATTGTAAATCTGAATATAGACTACATAAACTACATTTTTTTTCAATAAGATATTGAAAATGCCCTAAATAATAATAAAAGAATGCATATAATTTTAATATATTGACACCCAATATGACAAAAAGGTTAACCAAAGAAAGCAAACCAGATTTATCTTATTTAAAAGATGATAAAACTCTGAAAAAGATTGAGAAGTATGTTGATAGTAAACGAGAGCAAACCTCTCAAGAAATTATTAAAAAGAAAAATAAAAGACCTGCAACTAAATATCAGGAAGCTGATTTAGAGGTTATGATTTCTAGAATTAGCAGTGAAAACCAACCTAAAAACTCAGAAGAGAAAAATACAAAAAAGATTCTTTATATATTATACACAATAATTATGGCAGCAATCATCGTGTTTTGCATAAAATATTTTTTTATGTGAAACTTGTCACAAATCTCACAAATCACTCGTTAATATTAATAGGATATTAAATGAAAATGGCTTGATAATTATATTATTTTTAATAGGATATTAGAATAATTAAAACTTTACATAAAATAACAAAACTTATGCCAAAAGATGAAATTAATTTAATTCAGAAAGTGCAACAATGAGATTTAGATTCATTTACTCCATTATATGAATCTTATTTTCAGAGAATCTACTCTTTTTTATTGGTAAAAGCTAACTGAAATGTTCAGTTCGCAGAAGATGCGACATCTGCTACTTTTATGAAAGCTTTTGAAAATATAAGAAAATTTTCTACAGAAAAAGAAGGTTCTTCCTTTGCTGCATGGTTATATAATATTGCATATCACTCGCTGATAGACATATTAAAGAGAAAAGAAATGATCTCAATCGAAGAAGAAAATACCGTATCATCTGACTTAAACTATGTAGAATATTTTCAAAATCACGTTCAAGCTGAACAAATTTTAGCATATTTAGAGCAATTATGATCTGACAAAAAAGATTTATTCATACTGAGAATATGGAATAATCTTTCTTATGATGAAATTGCAGAGATTATATGAAAACGTAGTTCAACATGCAGAAAGGATTTTTCAAAATTAATTAAAAAAGTGTCAGAACATTTTAAATATCGAATTGATGATTAAAAGTTTTTTATCTACCATTACAAAAATTAAATGGCAAACAATGAACACATCCAGTCAATAGTATGAGAATTTCATTGAGATGAAGAAAAATTAATTAAAAAAATAGCAGTGGAGTGAACGCCTAGTTTTAGTCCAAGCGAAGAATTTAAAAACAAATTAGACACAAAAATCCAGGGCAAAATCAAGCTTACACAACAGCACAGACAAGAGCAGGCTGCTTTAGACGCTGTACCTAAAAATCTTAAATGGAGATTTTATCTTACATGATATGGATATGCTATAGTAAGTTTCCTTGCACTCTTCTTGATATGATTTTGTACAAATATTTTTACGGGGACATTAAAAGTTCCAACAAAATACAATTACATACAGCAAGACCAGGCATTTGGAAACTTAAATGGGTGATGAGAATTAGCATATTACCAAAACGAAGAAACTGCTAAAAATTTCTCATATGATGCGGATATCGACGAAATTGCTGACGAAGAGATGATTACAGGAACATCTGCTTCATTAGAAAGTATTAATACTTCAATGAAAAAAATATTTGACTTCAATAATATTGAATGAGCTACAATGTACGCAGCTAGCATCGATGCATGAAATTCTGAAGAATTCAATTCATACTGAGACTATTTGTTGGCCGATTCATTTACATACAATCAGACTTATCGCTTTGCATACAAAAATAAATTATTTCCAAAGCTGAATGCACAATATCCTGTATACAAGTCTAACTGAATTTTAATGTGATCGAACACCCCAAACCAAGTGCTAAAAAATCTAAAAATCTGAAATGTGTCATTCAAAAATTTTCAAGATTTGGATATCATGAACATCGAAATGGAACAATCTGTAGAAAATTGATATAATATTTCATTCGATAATCGTAATATGAAATTGGATTTTTATCCAAATAGTTCTCGAAAAGTTACACAATACTCAGCGAAACTCCCAAGCAAAAAACAAATTATAAAAAATGTGGAAAAAGACCTAAAAAATCTATGAATTACTCTTAATAATTACTGAGAATGAGAAGTTAACTTCCAAGATTACGATGATAACATGTGAATAGTTCAGATTTTTTATCCATTTATCATAGAATGAAAGGCAGTTCGAAATGCTGAATCTAACCAACAAATCTGAATGCAAGTAGCTTATGATTTAAATTTACAAAAAGTAGTATCAGTCATTTGAATGGATATAGCCACATACGATGTATCCAATTATCCAATATTAGACAAAAAAGTGATAGAATCTGCAATCGAAAACTGATGAGAATTTTTCAAACAGTGAGCTCTTCACGAGAATTCAACTGTTGTTCTATTTGATAATATGGAGGTAGTTTATATAGAAAAAGCATTGCATGAAGACAAAGTACGCACGATTTACGTACCTGCAATCAGAGCTACGGTATCTACATCGATAGAAAATTATAAAAGTCCATCCGTTGTATACCAGGAGATAATATAGTTGAAAATTTCTAGTCAATAATTATAATAAAAAGGATGAATAAAACAGATTTTTTAATTATTTTCAAAATAAATGCCAAGAGTTGAACCAGCAATTCTCTGAATAGATCGATGAAGTAAATATATTTGATTGGCCTACGCACACGAATCAAATGATATAATTTTTCCTGTTGGATATATGATAAATGACCAAATGATATACTTTCATATCGCAGATTTGATTCAAAGGTATCATGTAAAAACCATTGTACTTTGACGACCAAACAAGCAAAAAGATATCCAGGGGAAAATTACAAAATTTATGAATTCTTTGAATTATATTATTGAAAAAGATGAGATAATAATCGAGACAATTGAAGAGGATTATACAAGTGTGGAAAGCTGAGAAATAGTTTCAAATTTCAAAAAGAATGAAACTACCGATACAATTAGTGCAATGTTAATTTTGGAAAGATGGAAAAATAAAAATCAAAAATAAATCTGGCTTTTATTAAGATTTATTTTTAATAATGAAAAAAGAACATCATATACAATGAGTGTTTTATGATGTTGATCATTATGATTATTATGTTTCTTTAAATAAAGAAACATTAGAAAATATTAGAAATTGAAATATAATAAAATCAAAGATTGTATATTTGTCCGATAAGGATATTACACAGAATGTACAGAAAAGATTATTAATCACGCTGTTATCTGAAGATGAACGTAATTTGATTCTTAGAGATACCAGAATTGTACATAATCAAGAAGAAGTTTGATTAAAAATATCTAGTAGGTTATTGGATATATTAATTGAAGAAAATCTTGAAGATTATGAACATCGTTATGATTTTGCATGAAATAAAATACATTTTCTTACAAAAAATTCAAAGAAGCCATTTAATGATAAATCTTGATTTGATAGGGTTTTTAGTATGTGTGAAAAATCAAATAAGATTCAACCAACGACTTGAGACTTATTTGAATCTGAATATATTAATGTAATTAATTAAGACTAAATTAAACCAATTTATTATTCAGCCTTGAAAAAGGCATACATTTTCATACATTTAACGACAGATTGTATTTTTAATTTTTTGAAAAATTGTGCATGGCTGATAAAAAACAGCAAGAAAAATCTGAATGAAAAGTCCTTAAAGCATGAGAACTTGGCGGATTCGGTGGGGGATGATTCCTTTCTGGAATGTGATTTTGAGCCACTGAAACTACCAAAAAGGAAACAGCCAAACCTGAAAAAGAAAAAATCGATTTGGATGATTATTTCTGAACAAAAGAAGCAGAACAACCAGTTGCAACTGCGAGTGATATATTCAATTTTGCATCTCATTCTTCATGACAAAAAAAGAAAAAATCTTTTGATAAGCCTGAGAAGAAACATTTTGATAAAAAGGATTCTAAACCAAAGTGAAATATTCAAATAGAACATACGGAATATGTTGCAAAGGAAAAGAACACAGAATCAGGTTCAGATTTTTTTGAATCTATTCGCCGCCAAAATGCCGAAAAAGCACAGAGAGAATGAAAACAGCCAGTACAATCTATAGCCAAGAAAAAGAAGACCAAAGCTGATAAAAAGCGTCAGGATAAACCTACAAATGAAAGGGCAGTTCAAGTAATTCAAGCTTCTACTGAACATCACGAAGCTACTACTTCTGCAAACTTGGTAAAAAAATCAGAATTATTTATGGATGAAAAAATTACCCTAAAAGAGTTTTCTGAAAAAATGTGAGTTTCCCTCGTTGAAATTATGAAAAAGCTCATGGAAAATAAAATTATGACATGAATAAATTCTTCATTAGATTTTGATACAGCATCATTAATCTGAGCTGAATTTTGAGTAGAAGTAAAGAAAAATGAAGCACAACTAGATATGGAAAGTTTTATGAGTTGAGATTTACAAAAGATTCTTGATTTGGATAAAGAAGCTCCAGTTCGTTTGGAAAGAGCTCCAGTTGTAACAGTTATGGGACATGTAGATCACTGAAAGACTTCATTACTAGACTACTTACGTAAAACATCTATGGCTGAATGAGAAGCTGGATGAATTACTCAGTCAATCTGAGCTTCAGTAGTAGATTATAACGGAAAGAAAATTACATTTATCGATACTCCATGACATGAATTATTCACATCACTTAGAGCTAGATGAGCTAAACTTACAAATATTGCTGTAATCGTAGTAGCAGCAGACGATTCTGTGATGCCTCAGACTATTGAATCAATCAACCATGCAAAAGCAGCATGAGTACCTATCATTATAGCTATTACAAAGATAGATAAACCAGGACATAAAAGAGACCAGATTATAGCCGATATCGCTGCTCAATGACTTACTCCAGAAGAATGGTGAGGAGATGTCCCTGTAATTTGAGTTTCTTCAAAGACAGGAGAGTGAATTGATAAATTATTAGAGAATATTCTTCTTCAAGCAGAAATGCTTGAACTTAGATATAATCCAAACCGTAGTGCAGTTTGAGTAGTTTTGGATTCATACAAAGATGCAAAACAATGAGTAATTGCAAGCATAATTGTTTTGACATGAACATTACAGGTATGAAACATCATAATGGCTTACAATACATATGGTAAGATTAAAAGAATGCAAAATCGAAAGTGAGCTCCAATTCAAAAAGCTACATGATGAGAGCCTGTTCAGATTCTTTGATTTACTGAATTACCAGAAGCATGAAGAGTAGTTGAAATAGTAAATAACGAAAAAGAAGCTCAGCATAAAGTTTCAGTTATTCAGGCTCAAGAAGCTTCTCATAAAAATGAATGAGCTGTTCAGGAATTCCTTGCACAACTTAAAGCATGATGAGCTAATAATAAAGTTTCAGAACTTAGACTGATTCTCAAGGCTGAATGAGCATCAAGTTTGGAAGCTTTACAGCAAGCTGTTCAATGACTAGAATTACCAAAAAATGTTACAATAAAAGTGATTCATGCAGATGTATGACAATTCTCTGAATCTGATGTTTCTTTAGGTCAGGTTTCTAAAGCTCTTTTAATCTGATTTAATGTTTCTATCAATGCAATTCTCAAGAAGAAAGCAGACCAGCAAAAAGTAGAAATTAAATCATTCGATATTATATACGAATTAACTGACTACTTATTGAACCTACTCCAATGAATGGTTGAAGTGGAGAAACAAGAAGTGACTGTAGGAAAACTTGATGTACTTGGAATATTCTTTACTCAGAGCAAAGAGATGACTATCGGTTGAATGGTTATCGAATGAAGAGTGAAAAATAAGCTTAGATTCCGTGTTCATAGATGAGAAGATATTATCTGTAACTGAGAAATCCTATCACTCCAGAGAAATAAAGATCAGGTAAAAGAAGTAATTGAATGAGAAGACTGTGGAATGAAAGTTAAGACTGGAAAGAAGATACAAGAACACGATATCCTTGAATTCTATGAATTACAAGAGATAGTAGAAAAACCAGAAGAAAAGAAAGCTGAATAATTAATAATTATATAAACAAAAAGCTGTCCGAAAGGGTAGTTTTTTTGAAAATCAGATTTTTGGCATAATGGCAAAAAAAGGTTGCTATTTTCAAAGATATGCGGAAATAAATTTTAATTTTCTTTCTTTTGTTAATCATCTATGTACTCATAG
>FLNW01003340.1_pt1 | contig 11991 bp, 9 predicted proteins | sample 1140371 | NCBI WGS metagenome assembly FLNW01 (sample SAMEA3878170, study PRJEB12797) | bioreactor metagenome | biome: Moose rumen | place: Sweden | collected 2011-10
CAGCAATCTTTGCAGCATCCCTTTTTACTGAGATGGGCTTTAAGGTTACCCCATCTGCACTTGAGGAGAGACATGATATCATACAGGCAATTTGTCTTGAAAACAGTGATAACCTTATATCTTTCTGCAAAGGTATGCAAAAAGGATCACCTGTTGAATCCCAGGTTGTCCCGGAAGCTTCGGATATGCCCGGCTATGACAGCAAAATCATAAGTGCCGGAGGTGCTTTCACATCCGGTTCCACAATAGAACTTTCTGCTGATGCTCCTCTGCGCGAGCCTTTCGCCGTATGGATGCAAGGTTCTCTGAATTATGTTTCCGGCAAAATCGGAGTAATGCTGGCAGCGCAGGAACTTTACAAGAAAGGAGCAGTAAAATGAGTTATCTTTTCTTAAAAAGCGGTACGGATGTCAGGGGTACAGCTCTTGTTACAGTTGAGCATCCGAAATATGAACTGACAGATAAGTGCGTATCTGACATTTCTGCATCATATATCTTATGGCTTTCTTCAAAAACAGGAAAAGAAATTTCAGATTTAACTGTATCAATAGGGCATGACTCACGTCTCTCAGGCCCCAGAATCAAGGATGCAATTACAGAAACAATATCAAATATGGGCGTTAATCTGCTTTATTGTTCAAATTGTTCCACTCCTGCCATGTTCATGACTACGATAACAAGAGGATGTGACGGTGCTATACAAATCACTGCAAGCCACCATCCCTATGACAGGAACGGACTTAAGTTTTTCACTTCAGACGGAGGCCTTTCCTCCGATGAACTTGCAGATATATTGGTTGCCGCTGATAATATAGAAATCCCTGTATCAAAGAAGGGAACTGTTACACAGATAGATTATATTTTAGAATACTCAAAAATCCTTCGTGATATGATTAAATCCGGTGTGAAGGCTGAAGATTTCGAGCATCCGCTTAAAGGTTTCAAGATTGCCGTAGATGCAGGTAACGGTGTCGGAGGCTTTTATGCAAGCAAAGTTCTGGAGCCACTCGGAGCCGATATAAGCGCAAGTCAGTTTTTAGAGCCTGACGGACTCTTCCCAAACCATGTGCCTAATCCCGAAAACCCTGTTGCCATGGAATCTATACGTAAAGCTACTCTCAATGGCAAATGTGATCTCGGTGTAATATTTGATACGGATGTTGACCGTGCATCATGTGTTGATGAAAAGGGTCAGGAAATCAACCGTAATTCCATTGTTGCCCTTGCCAGCGTTATAGCGCTTGAAGGCAATGAAGGAGGAAGTATTGTCACAGACTCTGTCACCAGTGACGGCCTTCATGACTTTATTGAAAATACGCTCGGCGGAAAGCACATACGCTTTAAGAGAGGATATAAAAATGTAATAGATGAAGCTGTACGCAGAAATAATAACGGAGAAAATACTCCGCTTGCAATAGAGACCTCAGGTCATGCAGCTTTCAAGGAGAATTATTTTCTGGACGACGGTGCTTACCTTATTACAAAAATCATAATAAAAGCCGCTCAAGTCGGAAAAGACGGCGGAAAAATCGGAGACTGCATCAAAGATCTTAAAAAGCCGCTTGAGGAAAAAGAACTTCGTTTTAGGATTCTCGAAAATGACTTTAAGGCATTCGGCAATAAGCTTATTGAAAGCATAAAAAAAGCAACTCAGCTGTCTTATGATGTCGAGCTTGCGCCTGATAATTATGAAGGTGTGAGAGTGAGTTTCAATCGTTCCGATCTTCAGGGCTGGTTTTTACTCAGATTGTCCGTACATGACCCCGTTATGCCTTTCAATATTGAAAGTGACACAAAAGGCGGGTGCAAGAAAATTGCAATGGCCTTCTATGAGGCAGTCAATGGTATCAAAGGACTGGATATATCTTCTCTTACGGAATATATCAACAGTTGACAAAAGCCTGCAAAATATATAATATAACTTGTATAGATTAGATGGAGGTATTTAAGATATGGTTTTTGAAAAGATTCGTGAAATCATCTGTTATCAGCTTGAACTTGAGCCTGAAGATGTAACACTGGATTCCGATCTTCGTGCCGATCTCGGAGCAGAGAGCCTTGATTTATACGATATTGTTACAACCCTTGAAAAGGAGTTTGACCTTTCGGTGAATGACAAACATATAGAGGAACTACTAACAGTTGATGATGTCGTTCGTTATGTTGAAGAACACTAAACTGAATATATAATCGAAAAAATGAGCAGTTGAATCTGCTCATTTTTCTATCTGCTCTCATATATATCTCGTATTTCTTTTCTTGCAAAATCTCTTTCTTCCGGCTTAATTTGCATAATCATTTTATGCAAAATGTCTGCAAGTTCTTCATCTGTATATTTTCTAAGACCTACAAGATCCTTAGCAAACGAAACAGCCTGCTCTCTCGTCAGCCACTCGCGTTCTGGCTTAATAAGATAATACTTCTGACTTTTCTCATTGAATGCAATCGCATTACCTTCATTACTATATATGCTGAGATATTCTCTGAGAAGTTTGATATCTCTTTTTACAGTCATCTGACTGACATCAAATTCTTCGGCGATATCGCTGATGGCTATCTCTCCGCCATTTATTAATTCATCGCTGATTCTGAGGATTCTAATCTTATTATTGATTTTCATATTTTTTCTCCCTATATAGTGTTTGCTGTATTTTCATTCAGACTTTTAATTCTTCTTTGAACCATTTTCCCTATCTTTACGTTTTCTTCTTTTTCAAACTTTGCATCTTCTTTCAGAAGTTCTGAGGCAAGCTGCTGCGTTAATAACAATATTCTTGTATCTGTCATTATATCCGCAATTCTCAGTTTCGGAAGTCCATGCTGTCTTGTGCCGAAGAAATCACCAGGTCCTCTCAGTTTCAAATCCTCATCCGCAATCTTAAAGCCGTCTGTTGTTGAACACATGATTTTCATCCTGCTTTGTGAGATCTCGCTTTTTGAATCTGTCACAAGTATGCAATATGACTTGTCTTTTCCTCTGCCCACTCTTCCCCTGAGCTGGTGAAGTTGTGAAAGTCCAAAACGCTCTGCATTTTCAACGACCATTATTACTGCATTTGGCACGTCAACACCAACCTCTATAACAACAGTTGAAATCAGAAGCTGAATCTCTCCGTTTTTGAATTTGCCCATTATATTGTCTTTCTCTTTCGGAGACATCTTTCCGTGAAGAAAACCTAATGTATAATCCTTAAAATATACTGATTGTGCTTTCTCATAATATGCTTCCACATCGACCAGGCCTTCAATCAGTTCACTCTTTTCCACTAAAGGACAAACTATATATGCCTGTTTCCCCTCATCTAAATGTGCTTTGATAAAATTAAACATATCTTCTCTTTTTGAAGAGGGAACACAATATGTTTTAATCTCTTGTCTGCCGGGCGGAAGTTCATCCAATACAGATATATCCAAATCACCGAATACCATTAAAGCTAAAGTTCTGGGTATAGGTGTTGCAGACATTACATAAACGTGAGGATTAAATCCCTTTGAACAAAGTCCTGTTCTTTGTTTAACGCCGAAACGGTGTTGCTCATCCGTTATGACAAGGCCCAGATTTTTGAATATAACGTCATCTTGTATGAGAGCATGAGTACCTATAATTAAATCTATTTCTCCGGTTTTAAGCCTTTCCTTTATAAGGCTTTTTTCTTTTGCTTTTGTGCTTCCTGTGAGAATTGCACATGAAATATCACTGTCCTTGAAAAGGGAGAGAAATGTATCATAATGCTGATTTGCCAGAACTTCGGTGGGAGCCATTAAAGCAGACTGCATATTGCTTTTTGCTGCATTGTATGCGAGACTTGCAGCAACAGCAGTTTTACCGCTGCCTACATCTCCCTGGAGCAATCTGTTCATCTGCCTACCGCTCATCATATCCTTACTTGCATCTTTCACTGCCTTTTTCTGAGCATTGGTAGCTTCAAAAGGAAGCAGTGCAAAAAATTCATTTGAATAATCAGCTTTCAGTATATTTTCCGTAGCTGCTTTGGAATTATGATTTTTTAACGTACTCATTGAAAGCTGCAAGATGAAAAGTTCATCAAATATATGTCTGTCCCGGGCCTTTTGAAGCATAATGTCATTGTCTGGAAAATGAATTTGCCTGATGGCACTGTCAAGTGATATCAACCCGTATCTTTCGAGTATATATCCGGGCAGGTATTCGCTTATTGGATCTATATTGCTTAAAACTGTTTTTACTGTCTTTTCTATATTTTTGCTTGTGATTTTGCTGTTTTGTGAATATATCGGTTTTATTGCAGTTTGTTCACTGCTTTTCAGAAATGCAGGAGACAGCATTTCTTTTGAGTTATATTTACCGAGAGTTATTTTCCCGTGGAAAAGATATTCTTCTCCTTCTTTAAGCATGGAAGGCAAGTATTTGTTATTGAAAAATGTCAGGGATATAACTGCTTCACCGTCTGTTACAGGAACTTTGGCAATAAGCATACCGCCTCTGATTCTTTCATTTTTAACAGGAAACATAACTCTGGCTTTGATACAGACATTCTCTCCGATAGGGCATTGGGATATAGGGAGAATACTACTCCAGTCTTCATATGCTCTGGGGTAGTATCTGAGCAAATCTCCTACAGTTTCAACACCAAGGCTGTTAAAAGCCTTGGCTCTGGATTCGCCGACTCCTTTAACTGTATTGATTTTATCGGAAAGTTTCATATCTTACTCCTGGAATATGCCGTAATATATATCATACGGAGCACGGGGGAAGTCGCCTGACAAGCCGTTTGAATACAAAACGTATGCTTTTCTGAAACAAATCGGTATAAAAGGATAATCTGTCACAAAATTCGTTATATACTCTTCTTTTGTGAGACTGCCGTTTCTCATCTTAAAATAGCTTGAGGCACTTGTCTGGCTGATTCCTGCGCTTAAAAGTCCGTCTTTCTCAAAAAATTGTGAAAGTGAAAATGAGTAATCAAGTTTCACTTCGCCTAAATACATTTCATAATTGCCTGATTCTATTCTCTCCTTATAGTCGGCAAATGATAAAGGCTTTACCTCTATATAGAAACCGGCTTCATTCAATCTGTCAGCAATTTCATATGCCGCATTAAGACGATATTTATTATCTTTATTTACTATAAGCGAAAAAGAAAGAACATAGGCGCCGTTTGTGAGAGCTTTACCTGCATAATATGTATAACCGCAGCTGTTGATAATTCTGTCCGCTCTTTCCTTATTGGCTGCATTTTCAACAGGAGATTTTTCCATAAGCGAGGGAATTTTAACCGCTGTAGCGTGGCCCTGATAGCACTCATCTGCAATTGTTTCACTGTCTATAAGGAGAGCAATTGCAGAACGGATATTGCTGTTTAGTGATCCTCTCTCCTTGTTAATGCCCAGATATACCATGTTAGTAAGCTGCAGATCTTTTTCCTGCCCGATTGACTGAATGAAATTGCAATCGGATAGATCGCTGAAATAAATACTGCTGTTTCCGACCTTGTATGCATTATATACCATATTAGTTGAAGTCGCAGAGTAAAGTTTGATTTCATTACCTTCCCCGTCTGTCGGAACAAGGCTTTCATTTTTATATACATAGGCTCCATAGCCTTGAGGTATGTCAGTTTTGCTTTCGGCAGTACCTGAACTTACTATCGGGAAAACGAGCTGTTCAGCTGTATATGAGTCCGCTCTGGTCAGTGTGAAATCAACACTGTAAGTCCCGCTTACCATAACAGATTCTACATTCAGAAGGTCACCTGCATAATATTCAGATGATTTTGCCATATTGAATGAATATACGACATCGCTTGCCTGTATAATTCCTCCGGAAGCCATAAGACCTTTTTTTATATTTACCGTTACACGCTTTCCGTTTTGCTTTATGGATTCAGCGATAACAGGTATAGCATTAAATTCGGAATCTATAGAAAAAAGAGGATAATAGAGAAGTCTTATGATATATTGATTCTCATAACTGCTTGCAAAGAAAGGATTAAGTCCGTCCTCCTCATTATATGGCAAAAGACCGTCGGTCAGTTTTTTGTCTGTTCTCAGGCTGCTGGTTTCTGTCTTTGTTGTCTCTGTCTGACTTTCCTCCGTTACAGTTGTTTCGTCCGCAGTCCTGTTTATGCCGCATGCTGTAAGCAGAAGGCAGACAGACAATAAAATCGATAAAATTTTGATTGTTTTTTTCACTCTTTTACCTCACTGTTACGGCCTCAATGTCTGTACAGACTCCTGTTTTTTTATCTATTGTGAATTTACATCCCTGGAAAAAGCAATCTGTATCGGCTGCTTTGAACATATCCGTAAATCCGTTGGTGAATTTCTTTATTATAATCTCTTTATCTATTCCCAGAACCGACTCTTCCGGTCCTGTCATACCGATATCGGTTATATATCCCGTTCCTCTTCTTAGTATCTGAGCATCGGATGTCTGCACATGGGTATGTGTTCCGAAAACTGCAGATACTCTGCCGTCAAGATAGTAGCCGAGTGCCTTTTTTTCGCTTGTGGCTTCGGCGTGTATGTCGACCAATATAATCGGAGTTTCTTTTTTCAGTTTTTCTATTATTTCATCGGCAGAAGCAAAAGGATTTTCAAAAGTATCCATAAAGACCCTGCCCATAAGGTTTATTACGCCCACCTTAAATGATCCTTTGTCAACTATTGCATATCCTCTGCCCGGCGCGTCTTTTGCAATGTTATACGGTCGAAGCAGCATTTCCGTTTTTTCCATATATGCATATGCATCTCTCCTTTTGCATGAGTGATCCCCGCCTGTTAAAATGTCAGCTCCCGCAGAAAAGATTGCATCGGATGATGCGGATGAAACTCCGTCTGCTTTGCCTGAGTTTTCTCCGTTAACTATACACAAGTCGATATTATGAATTTTCTTGTATTCAGGAAGTTTTGCCTTTAAGAATTCACATCCTGCTTCTCTGACTACATCGCCGATAGCTAATACATTAATTGTTTCTGCCATTAAAACACCGTTTCTATTTAGAAAATTTAACCCCGACGCTGTTTGCATCGGGGCGTTTTTTATTTTGCAAAGTCAACTGCTCTGTTTTCACGAACTATGTGCACCTTAATCTGTCCCGGATACTCAAGTTCATCTTCAATTTTCTTAGCAATATCATGTGCAACAAGTACCATTTTTTCATCTGATATTTTGACAGGATCTACGATGATTCTGACTTCGCGTCCTGCCTGGATTGCATATGATTTTTCAACTCCTTCAAATGAAGTTGCAATCTCTTCAAGCTTTTCAAGACGCTTAATATAATTCTGGATATCTTCACGTCTTGCACCCGGCCTTGCTGCGGAAACAGCATCTGCGGCCTGTACTAAAACTGCGACTATTGTTTTTGCCTCTATATCGCCATGGTGAGCTGCGATTGCATGAACAACTTCTTCGCGCTCTTTGTATTTCTTTGCAACTTCCACACCAAGTTCGATATGAGTTCCTTCGAATTCACGGTCAAGTGCTTTTCCTATATCATGCAGCAGGCCGGCACGTTTTGCTGTTTTAACATCTGCGCCGAGTTCTTCTGCCATAAGTCCGCAAAGATGTGATACCTCGAGAGAATGATTTAAAACATTCTGACCATAACTTGTACGGTACTTAAGTTTACCGAGAAGCTTAATGATCTCGGGATGGAGTCCGTTAACTCCTGCATCAAGTGCAGCTCTTTCACCTGCTGTTTTGATTTCTTTTTCAACTTCACGCTTTGATTTCTCATACATTTCCTCAATGCGTGCAGGATGGATTCTGCCGTCCTGAATAAGTTTTTCAAGTGTCAGCCTTGCAATCTCACGGCGAACAGGATCAAAGCTTGATACCGTAATTGTCTCCGGTGTGTCATCGATGATAAGATCAACACCTGTAATTTGTTCAATCGTTCTGATATTACGGCCCTCACGACCGATAATTCTGCCCTTCATATCATCATTCGGAAGTGTAACCGATGTTACGGTGATTTCAGATGTATGATCTGCAGCACAACGTTGAATTGATGATGTGATTATTTCACGTGCGAGCTTGTCACTGTCATCCTTTAATTGCTGTTCATAACTTCTTATCCTGATAGCCTTTTCATGCTCAAGCGACTCTTCAAGTTCAGAAATTATCATTGCTTTGGCTTCTTCTTTCGTGAAGCCCGAAACTTTTTCAAGTATATCAAGCTGACTCTTTTTTAACTTGTCGAGCTCTTCAAGTTTTTCATCTGCAGCTTTTACTTTTTCTGATAAAGTTTCTTCTTTTCTTTCGATGTTTGCGCTTCTCTTATCAAGCGCTTCTTCTTTTTGGTCTATGCGTTTTTCCTGTCTTTGAACCTCTGCACGTCTTTCGCGGATTTCCTTATCAGCTTCACTTCTTAACTTATGAATTTCATCTTTTGCTTCAAGGATTGATTCTTTTTTCTTGCTTTCAGCTGTTTGTACAGCCTGATTTACAATTCTTAATGCTTCTTCATTAGCTGATCCGATTTTTGATTCTGCGACTTTTCTGCGGTACAGATTACCTAAAATAAAGCCGATTACAGCGAACACGATTGCAGAGATAACGATAAGAACTATTGCCCCGTTAGGCATAGGTCCACCCATTGGATCGTACCTCCTAAAAATTATTTAATTTCAATATATATCGTCATGAAAATTATGAAATTATAAAACAATGCAGATAAAATGCCAACTTAATCTGCATTATCCCTTATATTTTAATAAACTTATACAAATAAGTCAAGTTAATTTCCACAATTTATATGATTTTTATATAACTTAGACACAATAGATAGTAAAAGAGGCGGACATTGCTGCCCGCCTCTGATTTGTCAGTTAAGTCCGTTAAGAAGTTCAAAATTCTCTTTGTTGGACTTATATAATTTTTTGAATACTTCGAAATTTTTGTCGTATGATGATTTATTTTTGAGATCCGGAATGAACGTGGCTTTTGCAGGCACAAGTTTTTTAGTCTCATTTACACCATTAATGATACCTGCGTTAACAGCTACCATGAGTGCCGCACCTACGGCACCTACATTTTGAGGGCTGTCAACTGTTTCAATGGTTCTTCCGGTTATATCCGCCAGCATTTGACATGTTATCGGCGAAAGAGCTCCGCCGCCAACAAATCTTATGCATCTTGATGTTGTGACTTTCTTTTCCTGTGTTTCTATGAACCAGCGAAGGTGGAAGCATACGCCTTCTGCAACCGCTCTTATGAGTTCTGTTTTACCTGTTTCAAGTGAAATGTTAAAAAACATACCTCTTGAATTCGGGTCCTCAAAGGGACATCTGTTTCCGTGAAGCCATGGAGTGAAGATAACTCCGCCGCTTCCTGCGGGTATTGTGTCACAAACGGCCATCATATAGTCATAAAGATTGGTATATACCATCTCCATATCGGCTTTCTTGTGACGGAATTCCTTATTTTTCTCCATGTAGATGTTTATTTCGTCTTCTGCAAGATGTTCCTTCACCCACTCTACGCATTTGCCTGCAGTTTCAAGTTCTGCGAAATAGTTGTATTTTCCTTCTTCAACACCAACTACTGCAGCTATCATCGCAGAAGTATCGACGATTGACTTGTCAACAACGGTTGATACCCAGCCTGATGTTCCCTGATATATATGAGTATCTCCGAGTTCTACAGCTCCTGCGCCGACTCCGATTAAAGAAGCATCTCCGCCTCCGCCTATAACCGGAATTCCGGGAACAAGTCCAAGTTCTTCAGCCTGCTTTGGTCTGAGTCTTCCTGCCTGCTCGCTGCTGGAGATAATCTTTGCAAGATGTTCTTCTTTGATCCCTATCATATCGCACATGGTTTTGCTCCATGTCTGTTTTTTCAAATCATAAATCATTGTTGAGAATGCAGAGTCTTTTGTCATGACAAATTTACCTGTCATTCTGCATATAAGATATTCCTTGACATCAAGCCACTTATGAGTTCTCCTGAAGTTTTCAGGTTCATTTTCCTGAACCCATTTATATTTCCAAACCGGATCTTTAACACTCAAGGGAGCAGCACCTGTTGCAGCAAGGGATTTGAGTACTTTGACAACATTGCCGCCTGCGACCTGGGGCCCGCCTCCGAAGACTGCCTTCATTTGTTCTCCGGCTCTTTGATCCATATAACTGAATGCTCTTCTTACGGCATTTCCTTCTTCATCCACAAGGACAACGCCCTGCATCTGAGAACAGAATGAAATACCATATATATCTTTGGGAGCCACTTTTGATTCTTTTATGACTTTTTTAGATGTGGAACAAATTGCCTCCCACCATTCATCAGGATCCTGTTCGGCTCCTCCGTTTGGCATAACATAAAGGTTATATCCCTCTGATGTAGACGCCAGAAGTTCAACCTTATCAGATACTCTGAACAAGCATGTCTTCACACCTGTTGTTCCGATATCAAAAGCAAGAGCATATATTCCGTTTTGCATTTTTATTTCCCCCTCGTATATAAATGCTTTATTTTTCTGTTTTTAATGCTGATTTAATAAACTTCAATATTTCAGCTATGACATATTCATCTTTTTCGCTTTCGCTGATGTCACCGCCGCAATATACCTTATATCGTTCAGAATAATAACTGCCAGCATAAGAAAACTGAAGTGACATAAAAAGATTATCTATGAGCCATGCTGCAATCTGCGGATCTATATCGGTTCTGACTTCGCCTACCTTCTGTCCTTCGCGGATAGCTTCAGTATATATTTCCGCAGTGATTGATTCCATTTCTTTTGCAAACTGTCCTGCAAGCTTATCATCATTTATTGCAGTCATGCTGTTATATAACCTCATAAGGATACTTTCTTCTCTGGATGTCCTTATGATCTCTCTCAGAATCATTTCAACTTTAATGATTACATCCACGTCTTCCTTTGCCAGTCCCAAAAGCATGTTTTCCATCCTTCTTATGCTTTCATCAACTATTGTAAGGAAGAGGTCCTGTTTGTTCTCAAAGTACTTATATACAGCGCCTACGCTTATTCCGGATTTGCTTGCAATCGTACTTATGCTGGCATCATGGTATCCGTTTTTCGCAAACTCTTTTGTCGCTACATCTACTATTCTCTTTTTCTTTTCTTTAGGTATATTGTCAAAAGTGGGCTTGTGGTGTTGCTTAAAATCCACTTTTATCACTCCCCGTCGAACTATATCAACTAAATTCTAACATGAATAAGAATCTTTTACAAATGACTTTTTTACAAAACCTGACCGATATTGCTCTTTCCGTTTTTCAGGTTGAACTTGAGACTTTTGCTTACGCCGTCTTCGCTGAAGTCAAGTTTTATAATGTCTTTGCTGACAAACTCAGCCATTTCTATCTTATATTCCTTTTCTTTGAAGAACTCACGGAGATATGAGGACATTTTTTCATCATAATCGCCTGCATTGTCGGAAACAAAAAGTACATTTCCGCAAACTGCATTTATCTTGCCAAGAAGAAGTTTTTGCTCAAGATTGAACTTTATATTCGTGTCTCTCAGGAAGAAAACATCGGGATCGCATACGAACGCTCTGCCGTCAAGATGGTTTCTGAATATAGCATTTATCATGCCGTTCTGACATGAAGGTATCTCGCAATTTATACCCAGTTTGTTATATATCGGACCTTCAAAGACTTTATTCTCATCCGGGCCTATTCTGCAGGCATCAAATATGCCGATACAAGCGCCTAGCGGAACGCCGCATCCGAGTATGAGATGATCTTTGCAAAGTTCTCTGAGCAAGTCAACCGTATCACACATAATCTCGCCGCGTGTCTTACCGTCTCTCGGCTGCATGCACTGGGAATAGAGGAAGTCAAGCTTGACCATATCATAGCCCCAGTCATCAAAATATGTATCAAAGACTGTCTTTAGGTATGCCTTAAAATTTTCGTTATATATATCAAATGTATATGCTCCGCCCCAGCCAAGACATCCAAGCAACGGTTTCCCGTTTATATTATCTTTTATCAGCCAGTCGCTGTGCTCTTTTATGATTTGTGAATCTCTTTGCGCA
>FLNW01002330.1_pt1 | contig 11977 bp, 6 predicted proteins | sample 1140371 | NCBI WGS metagenome assembly FLNW01 (sample SAMEA3878170, study PRJEB12797) | bioreactor metagenome | biome: Moose rumen | place: Sweden | collected 2011-10
TGTCGGTGCTTTCTTGCGACTTTGCCACCACTTGTATCTGAGCAGTGTCGGCACAACCGTTTGAATTTGTTACCACAACTTCGTATAGTCCCGACTCTAAGTAAAACAGCGAGTTAGCATTGTTTTGGGTTTCCTTATCGTTAAAAAACCACTTGTATGATTCTCCATCGCCATTTTCAACATTGGTAGTTATTTCGCCATGCTTAGAATCATCTACCAAAGTTACAGAAGGAGCGGTTGCTATTGTTATGCTGTGAGATGTTATCACCTCTGAAGGATTAGCGGGATTTAGAAGGCTAACGGTGTATGTACCATCGCTTTGGTAACGGTGAAAAAACTGAGAATGAGCATTATCTGCCACTGTTTCAATGCCATCGCCAAAATTGATATACACCAATCCCGATGTGGAAATATTAAACTCCACTGCCTCACCTTTACAAAACGTTCCGCTTGATGGTTCAAAGTCTTGCCCCATTGCATTGCCGACGCAAAAGGCTGAAAGTAAAAGTATTGACGGTTTTAAATGTCGCATAATAATCTTGTTTTTCTATTATATAAACAATAAAAATGCCGTTTTTGTTGCAAATAATTAATTAAAAGTTAAAAAATGTAATCATATTATAAAGGGGAAATCTAAAAATTAGATTTTTCAAGGCATATGAATTCGAAAAAGCGCAGTTTACTGATTGTAAATTAGCATTTTGAGATTGAAATACAACGTAGAAAAAGCAATTTTTAGAACCCCCGTAAAAAAGACACAATGCAGGGCGTTGGTATAAACCTACGTTCTGCATTGTGTATGAATACCATGCTTAAGCAAATTTTTTTATAAGTTCTACAAGCATATTGTTTTGTTCTGGTGTACCAACGGTTATGCGTATGCAATTTTGGCAAAGTGGCATAGTGTGGCGGCTACGAACAATTATTCCGTTGTCGAGTAGATATTTTTGTAATTCTTTGTGCTTTGATGTTCTTATCATAAAGAAATTGGCTTGAGAAGGATAAATTTTCTCAATAAAAACAACATCTTGCAATTGTTCCATAAGGCGTTTGCGCTCGTCACCAAGCAGTTTTACAGTATTTTTAAACTGCTCAATGTCGGAAAGTTTTTCCAAAATACTTTTTTGAGTAAAACCGTCCATGTTGTATGGCATTTTCACCTTATTAATTATAGCAGCAATTTGTGTACTCATGTATCCCACTCCCGCGCGAAGCGATGCAAGCCCCCACGCTTTTGAAAACGTCTGCACTACAATAATGTTGCTATGATTTTTGAGTTGTTCTATACACGATTCTTGTTGAGAAAAATCGTTGTACGCTTCATCAATCACTACTATTCCGTTGAAATTTTCGGCAATATAAGTGATTTTTTTGTTGTCGAAACTATTGCCAGTTGGGTTGTTGGGGTTGCAGATGATAATTAATTTTGTGTGTTCGTCAGTTTTTGCCAACACCTCGTTTGGGTCAAAATCAAAAGTTTCGGCGTTTAGCATTACTTCTCTAAATTCGATATTGTTTAAACACGCCAAGGTGTAGTACATTCCATAACTTGGAGCAAGCGACACCGCATTGTCTTTGCCAGGTGTACAAGATATACGATAAATAAGGTCAAGAATTTCGTCACTACCATTACCCATTACCATATTCTCTGGCACAACACCTTTAATTTTAGCCAACACCGATTTGGCATCCGACTGCAATGGGTCGGGATAGCGATTCCAAACGCCGTAAGGATTTTCGTTGGCATCTAAAAAAATATAGTTGCCTTTTTTTACCAAATCTCTTGCGGCAGAATACGCTTCCATATCCCAAATATTTTTGCGTATTATTTTTTGTAAATCAAACATTTTAAATTTTTAATTTAATGGCTATAAAATTGGCAGCCATCGGATAAACAATAAGACTTTTTTTATTATTTGCCCATTCTAACAGTTACAGCATTTTTGTGAGCATCAAGCAGTTCCGCTGCAGCCATATTCTCAATTGCCCTACCAATTTTATAAATTCCTTGTTGCGAAATTGTTTGAAACGTTATTTTTTTCATAAACGAATCCATGTTCAATCCCGAATAAGCTTTAGCAGCACCATTTGTAGGCAACGTGTGATTAGTTCCCGAAGCATAATCTCCAGCACTCTCGCATGCATAACTACCAATAAAAACACTGCCTGCATTAACCACCTGTTCAGCAACAACTTCGGCATCGTTGGTTGCAATAATAAGATGTTCTGGTGCCCAAATATTGCTAAGATGCATCAACTTTTCAAGCGTTGGAGCAACAACAGCAAAACTATTTGCAAATGATTTTTCGGCTATTTCTTTACGTGGCAATTTTTCAAGTTGTTTTTCTGCCTCTGCAATAATCTGCATAGCTTTTTCTTTACTTGTACAAAACAAACCAACCTGACTATCTGCGCCATGTTCGCATTGTGAAAGCAAATCAGCGGCTGCAAAAACTGGGTTAGTATCACTATCGGCAACAACAGCCAATTCACTTGGACCTGCTGGCATGTCGATAGCCGTTTCCGAAGAGTTGACAAGTTGTTTAGCAACGGTAACAAAACGATTGCCCGGTCCAAAAATTTTGCTAACTTTGGGTACAGTCTGCGTACCGTATGCCATGGCTGCAACTGCCTGTGCTCCACCTATTTTATAAACTTTGTTTATACCAAGCAATTTAGCACAATAAAGCACCACTGGATTTATGCTTCCGCCAGTACGCGGAGGACTACATAGAACAATCTCTTTACAACCTGCAAGCACTGCAGGAATCCCAAGCATCAAAACAGTGGAGAACAACGGCGCACTTCCTCCCGGAATATAAATTCCAACCTTTTCAATGGCTACTTGTTTTTGCCAACAAAAAATGCCTTCGGAAGTTTCTATTTTTTTTATCTGATGATTAAGTTGGCTGGCATGAAATTTTTCTATATTAGCTTTTGCAACAGCTATGGCATCTTTTAATTCTTGCGACACTTGTTTTTCAGCCTCATCAAATTCCTGTTGCGAAGTCAGAAAGTTTTCGGGGCAAGCTTTGTCGAACTTTAACGTAAGGTTGCGCACCGCCTCATCTCCACCATCTTTCACCTGTTTAAGGACATCTCGAACAATTGGCTCAATGTCGGCTATTTGTGCAGCAGGACGTTGCGACTTCTGCTCAAAATCTAAATCCGAAGTATAATCAATTATAAACATTAGGTTCTTTTTTTACACATTAAGCATACATTTTGTGCTAACTTTGATAGTTTTTTTACAATATTAAAGCACCATTTTTTCAATAGGAACAACGAGAATACCTTGCGCACCAGCGGCACGGAGTTCGTCAATTATATCCCAAAAACGATTTTCTTGAACAACAGAATGAACCGACACCCAACCTTCTTCTGCTAATGGCAAAACAGATGGACTTTTCATACCCGGCAAAAGTTTAAGAATATCGTTAAGTCTATCTTTTGGAGCGTTTAGCAATATATATTTGTTGCTTTTAGCTGCAGCAATAGCATGAATACGAAACAAAAGCTTGTCAAGAATTTCTTTTTTAGTATCAGAAAGTTTTTTGTTGGTAACAAGTGCGGCCTCAGAATAAACGAGTTTTTCCACTTCAACAAGACCATTGCTCAAAAGAGTAGAACCAGTGCTTACAATATCGAAGATAGCATCGGCTAAGCCAATTACTGGGCATATTTCAACGCTACCACTTATTACATGAATATCGGCATTGATGTTGTTTTCTTGCAATACTTTTTTTAGAATAACAGGATAAGTGGTTGCAATTTTTTTTCCGTTAAACCATTGTAAACCAGTATAATCAACACTACGAGGAACTGCCAACGACAAACGACATTTTCCAAAACCAAGTTTTTCTGTAACGTTTATATCTTTGCCAGTTTCGATAATTACATTTTCACCAACAATTCCTGCATCAGCTACACCATCGGCAACATATTGAGGAATATCATCATCGCGAAGATAGAGAATATCAACGGGAAAATCGGCTGCTTCTGCAAAAAGCAAACGACTTCCATTGTTAGAAACTTTTATTCCTGCTTTTTCAAAGAGTTCTATACTCTTATCGCTAAGTCTTCCTGATTTTTGAATAGCAATTTTTAATCTTTCCATTTTTATTGTTTTTTTTCTTTTTTTCAATTATATATTTTAGCCAAATGCGGCATACAAATAAAAAGCCGAACCGTTTTTTATGCGGCTCGGCTTGAATTATATGTTGATTAAATCAAAATAAAAACAAAACTCAAGGCTATCCGCATACGCTACCAACACCGCTATGATGACGGTGGTGATTAATATTGACCGTATGGAACGCATAAAAATTCATTATTAGTTTTGTTATCGATGCAAAAATGATAAAACATATTTAGTTAACCAAATTTTTTTTAAATTATTTTTCAGCAATTTAACGCTGCTAAAAAAGCACACACCGCCACTCCAGCAGTTTCGGTTCGTAAACGAGAATTACCAAGCGAAATAGGTGTAAAACCAACTTCTAATGCACTTGCAATTTCTCTTGGCGAAAAATCTCCTTCGGGGCCAATAAGTACTACAGATTGACATTCTGGTATGCAAACTTTGTTAATAAACTGTTTTTGAGTATCTTCACAATGCGCAATGAATTTAAATTGTGGCAATTCACTTTTTAAAAAATCATCAAAACATATCAACTGATCAATCACTGGCATAACTACACTACCGCTTTGCTTTACTGCCGAAACAATTATTTTTTCAAGACGATCGGTTTTTAAAACTTTACGCTCGCTGTGGTCGCAAAGCAAAGGCGTAATACGGTCAACACCAAATTCAACAGCTTTTTCTACCATCCACTCAAAACGATCGACATTTTTTGTAGGAGCAACAGCAATATGATTGAAATAACGGCGCAAAAAAACATTTTTTTGCAATTCTATTATCTTTGCCGAACATACATTTTTTGTTGCCAATGTTATTTCAGCAATAAATTTATTACCTTTTCCGTCAATAATTTCAATTCTTTCGCCCTGTCTAAGTCTTAAAACCTTAGCACAATGAGCGGCTTCTTGTTCTGAAAGAAAAACCTGACCACCTAAAACCGCATCTGGGCAATAAAAAGTATGCATTATATCATTTTTTTTAATTAATGTTGCAATTACAACAATCTAAGTTTGTAGTAATTGCAACAAAAAATTATTTGTAAACATAAACTAATGGAAAAATATCCATAACGCTAATTATCAATAAAATCCTCTTCGTCATCGTCTGCTTGCTGTTGGGGTTGCTGAGATTGAGGTTGAGGTTCTGATTGTTGTTCTTCTTGTGGTTCTTCCTCAAAATCACTTTCTTCCTGTACTGGTTGTTGTTGAGCATTATTTTGTTGATTTTGTTGTACTGGTTCAACAACTTCGCCATTGTTAGAAGGATTAACATCTACATTGTCAGACGGTTTTACATCTACAGGTGTTGGTAATGAATCTAAAACCGCGCTACTATCACTTTGATTTATCAAATCTATCTGATTTAAATCCACAGCAGTTTCTTCTGTCGATTTCATTGCCTTTATAAACTTGTTTTTGGTAGCTTCGTTTCCAATAACAAACTCATACTGACCATTTTTACCATATTTTTGAACACGTTCTTTGTCTTTAGTGTTGATAATCTTGTTGTTGAAATCTTGATCACTTGACAAACAATATAAAAATCCAGCTTTGTAGTTGAAATAAAACCAAACATTATCTGAAGGCTGCAAATAAATGGTTATTTCATCACCGCGTCGTTTATTACGTACAATTTCCACATAACCAGGAACATAACGATTTACTGCTGTTCCATTTACAAAGCCCACACCTATATTATCAAACGACCTATAAGTATGAGATGCAGTATCAAAACGCATTTGTAAATCAGTTATTACTATCGACTTAGCCAACTCACCTGGAACCTTTGATATTTCGCCTGTGAGTGAATAATCGTCCATGAGTCTCGAAACAGTATCGCGTCCCATTAGGAAAAGCAAACGTCTTCTTATATTTTCTTTACTAAGCACTACGGGTTTAAGAGTAGCATTGTCGTTGAGTTTTTCGGCCATAATTTTCATTACATCATTACGAATAAAAAAGTTGAGCGACAACAAAAGGTTTATGTTAACTTTGTTAATATCCTTTTGGTGAAAAATTGTACCTTTTGTAACAAGTTGCAACGGTTCAATATCAACTAAAGTGTTAATAGAACCTTCTCCATACATATAGCAAATGTTTTTGTAAAGCGAAATAAAGTTTTCGCTCACAGCAGGGTCGGAAAGTCGTGCCGCGGAAGCCATTTGATATTGGTTGTTACGGCTTGCATAAGAAAGATTTTTTCCACCGTCAAGCACCGCTTGATCTCTATTAGCATGCTTATACCCCATAAAAAGTGAATAAATTTCATTTTTAGTATCATCGTAGAAAAAGCCAGTGTAAAGACGATTGTAGGCTGTATCTACAACATTGTCTGAAATTGGAATAACAATGCTATCAGGATTTAAGTTGCCTTCAAACTTAAATGGCATAATTGTACTATCGCATTCTTGCATTAAATAGGCAAAACCAGCAAACTTAATACCAGGGTCAAATCCCTTGAAAGAGAAACCACCCGAAAATTTATAAGTTGGGCTAAGCATAAACCCTTGTTCGTAAGGAACATTTCCCACGCCATACGTTGTTGGAATTTTTTTTGATTTTGCAACAGTATCACGGGGTTGCTTACGAATTTCAATAGAATCTATTTTCATGTAAGATATTTCATCGTTGAGGTCGTGATACTCATATTCGCCACCACGAGCTTTGTAGTAATACTTATCGCGCACCATAACGCTGGTATTGAGTATTTTATGTATCATAGAATCCTTATTACAAGTAATAAGCGCATTATCAAACTTGCCTATACGACCACCAGGATACACCTTTATAATACCAGAAGGGTCTATTTTTGAGTCAACAATTGTTATCTCGCCTGGCTCATTTACATCTATTATTTGTTCGTCAACATTAAACGAAGAACCAAAAGCAGGATAAGTCAGAGTGTCTTTTGTACATGTAAGTACTACTCCGCCACGCAATGGCTTATATTGCGAACCTGTGTTTATTAACCGCATCTGCTCGTAAGCCGAATCATTTGGAGCAATCATTTTACTATCGTATTCTGGTAAGTCTTTTCCAAACTCAAAAATATTTGCATTCATATTCCAACGGAAAAAATCGGTCCGTTGACGATACTTATGTTGTGGAAAATTAATAAAATCAGAATCATTGCTAACAACAAACTGTGCATACATTGCACTTGGCTCTATGTTAAATTTTGCATCGTAAAGTCCAGTGTATAGAAATCCAGCACTATCACCAGGATGTTTAGGATCAAAAAGACAGAAAAGCGAACTATCAGCGTTGAACGCGGTGTTACCAATATTGATTTTTTTTGAAAACAAACCAGAATTTTTAAACAAAAGTTCACCATCACCGCCCATCTTAGTTGGCGTTATATCGATTTGCCCGTTAAATTTAACATCACCATCAAACAACACAAGAGCAGTATCTTGAGTACGACATGAAAAAATGTCAGCCCCTGGATTCCAAAAAATCTGAGCTGTATCTGCATGAACATCAGGATAATCGGTGCGTACATCTTTTATTTGACCTATTTGACTTTTGGTAACAGGTTTTACATCAAAATAATAAACACCACCTGTTACAGAGTCGGGATAAAACATAAATTGTTTAGCCTTTGCAGTTGTGGTAAGGTAGTTAATTTCGCCCTCACCACCAAGACCTTCGCCATTAAGTTTAACCGTATTGTGATATGTACCCTTACCCTTAAAAAGGCTCATACCATGCTCAGGCGTTGGCATCTCAAATCCAAGAGAAAAGTCTGGCTGCACATCAAGCGTAACATCCAAATCGGGAAATATACCCGACACAAACGTACCCTTAGCCTTTACACCATTGAGTTTTATAAAATTTAAACTATCGAGTTTAAAGGGAAAAACTTCCATATAAAACTTATTTCTATCGTATTTTCCGCCTGTTATATTGTCGTAATAAACATACGACGTATCGGTTGTAACTATACGAGGAAACTGATTAAACTCCTCCATTCCAGACTTGTTGTTAAAAGTATCGCTAATGGTATCAATATAAAGTGTTCCCTTAACGTTTTCAAACACACTTCGCACCGAATCGAGTCTTTCTTTTTTGTTTCTTGTATTTAGGGCAAGCATAGCCATACTATCACCTTTAACAATATCAACACGAAAAGAATGATAGTTAAAATTGAAATTTTCGCCATAAATATCAGCAAGTCCAGCTTGAATTTTTCCATTAAATATCATATTTCGATCATTTTTAACCGAAATTACCGAATCTGGCAAAAATTTAACCATTCGCTCTTTACTAACATCAAATGGCTCTGGCTCAAAAATATAAAGTTCGTTGGTTTTAAGATTAAGAGTTGCATTAATACCACGCTTACTTTTAAGCCTTGATATTATAGCGATATGGTCGTAATCTTTTAGAGCTTGATGTTCTTTTTCGTCAAAAACATTTTTATTCTTTTTTGATTGTTTTTTAGAACTCGTGTAATCAAAAACTTTTTGAGTTATCTCACCTTCTCGCGTTTTAAAATTATAATCTAAAAAACCGTCGTATGTTAACCTCATCAACATTTGATGAGTCTGATCAACTGTAATATGCGACTGTTCTTGTTTGTTGAGATATTCTGTTAAAGATTTTGCATCAAGATGCTTACGAAACCCATTTTGATCATGATAAGGTCCAAATTTCATATAGTCTCTAAGAAGCACTAATGGGTGGATTCTATCCATGCCCTGCATTTCACGATATTCTTTTTCTGAAAAATAGTCGGAAGAAACAAAAGTAGCATATTCAAGTGGAGCGGCATAACCTGTTGACATATTGATTATAGAATCGTTTCTATGCCATTCAATCTGATGTACATTAATATCAAAATGGTGATAATTGTCGATAAACTTACAATTTTCCAAACCTTCGGTTCCTCTAAAAAGCCTCAAATTTTCTGTTTCGGTATCGTATCTAAGTTTCAAACCCTTATGACTTATTGAGTCATCTTTACTAAGCTTTATTGATATTTTAACATCCTTACCTTCAAGTTTTCGTAATCCAAATACAAAAATTTCGCTCGAAGCCTCTATAAATGGTTGTCCATCTCGTTTAATATGTAGGTATGATAGCTGTCCTAAACTATCGTTAACTGCACCACCCATAAAAATAACTCCATTTTGTGTATAACCTCCCTCATAATCAATACCTTCTGCAAGATTTGGAATTGTAAGTTTTTTTTCGTATGATGTAAATTGAGGATACCTTGCTTTGCCACCAACGCCACCAGTTACTACCTTGTCGGAATACTTACCCAATAGACTCTTTGAAAAATATTTTCTATTGTAAAAATTAACACTATCAGCATCAAATTCCAATCTATTCATATCAATAGAATAATTGTTGAGTTCGGCATACAAACTATCAGGCGAAAGACCTCCTCTGCTCCAGTCTGTTTTACCACCATGCCCATAAAAAATTTTTGTTGTGGGGTTGTATTTTCCTTGTGTAGAATAAATTACAAGTGTAGAATCTTCACGCAAACGACATCTAATATCAGTATTGCCACATTCTACAATAAAATTGTCGCCAGAAATAGTGAAACGATAATTGGGATTGGTAAAATACCAACTTTTTCCTACTGTATAAGACAAACTATTATATGTCAACAAGTTGTAGCTAAACAATGTAAAATCATTAACTCGCGACATTGCCAAATTTTGTTGTTGAAGAAGACTTTTTACATAATTATACCATGTACCAAACAAATCGGTCTTTCCTTGCAACTGAAACGCATTAAAAGTTTTTATAAGCGTTAGCATGTGAGGTGATGGAGATGCGCGTTTTTTTAAATAAAGGTTCATCAACTCTGTAACTTTTGTTCGCATATCACCAGAAATGACATTTTTTTCGATATTATCTGTAAATTTTTTAACCTCAGTTTTCAGTTCTTTGTTCATAGATGTTTTTACACCCATATAACTTTCAACTTCTTTACAGAAATCTTCACCATCGGGAAATTCTTGAATTTTTGACTGAGCCCAAACCACTGCTGGGCAAAATGCAAGCAATGTTAAAATTAAAAAAAATTTTTCAAGTGTTTTCATAATCATTTGATTTTATACGCAAATATACACTTTTTATATAAAATACAACGTTAGCAATTAACAATTAATTTTAACCTCAAAATAAAAACAAAATAATTCTAACTCATCAATTAAATGATGTCTACAAAAAACATATTTTCTATAAAATGCTAAACAGAGAGGTATAACTAAAAAAAAATCTGTATAAATTTTATTTATAAAATTTATACAGACTAAAATTATATTATTTAATAAAAATGCTATTAGCGAGCATCAATTATACCTGCGAAATCTCCTGCTTTAAGAGCTGCTCCACCAATCAATCCGCCATCAACGTCTTTCTTTGCAAAAATTTCAGCAGCGTTAGACGGTTTACAACTTCCACCATAAAGGATTGTAGTGTCGTCAGCTACAGTTTGACCGAAATTATCAGCTACAGCTTTACGAATCATTGCATGAATTTCTTGTGCTTGTTCTGGAGTAGCGGTTAAACCAGTACCGATAGCCCAAACAGGTTCGTAAGCAATGATAATTTTTTTAAATTCGTCGGCAGTAAGAGTAAAAACAGTATCAACGAGTTGAGCTTTGATAACATTGTTGTAGATGTTTTGACCAGCTTCGCGTTGATCTTTTGTTTCGCCAACACAGAAAATAACATCAAGACTTTCAGCAAGGGCAAGTTTAATTTTTTTAAGAAGAATTTCTGAATTTTCTTTAAAATACTGACGGCGTTCTGAGTGTCCAAGAATTACAGCCTTAACACCAATTCCTTTGAGCATCGAAGCAGATACTTCACCTGTATAAGCACCATTTTTCGTAGCAGCACAATCTTGAGCAGCAAGTATTACTTTGTCTGCATTAATTACCTGAGCCACAGATGCAAGATGTGTAAAAGGTGGAGCGATTACAATTTCTTTGCCAGCAGGCAAATTTTTCTTTTCGGCGTATGCGCTCACTTGTTTTGCAAGTTCTACTCCTTCGGCAACAGAAGTATTCATTTTCCAGTTGCCTGCAACAATTAGTTTTCTCATTTTTTTGTAATTAATTTTATATGTTGAATTTTTTCAATCTTTATATTTATAATCAAGTTGTTCGAGTTGTTTAAAATACTCTTCACGCTGAGCCACTTCTTGTTCAAGATCGCTCATTGTAAGATTAGACAAATCGTATTCCCCTGCAGCTATCGAAGCCATTTCTGTTTTATCAGCAGCTTCAATTTTTTGTTGGTGTTTGTCAAGTTGCTGCAAACGCTTTTCGTTTTGTTTTACAGCTTTCATTTTTTCTTTAAGGTCGGTGTATTCTTTCTGTTTTTGTTCAAAAACTTCAATACGTTGTTTGTAACCATCAATTTTTTGCTGATAATCACGTATAATCTTGTCGCATTTATCTTCGGTTTCAAATGATACTTGACCAATGTATTCCTCTTTTATTTTTGAATAATTGGCCAAAAGTTTTTCGCGTTCCATCATAACACCCTTGGCATCAAATACTTGAGAATATGCAGAATAAATAGCATCGTTGCTCCAAGCAGTTAGACGACGAATTTCACTTTCTGCTTTAAATTTATTTTGTCGTGCCTCCGATATTGCACTATTAATCTTCATCTCCAACGACATACCATTGCCGCCATCAAAGCCTGCTTCAACAGAAGCATCAATAAGTTTGCCAGCAACAAAAGTTCCTATACCAAGCAATGCCCCACCACCCAACAAAAGAATACTTGTAAAACTTCCTCCAGTTATAAATCCAAAAACTCCAAGCCCTACGGCCGCCAAACTTGCTATATAAAGTATCTTTTT
>FLNW01003738.1_pt1 | contig 11977 bp, 7 predicted proteins | sample 1140371 | NCBI WGS metagenome assembly FLNW01 (sample SAMEA3878170, study PRJEB12797) | bioreactor metagenome | biome: Moose rumen | place: Sweden | collected 2011-10
GGTTTCAAAAAGTTCCCATAGGCTTGGACCCGCCGTAACGCCAGAAACAGCGAGACGCGGAGCTCCAACGAGTTCACCCACCTTGTGACCGCTACGTTCCGCCAAATCGTAGAACGCCTTTTCGATGACGGGCGTTTTAAAATCTTCGATCGAAGCAAGCGTATCGCGGACAAGAGTCGCAATCGCTTTAGAACCCGGTCCAAAATGTTTCTTCGCACCCTTTTCATCATATGACGTCGGAGCGACAAAGAAGTACACAGCCATATCTGCTAAATCCTGAACAAAGTGCGCCCGCGGTTTCAAAAGCGTCACGATCATATCCAAGCGTTCTTCCGGCTCATTCGAAAGATCGATTCCCTTCTTCACCAAGCCATCCTTCATCAGGCCCTTGAGGAATGCATTGTCGCACATGTGAATGTGCTGGCCGTTCATCCACTGAAGTTTCTTTTCATCAAAGCTCGCCGACTTCGGATTAATGCGATCCAAAGTGAAACAGTTGATCATTTCTTGGATGGACATGACTTCGCGGTCATCGCCCGGATTCCAGCCGAGAAGCGCGAGGTAATTCACGAGAGTTTCCGGAAGGTATCCGAGATCGCGGAAATCACCGACAGAAGCCGCCCCCTTGCGTTTACTAAGCTTACCACCATTTTTGTCGAGAATCACCGGCAAATGGCACCATACAGGCGGTTCCCAGCCAAAAGCCTTGTACAAAAGTTCATGTTTCGGCGTAGAACTGATCCATTCATCACCGCGAAGCACGTGAGTTGTTCCCATCAAATGATCATCGACGACACTTGCAAAGTGATACGTCGGGTAACCGTCACGCTTAATCAGAACGAGATCGTCCAACAGTTCATTCTGGTAAGAAATGTGCCCACGAATCAGATCGTCAAATTCCGTAACGCCCGTTTCCGGAACTTTAAAGCGGATGACCGCCTTTTCACCGGCAGCAATACGGGCTTCCGCTTCTTCACGGCTAATGCCGCGGCAATGACGGTCATATCCGGTAACCGGCACATGCGACTTTTCTTGTTCCGTGCGAACTTCTTGCAAACGTTCTTCGGAGCAGAAGCAGTAATAGGCGCATCCCGCGTCCAAGAGTTTTTGAATTTCGCGGTGATAAATATCCAAGCGATCGCTTTGGAAATACGGTCCGCAATCGCCTTCGCAGCCCGGGCCTTCATCCCAGTTCAAACCGAGCCACTTCAAATCGCGGAGCAGGTCTTTCAAAGCCTGTTCGTTGTAACGCTTGCGATCGGTGTCTTCAATGCGCAGATAGAACGTGCCACCCATCGCTTTGGCAAAGAAATAGTTGTAGATGGCAGTACGAGCTCCACCGACATGCAAATAACCGGTCGGACTTGGAGCAAAACGGACTCGAACTTTACGAGTGGATTCAGACATAAGGACCTCGGATAAAAATTCTTGAGGATTTAAGAACTCTTTTTTCAAAAATAATAATTTCAAGTGCTCCCGTTGAACCCAGGAACTTGGGCATGCGTCAAAATTTGACAAATCAAAATTTTTGATTCAAGAAAGCGCGGTGTAAATCCTTGTCGTGATAGACATCTTCCGAAAAAGCGAGTTCATCCGCAGAATATCCACTTCGGATTTTTTTCAAAAGAATCTGCTTTAGGTTCGCTTCAAAGTCAAAATCGATGCGGAACGTGCGGAATGCTAGCTCCGCCATATGACGCTCCCTATCGACTTTAACGCGCCGACGCGTTGAATCAAGCGGATTGTTCGAAAGTTGGCACTCTGCAAAACTCTGCAAATCCCAACCGCACATTTTAAATATCCAATCGCTTTCTTGCCGAAAACGCGGGGAAGCTACGACAGTCCAAAGCTCTGCACTTTGTGCATCGACCCACCCCGCTTTTGCATTCGGGAAAGCGTCGGCATTTGGAATATATGGTTTGATATCCAAAATCGGAGTCTCGTTTAAAAGATCCGCTTCATCCAAATGCAGCGTGAGCTTTTCAATCGAAAGAAGTCGAACGCAAGAAAGTCCAATGGGATTGGGTCGGTACGGGCTTCGCGAAGCGAAGGTTCCGACGCGGGCGTGATCCGCCGGCGGAACAGGCGGCCGCGTAGTCGGTCGCCAGCCGGAATTTTGGTGAAAATGGAAAAGAATCCACAGACGTTCAAAGCCTTCCAAATCGCGGAGAGCCTCTTCAAATCCCTTGTGAGGTAAAAGTTCAATCCGTCCGGGGTGACCGCGAAAAAAGACCCCCTGCCGAGGAACTTCGTATTTGTACAAAGCCTGGCTGAAAAAAGTCCCGATAGGTTCTAGTTCGATTTTTACATGATGCATTAGCGTTTTACAGCCGTCATCGTACCCGTTTGCGTACGGACCATGTACACGCCCGCTTTCAAATTCTGAATTTTGAGCGTGTGGCCAGAAAGTTCTGCTTCCGAAAGTTTTCCCGTCCAAACCAAGCGTCCGTGCAAATCATAAATTTTGGACACACTGTTCGCAAGAGTTGGCGTAAACTGTTGCCGAATAGGAATTGCCGAAGATCCGCATCCCTTCGCTACAATTTTTGAAATATACACGCCAGGACCGTCGCTGTTAAAAGAAATTCGCGAAGACCCAGTCGCAGCTTCACTAGAAAGATCTATCGCAGTCGTCACCCAAGAAGCGCTGCCCGCCTGAACGCCGTACTTGTAATTGACCCATTCCGATCCACCGGCACCACCCACGTTCACGTATGTCGTCGTGTCGGCCATAGAATGCAAGGTCACTTCAAGCGTAGAACATTTCTGAAGCGCAGTTTTGACGCTTGACGGCAAAGAGAAAATCGCATGCTGATAACCGCAATCGCTCTGGGCGCAACCGGCAAGCGGCACCACCGCATAACCCGAAATTCCATCAATCGTCGTAGAACCGTAAGAAACGGCAAGCAAAGTTTCATCGCTGGACCAGCCCGAAACATCTGTCGTCGCACTGTAATCCACAAGGACAAGCGTATCGTTCAAAACCGGTTCTACATAACTTTCATCGGTCGTTTCATCTTCACAAGTGGTCGCCGATGCTTCCGCCCCCCCCTTCACAAGGACAAGCGTTGTCACGGAACGAGCCGGTAGTACAAAGCAGCTCGAAAGCGTAATTTCTTTGCTTTTAAAACCATTTTCCTTTGATTGCACCGCATATGCGGTACTATATCCAGAAACACTTGGCCGATCAAGCGTCAACGCAGTCGTTCCCGAATTTGTCAGAACCACCGAAATCGAATCGGCGTCTTCGCTCACAAAAGCAACCGTTTTCAAATTGGATTCATCCACCGATGTCGAAATCACCTTCCAACCCGGATTCACAAATTTGGAATAATGACGCAGCGCATGGTATTCCGGGCTAATTGAAATTTCATCAGCCGAGCAAGAACCCCAGCCCTTGGTGCAAACACCTATCAGCTGACCTTTGCCTTCTCCCCAAAATAATTCCCAAGCGATATAGCCGTTCAATTTTCCATCGGTAAAACCGACCTGCATAATGTGAGCCAGTCCCACCATGTAAGATTCCACACCATTTTCTTCCATGGAGCAGAATTCCGTCATGATCAGCGGCTTAGAATCCGAACCATAAGAACTCGCAATCGCTTTCATCGGAGAGCGGAAGTTTTCCGGATTCTTGTAATTATTCAAAGAATTGTCGTTCCCGTCGCCCGCATGGTAAAGATGATATGCATAACCGCCAAGCTTATTATCGTCCAAGGCATTCATATAGCTCTGGAAATTATTGTAACCAATGCCAAGCGGTTCAGGCCCCACAATCGTCGGAGCATTCGAAAGTGTCGATAAAGAATCGTAAATCGCATTCAACGCTTCCGCATAACCCGCATGGGTGGCAGTTTCACTCGGAGCAAAGAGAGTTTCTTCGTACTTCGCAAACATGTCCGGTTCATTCTGGAAACTGATGTAATCCGGAGCGATTCCTGCTTCGGCGTATTTCCGGAAAGAAGCCTTCCACCAATGCGCAAAATCCCCGTAGGCGTAACTGCCGTACTTGTCTGTAGATGATGAATTCAAAGTGGCCAAAAGAGTATCCGCATTCGCATCGCTCCCATTGACGCTACCGCTCGGTTTTAAATAACCCGGCGCAGACCAGCTCGACATCAAAACTTTCATATGGTTTCCAAGGCGGCTTTTTCCCGCTTGGACAATCGTCTTGTCATTGTCCAAATTTGCTGTCGTATCTTGCAACCAGTTTCCGACGCGAAGCAGCGAAAGATTCAATCCGATAAAAGCGGTATCGTAAAGAGCTTCTTGGGTTTGCGATCCCAAAGCTGTAATCCAATTTTGATAATAGACACTTCCCCCACCAAAGCCCAAAACCTTTTGTTTCGTCAAAGACGGGTCCACCGTTACCGATGCCGCAGAAGCAATCCCCGCAGCGACTCCAACCGTAGCCGAAAAAGCCGTCAACGCAGCAAATATTTTTCGATACATAAACACTCCTTTGCCCTTAAAGTAGGTTATTCCAACATAAAGCGCACCTTTGTAAGTTTATGTTAGCCAAAAGAAAACGGAACTTCCGTTCCCATCGAGGGGATTTCCCTTCAAATTTGTATACATTTAAAAAGAACGAACCTTTCATTGGAGATTGATACCATGCTTACAGCTCTTGAATTCTTGAAAAAAGCCGGTGTTTTTTACGTTACGACAACAGACGGAAACCAGCCTAAATGCCGCCCGTTCGGCATTGTCGCCAAGCACAACGACCGTTTGTACATTTGCACCAAGGACGACAAGGACTGTTACAAGCAAATGGTCAAAAATCCTCTGATCGAGATTTGCGCCATGGCAGGGGACGACTGGATCCGCATTACCGGCGAAATCGCACCCGACACAAGCAAAGAAACCAAAGAAGCCCTACTCGAACAGAATCCGTTCGCCCAAAAAATTTACGATATCGATGATCCGCATTTTGCCGTGCTTTGCTTTAAAAAGGCAACAGCCGATATTTACCAATCCATCGGCCAGATTGCATCTGTGCCGCTCGTCTAATTTTCTTTGCACCGAAGCGCAGCACCCGTCGCATAGCCTTGAATAAACGCAGGGTTCTTGAGGGTGCGGCGCAAAAGTTCTTCCAAGGTAAAAGCCTTTTTCACATCTTGCACGATGCAATTGCAAATCGATTTCGAAGCCACCGTTGTGCAAGAATCCATCAGGAATTTTTCCATTTCGGGCGTATAATCTTTAGGAATGCACGGTAAAAAAGTTTCCACCGCAAGCGAATCGTTTAGTTCGCCATTTGAATCGATATAGCGCATTATCTTTTCAAAACTTCCACTTGTAGCGACCTTTTGATAAGCGCATTCGCATGTACTTGCAGCCTGTTTCGTTCCAAAATAAGTGCGGAGTTCCACAGCGCAATCCGCCATAAAAATATTCTTGTACTCCGGGGATTCCAGAAGCGCGCTGATGACTCCTTGAGCAAATTCCGCATCAATTCCAAGCGATTCGAGCGCAAGCATTTCTTTTGCTGAATACGAAGCAGAATTTTTCGAATTCCATTTTTCGGCATCTTCACTAACCGCCAGCGCTCCCAAAGATTTTCCGGACTTGAGTGCCACATCACATTCCTTGGACGCATTTTTCACAAAGTTCGTATAACCCAAATCCGCATGACCACGGCGCATTTTCAATTCAATCGCATCAATTTGAGCTTGGGTATATTTCTTTTCAACTTTGCCAAAAACGCAGGAGCAAAAACCGGACGAAGAACCGCCTTCTTCGCAGCTCGTGATAAAGTTTTCTCGAATTTCCGCCGAAAGCGCGGCAAAAGAAAACACAGCACCCGTTAAGATTGCACAAAAAAGCTTTTTCATGGATTTCAATTTACAAAAAGAAAGACTCCCCATTCGGAGAGTCTTCCTTGGTTTTGGTAGTGAGTTTTAGTTATTCTACATTCGGTCGAAGAAGCAGCTGTCACGGTAATCGTCCCCGGCTTCACGTAGATAATCTTGCCGCCCGTGGAGCCGCCGTTCTGCGTGGCAAATCCCGCAATCGGGAAATCCGGCGGAGTGATCGCGAATGCGGAAGTCGTAAAGAGCGCGACTGCGAAGAATGCTTGCATTGTTCTCAAAATTCTCTGATCACGTACAAAATATTACGGCTTGGGCGGATTTTCAAAGCGAAGCAACGCCGCAGCGATTTCCTCAGGACGGGGAAGTTCCGAATCTTTAGAAAATCCCTGCGGAAGACGGCGGAAACCGACGTTTTGAATTTGAGAATGAAGCTTGTGAATCACCACATCCGTCGGAAGTCCCTCTACATTCTGCAGCAAATTGAGAAGAAAAAGTCCAAGACCGCTCAATTGCGCCGTGCGAGCCGTCGGAAAAAGCGCACGCAAATCCGCTGTAATATAGCCGATTGTCAGCTCCGTTCCGCGCAGGCGAATCTTCACCTGACGCTCTTGCTCCGTACGCGTTTTAACGCCGCCGACAAGATCTTCCGAAAGAGCCTGAAACGGCCTGCATTTGATTTCCCCAAACGGAGGAAGCTTTTCGAGCGGAGCTTGCACAGGCGACGCGGCCGCGATCTGTTTTGCCTTAGCCGTCGCATTGACAGGTTCATAATTTTTCATCACCAAAACCGTGTCTGCAACGTTCAAATAATCACCACAAGCTCCGACAACGATCACCAAATTCACACCGAGCTTTTTCAACTCTTCTGCACGATCCGAAAGCGGTATCAGCGGTTCATCTTTTTCGCCCACAAGAGAACGCATTCGTGCATCGCGAATCAAGAAGTTTACCGCCGACGCGTCTTCGTCAATGTAAAGAGTTTTCGACCCAAACTCCAACGCTTCCATTACATTCGCAGCTTCACTTGTAGAACCGGACGCGGAACGCGTTTCAAATTTTTCCGTGGAAACACCGAACGGAAGCCCCCGTACAAACGGCGCAATCCGAGTTCCTTTGACGATACGGCCCGGTTCCGCAGCAATGCGCACCGCCGAAGGGTCCGTTACAATCCACTCACGACCGTCCCCCAAAACATGCGGAACGACAGCGCTTTCAAGAGCAGAAAGCAACGTTGACTTTCCGTGGTAAGCGCCGCCTGCGATAATCGTAATGCCTTTCGGAATCGCCATGCCCGAAATCTTTTTTCCGCAGACTTCAAAGGTTTGCAACAGTTCCTTCGGGGATTCAAACGGGACCGCGTCTTTTTTCGGAAGATCGCTCGATCCGGATTCACGCGGAAGAATCGCTCCGTTCGGAACGAACGCCACAAAATCTTTTTGCAACAGTTCCGCCAAAAGCGCTTCACGAATTTCAAGCGATTCCATGAACTTTAACGCTTCGGCACGGGCCGCATCGGAGTTCAAATAAAGCGTCATCAAAAGGTCGGGAATCGTTGCCGTCAAAAGATCTGCCGCAGCCGGCACATCGATGATCCGTTTGTCGCCCGGAAGCTCCACGGAAAGCATTACTTCCACCACGGCCTTGCCACCGTTTTCCGAAGGCCCTCCGACCCAAAGCGCATTCCGCACCAGAACTTCTTCCCCCGGAGTCAAAACATGGATGGGGAATTTTTCTTCTTCCGAGCGTTTTTCTACTTCACTCGAAAGCTTGCGCAACAAGTAATCCGCTAAAGCGAGGCGTTTCACGGGAGAATTCCCCCATGCCGCCGGTATGCCTAGAATTTCGATCGGGGCCGTAAACTTCAGGCGCGACGCTGGCGCATACGGATCGCCTTGTACATGGACAAATTCCATGTCGAAATCACCAAAGTTCCAAGTTTTTCCGGTCAAGCTTTTATAAAGGCCATAGCTTTTTCCGGTAAAAGTGCGCAATTTTTGATAAAGTTCTTTCATTTACCAGTAAAAGTACAATTTACAAGGCCATTTTTACACTGTCACCCTCCACCAAGCACCATTTTCTTTATATCTTAGAATACGATTTAGAAGGAGTTACTCAAAATGAAATTTCTCTCGAAACTTTTTGCATTCAGTGCTGTAACGCTCTCGTTCTGCGCCACCGTTGCCATGGCGGAAGAACCTCCTCCTCGTGGACAGCCGGCCAAAGTCACCATTACGACCGAGCCGTCCAACAGCGAAGTTTACCTTGGCGGTGAGCTTCTCGGCAAAAGCCCCATCGAAAATCGCGACGTCCAGTCTGGCCGTTACACCTTGATTGTTGTAGACCAGGGTTACGAACTCGTCAACAAGCGCGTAAACATTTGGCCGAACAAGGAAAACAAGTTCAACTTCGGCACCGTGATTCCGAAAGGCCACGTAGAAATCACAACGAAGCCGGGCAAGTGCTACATCTACGTTGACGGCGATAACGCAGACCGTACCGACGGCGCACCGCTTACCGTAAACAACCTCGACGCCGGCGACCACCTGCTTCGTGCAGAATGCAACAACGGCCGTTCCGCAGAACAGCTCGTGAAAATCGAAGGCGAAAAGACGATCAAGGTATTCCTCGACGCAACCAAGGGCAAAAAGTATTAATCGAATCATTTCAAAAGATTAAAAGAAAATCCCGCTGCCAATGCAGCGGGATTTTCTTTATTCTTCAACACGCATATTTTTTGCAAAAGTCTTCTAGCGGAACCGGCCGCGAATAGAAAAAGCCTTGGAACGTCGTCACATTGTATCTGCGAAGAATGTCCCGCATTTCTACAGTTTCCACTCCTTCAACGCAAAGTTCCGCGCCAAACGCTTCCGCAAGCTCCGCAATGAACTTCACCGTATTCTGGTCGTCCTCGTTCGACTGAACATTCAAAACGTAATCACGGTCGATTTTTACGCAATCAATCGGTAATTTGCGTAACACGCCAATCGAAGAAAATCCCGTTCCAAAATCGTCCAGTGCGATTTTTACACCGATTCCACGCAATTTTTCAAAAATGGCTTTGAGCATTTTCATATCGAGAAGGCGGCAACGTTCCGTCAGTTCCAGGCAAAGATTCTTCGCAGGGAATTGTGTCACATTCAAAAGTTCCATCACCATGTCAACAAAGTCCATGCGTTCTAGCTGCGCATATGACAAATTTACGTTCATGATAAAATCCGGATATTTGGCACGAATGCGGTTCCCGCTCATCATGGCTTCGCGCAAAATCCACTTGCCGAGTTCTGGGAAAAGGCTATCCTGCTCCAGGACCGGCACAAACAAAAATGGAGGAACAAGACCGTAATCCTTGTTGCGCCAGCGAATTAAAGCTTCCGCTCCGCATAATTTTTCTGTAGAAGCGTCTACCACGGGCTGGTAAAAAAGTTCAAAGCCCGCGCATTCATCCACAATACTGCTGCGAATCACGTTCAAACGCGTAAAATTGTCGCGACTTTCATCGCTCAGTATATCTTGGAACACAAACGGTTCCCCGTGACAGTTCATTTTGGATTCGTGAGTTGCATATTTGAGGAACGAATACACTATATTCGGACTTACGGAGAACCTATCTAAATGGAGCGCACCTGCGCAAAGCGAAAGAGTCAATCGCTCCGATCCCACATAAAATTCCTTTGCGCAAATTTCTTGTAACTCCTTATAGAGTTCTTTTAAATGTTCCATTGAAGTATGCGAAGCGATGATTGCGAACTTGGTTCCATCCACGCGGTACACCGAGCCGTCTCTGCGGAACAAATCCATCAATACGGAGCCGAGCTTTCTCAGAGCGCGGTTTCCAAAAATATATCCAAAAATATCATTCGTCCTCGAAAACTCTTCCACTCCGATCATCAAGATGTCGAATTCTTTATTTTTCCCAAGCGCCGCTTTGACATCGTCCAAAAAGCCATAAAGGCTGCGCAAATTCGTCACATCGTCAACATAGTTCACGCTGTCATGATTTCGAATCGTTCCGCAAAAATATTCCTGACTTCCATCATCCCCCAGAATGACCACGCCCTGACAAACACAAACCACATATTCACCGTCTAAACGCTTAGCACGGTATTCGAGCATATGGTTGGAATCCGTACCACGAAAAATTGCATCTATGCTTTCATTAAAATAATCGCGATCCTGCGGGTGCAAATGTTCACTCCAAATTCCCTGAACATTTTTCATATATTCCGACGGAAGCCCAAAATATTCCACCGCTGATTTCGAACAGCGGGAAAGATCTTGTTTCATATCGCAAACGTAAACGTAGCTTCCGCCACTCACAATAGAAAAAGCTTCAAATAAGGAATCCAACTTCGATTTTCTATCCATAGACACACCCGATTTTTCATTTTTTCACAATCCGATTGCGACCATTTTCCTTCGCATCGTAAAGAGCAGCGTCAACGCGAACCAGCAAGGAGTCAACCGAATCGTTTGACAGGGTTTCTGTCACTCCAACGCTTATCGTTTTGTGATGCGCCATAGGGAAATCAACTGCGGCAAAAGTACTGCGGACAACTTCTGCAATTCGCACGGCTTTATCGGAATTAAAATCCGGCAAAAGAGCCATGAATTCTTCACCGCCCCAACGTCCGACACTCCCATTTGGAGCCAGTTCAAGAATCACATTCCTTGCAATCTCCGTGAGTTTTAAAATAACAGCGTCCCCTTCTTTATGCCCGAACGTATCGTTCACCTTCTTAAAGTAATCGATGTCAAACATGATCAAAGAGAACGTCTGTTTGGATTTTTTGTACAGATTCAAGTTTTCGACGATACGGCGTTGAATTTCGCCACGGTTCAGCAGGCCGGTCAAGCTGTCCGAAACAGCAATTTCCGCAAGCTTTTTATTGGCAACTTCCAGTTCCATCGTCGCTGCATCGATAAAAGTTGCCAAGCGATTAATCATGGAAATCTTTCCCGCAAAGCGTTCGTTCTGCATTTCAAAATGTACGCTCGAATCCCGCGCACCTTCACGCAAAGCGGCCAGCACAAGAGTAACGTTATGCTGATTCAAGTAGCCGTCGGTTTTTAAAAATTCTCCCGAAGTGTAAAAACCAGAAGTCGGAGCTACACTCTGTAACGGGAACGTTTCTTTACTGATTTCTTCATCGCCCCAATAGGTTCTACGCGCCGCACAAGAGAAAACTTTAATGATCTCGGGTTGGAAATCAGCAATATGGCGACCATCTTGCTGAATACTTTCAAGAATCGTCCAAGGATCTCCATATGCAATTCGCGCGGCCACACCGTTTTCGATATCCGCAGTCATCGTTAGTGAACCGTCTTCATTACTCGCAATCGGTGCTCGCAAAATGTCGATTCCATGGTGCCTGTAAAAGAAAGGGAATTCAAGCGTATTGTTAAAGAAATGTTCATCGTTTGCGATGTTCAAATATCGATAGTACGCCTCATAAGCTGGGCGACCATCGAGTTCCTGAAGAAAGCAACCATCCGCCTTGGTCACCTTAAATTCCCGGCCAAGAGGTTTCCAGCCCGTGATGAATGTAGACATCACGTACAAATCTTCACCGCCAATGAGCAAGAACACCACACCCTTGGATGTGTAACCCCGGATCTTGCTAAAAACGCAAGTTTCGTCATTATTCACATCCGGGTTAAATGCTCCACCGCCGAACATCTTGATTTCCGGATTGATGTCCGTAAACGCATCGCAAAACGGCGTCATCGACATACCGCGGATCGTTACAAGCATCGAGACCGCTTTGACCCACGGATTCTTTGCTATCTGCCTTTTCAAGTCGGCAGCCACATCGTCTACCGTTTCGGCAGTCAGCACATAATGTAAAAGCTTTGTCCGGGTCGACGGGAATTCACAAATCGTACATACCACACCGATCGGCGATGCAGAGAGTCCTCCTTCAATGATATTACCGTTTGAAGAACATCCCATGTAAATAGCGTCCGGGACTTCCTTGTCGATAATTTCACAGGCAAGCTCGATCTGGGAACGATCCGTATCTTCCGCGTAAAATTCAAATATAACGGAAGACACCACCTTAGATTTTCTCCACTGGTTGATTTTGTCCAGCTCCCGTTTCAGTTTTCCGATGCTCGTATATTCAAATTGGAATTGCTTCATATGCGCCCCTATTTTCAAGCTCCCC
>FLNW01000535.1_pt1 | contig 11974 bp, 10 predicted proteins | sample 1140371 | NCBI WGS metagenome assembly FLNW01 (sample SAMEA3878170, study PRJEB12797) | bioreactor metagenome | biome: Moose rumen | place: Sweden | collected 2011-10
GTGTCCGCGTGGTAAGAAAGAGCGGCAGGGAGAAATCTGTCTATAACATCGGGGAGTTTGAGATGGGCAACTTCAAGGTGGCTGACGAAGACTCCGTAACGGTGGATTCTATCCTGTCACGCTACTCCAACATGGTAGAGCTCAAGGGTTCCGTGTTCCGCCCGGGTATGTATCAGGTAGGAGGAAGTATCAACAGCGTGCGTACTTTGTTGGAGGCTGCTGAGGGTGTGAGGGAAGATGCCTTCACCGCTCATGCCGTGATGCACCGTATGAAGAAAGACCGTACACTGGAGGTGATTCCCGTGGATGTTGACGGTATCTTGAACGGCACAGTGGCAGACATCCCTATTCAGAACAACGACGTGCTCTTCATCCCCACCAAGCAAGAGATGATGGAAGACCGCACCATCACCATCCACGGAGAGGTGCACTATCCCGGAAAATATAAATTTGCTGACAATGAGACACTTGAGGACTTCATCCTTCAAGCCGGCGGACTGAAGGAGACAGCCTCCACCATCAAGGTGGATGTGGCACGAAGGCTCAGTAATCCGAAAGCCCTCAAGGAGGACAGCGTCACCGCTCAAACCTTCACGTTCGCCTTGAAAGACGGTTTCGTGGTGGATGGAGAATCCGGTTTCAGACTGATGCCCTTCGATGAGGTGTATGTGCGCAGGAGCCCCGGATACCACACGCAAGAGAATGTATATGTGGAGGGAGAGATCATGTTTGAGGGTACCTATACCCTCTCCAAGAAAGACGAGAGGCTCAGCGACCTGATTAAGAAAGCCGGTGGTGTCAACGACCGCGCCTATGTGAAGGGAGCCCGACTGCTACGCTATATCACCATTGAGGAACGTCTGCGTATGGAAACGCTGATGAAGATGACTAAGATGCAAAGTGGGGAGAAAGATACGCTTGATGTCAACAAACTGGATCTCGGCGACACCTATTATGTAGGTATCGAACTTGAAAAGGCCCTGGCAAATCCTGGCTGTGACGCCGACATCGTGTTGCGCGAAGGCGACCGTCTCATCATCCCGCAATATACCAGCACCGTGAAAATCAGCGGTGACGTGATGTATCCCAACACCGTGGGGTATATCAAGGGTAAGAACGTGAGCTATTATATCAATCAAGCCGGTGGTTTCGGCAACCGTGCGAAGAAGAGTCACTCCTATATCATCTACATGAACGGCAAGGTATCTAAGGTGGGACATAACGTGAAGCCCCAGCCCGGCTGCGAGATCGTGGTTCCCAGCAAGCCCAAACACGATGGGCGCACCCTTGCAGAGATACTCACCATCGGCACCAGCGTGGCCAGCATCGCCACGATGATCGCAACCATGCTCAACCTCATAAAATGACGGAAAGATCAACCCTTTATGAGATAACCTCATAACCTACTGCATAATACATTATAAAGATATGGATAATACCTCACAAGATATAAATCTTAAAGCCCTATTTGAGAGAACGCTCCAAAAGAAATGGAAACTTCTTTCCATCGCTGTGATAGCTGTCATTTTATCGGCTGTAATCATTTTCCCTGTCCCAAGATACTATACCTGCTCGGTTGAGTTGGCCCCCGAATTGGGGATTCCTAACGGCTCCGGTGGTAGTCTTGCCGACATAGCCTCATCGATGGGAATCAACCTCAACAGCGGGCTTGTGATTGATGCCATATCTCCGGAGTTATACCCCGAACTGATGAAATCAAACAATTTCGTCGTGACGTTGATAGACAGCCGCGTCAAAAGCATTGATGGGAAAATAGACACCACTTATTACCACTATCTGCTGAAACATCAGAAATATAGTCCTTGGGCTAAAATGATTTGGCCTCTGAAGAGACTCTTTGCCAAGAAGAAACCAGCTGATGTGAAAGGCAAACATGAGATTGACCCCTTCAGACTCACCAAGGAAGAGGATAACGTCTTTAATATTATTAAGAACAAGATAAAATGCTCGGTGGACAAAAAAACCGATGTCATAACCATCACTGTTAATGACCAAGATCCGCTTATTGCCGCAACGATGTCTGAGACAGCCATGCAACAGTTGCAGTCCTTCATTACAGAATACCGAACAGGTAAAGCCCGCAACGATGTAAAATACTACAAGAAACTCACGGAAAAGGCAAAAGAAACCTATGAGAAAGCTCGTCGCATATATGGTAGCTATGCCGATGCCAACACTGACGTGATGCTTGAGAGTTACAGATCGAAGCAGGAAGATCTGGAGAATGACATGCAACTGAAATTCAATAATTACAGCACACTCAATACACAACTACAACAAGCAGAAGCGAAATTGCAAGAGCGTACCCCAGTCTTTACTGTACTTAGATCTGCAAGTGTCCCCGTCAAACCCGCAGGACCAAAACGCATGATCTTTGTTATGGGAGTGACACTCATCGCACTATTAGTCTCTATCATCATTTACACGCGTGATATAATATTCTGACAGATGGCTGCTCCTCTACAAGACAACCGCCGCATCGCAAAGAACACCCTTAACCTATATATAAGGATGTTCTTCGTTCTTGTAGTTAATCTCTACTTAATGAGGGTGCTGCTCCATACCCTTGGTATCACCGATTACGGCACCTACACCATAGTAATAGGATTCGTAACGCTGTTCGGTTTCTTCAATACCACACTCTCTTCCACGATACAACGATACTACAATTACGCAGGAACGAAAGATGGAGAACGAGGCTTACAGCAGGTATTCTCCAACGGCTTCTACATTCACGTCTTGTTGGCAGTCATCGTACTGATACTTCTTGAAACCGGTGGGTTATGGTATATATACAACCGCCTTGTCGTTCCTCCATCACGCTTCACTGCCACACTTCTCTTATTCCATGCGTCTGCAGTGTCAATGGTGTTTATGATCTTGCAAATACCGTTTGTCAGTCTCATCATCTCACAAGAGCGCATGGGATACTACTCGGCAGTGAGCATCATAGACATTCTGCTCAAACTCGCCGCAACACTCTCTCTATCAAAACTGTCCAGTGACCATCTTTCTTCCTATGGTCTGATGCTCTGCTGCATCTCTCTGTTCAACTTCCTACTCTATTCAGGCTACGCAATGTATGTGTGGCGGTTTCTCCGTCTGTCACGGAGCATTGATACAGAGGTTATCAGATCACTGATGTCTTTCACAGGATGGAATCTGATGGGCACCTTCGCCTTCATGCTCAGAGGACAAGGTATAAGCTTGCTGCTTAACAGTTTCTTCGGGCCGGTAGTTAATGCCGCACGAGGGTTGGCCATGCAGGTGACCAACGCGATAGCCAACTTTTCAACCAACATCAGCGTGGCTTTCTCACCACAGGTAATCAATGCAGTGGCTGCCGATGACAATCGCCGAGCCGAACAGTTGTTCTTCACCGAGTCAAAAATTTGTTTTGCGATGTTACTGACACTCGCCGTTCCCCTATGTCTTGAGATGGATTATGTGCTCGGGCTATGGCTAGGCGATAGTGTGCCCCCCAACACCGGAATATTCTCCATTTTGATGATTGTCGATGCCGTTATATGCACGCTCAACACCCCATGTACACAGCTCACTATGGCCACAGGGCAGATAAGAAATTATGAGATCGCAAGTACGGTCATCAATATCTGTCTGCTGCCATGCTGCTACCTGTTCCTGAATATGGGTTTTGATGCTACAAGCTCATTTGTCATCACCATCATCTTCTCCATTATTCTGCAAACGGCATGTCTCCTCATAACACACCGATATTTCCGGTTTAACTTCAGAGTCTATCTCTCAGACGTGTTGCTGCCGTGTCTCATTATGGCCGTAATCCTACCCATTATCCCAATGGCCTTTAAGACGCTCCTCCCGCAGTCATTCATCAGATTATTCTGCTTGTGTGTTATCGACCTCGCAGTGGCTTTACCCCTGTGTTACTTTGTGTTACTTAACAGTGACGAGAAACAAAAGACCCGACAGTTTGTTCGTAGCAGGCTGACAAATCGTAACTCCACAACAATATGAAGATTTCCATCATCACAGCGACATATAACCGGGCTGCCACCCTGCCAAAGACAATAGTTTCTGTACTCGAGCAAACCCACGAGGACATAGACTACTGGATTATTGACGGATTGTCGCAAGACGATACTGTCGATGTGATAAAATCCTTCGAACCGAGATTCAATGGGCGCATGCACTGGATTTCTGAAACGGATGGTGGGATATACGATGCCATGAACAAGGGTGTCATTCGTTGTACAGGTGATGTCGTCGGTATTCTTAATTCCGACGATTGGTTCACGTCAAACGATGTTTTAGAGCGTGTGGCCAAAGCTTTCACAGAAGATGTCGATGCAGTCTATGGCGACGTACATTTCATCGAGGAAGGATACGAGAATAGAATCATGCGTTACCAATCAGGGAGGATGTACCGACCATTTATGACAAGGTTAGGCTTTGTACCGCCACATGCCTCATTTTATGTACGCCGTGAATTATTAGAGAGATATGGTGGCTACGACACTACCTATAAAATAGCCGGCGACTTTGATCTGATAGCCCGTCTGTGTTACAAGACAAAAGATACGCACGAGATATATCCATCTCGATTTCGTCACGATGACACACGGGGGAACTAGCACACATGACCAGAAGGCACTTGAGGAAGGGACACAAGAGGTTGTGGACTCATGTAGGAGATTAGGGATAAACTTGACAAAGACCAAGGTATGGTTGAGGAACTATCTCTATGCCGTCGCTCAATATATCTGACACCACTATAAAGATGAGAATAAAGAGACTAAGATATATCACCTCCGATCTATACAGCGGCATCAGCATTGCAATGATGTGGCTTGCAGCCTTGTTCAGTCTGTTGTCTGACTCTGCCAACAAACTCGGTCTCTATGTGGCGTTGCCCATAGCATTTCTGGCGAGTACGCTGCAGAACAGAGGTTTCCGTCTGAATATATACGAAAAGATACTGTATACACTTTTTGCATGGGACTGCATAGCATATCTTTGGGCAGATAACAAAGAACTGGCGAGCATTGAGCTACATGCACTGCTCGGAGCATTCCTACTAACATACGTTGTCTCCATACAGGGTCGGAAACTAAACCGTGCACCATATCTTTATTTTGTTTGGGTATTACTGTATATTAGTGCCTGGAACTATGCTGTGCACCACATTCTGGTGTTCATGACCGATAATACAGACCGTCTGAACGATGAGAACCTGAATGCCAACACGCTGGCATACTATACATTCTATTTCTCTTTCCTATGCTACGTCCTCAGCGAGATAGTGAAACACAAGTTGTTGCGACGATTGTGGACAATCGCTTTTTGGGCGATGCTTCCTATATCATTCGGTGTTGCCCTGCTGACAGCCTCACGACAAGTACTTGTCATTCAGATTCCCCTCTATGCGATGCTCATCTACATTCGCTTCATCAAGGGTATATCCCTCAAACGTAAGATTCTTTTCTGCATCATTGTCTTAATCTGTCTGATAGCCGCATCTGGACAAGTAGAGAAAGCCTACGAAGACAGTTTCCTCAAACAAAGGGCAGAAAGGAGCATCACCGAGGACAGTCGGTTCGCCTTGATTGGCGAAGCCATACAAGTGGGCATAGACAATTTCCCACTTGGAATAGGCAGTGCAAACTTCCAAGCTGTTTCCCAACACAGGGAAATTGCCCACAATTCCTACCTTGAGGCTTTTGCTGACATGGGGATCATCGGTACACTGCTCTATACCTCACTCATGGTATTGTTTACATTAAGGCAGTGGCGAAGATACCGGCAGACGGGCGACAAGATGTATTTCACGTTCTTCACCTTCGGGATGATATACTCCCTCTACGGTTTCTTCTTTGTCTTTTATAATGCCATCTGGCTGATATCATTCTTCATGCTCGTTGCCGCTCATAGCGAGGCATACCATGAACAACGGACAAAGAAGGAGACAAGTCTAACAACAAATGAGGAGGGCACAACATGAGAAAGATATTACTTCACTTCATACAGTATGACATAGGTGGTCCGAATACCGTGCTTGACCGCATAGAGAACTCCTATCTGTCCAAGAAATACCAGTTTGTGAGAATCTGTCAACAGGGTGGCTGCGGCTATAATCCCATTAAGGCCATACGGTTTGTGCGACACTATACCAGACTGATAAACACCCACCACGCCGATTGTATATATATCAGTGGGCTACAATATGTTGGATTCCTTATGACTCTTGCAGCAAAGTTTTCCAACGTTAAGCGGATAGTCCTCTCTGTGCATGGCTCGGACTGGGATGTACAAGAACGCTCACTTCGCCGTGCCATTCTGAAGTACGTCATTGAACCCATAGAAGTTTACTTGGCTGACAAAGTCTTCACAGTATGCCAGTCGGAGCAGGACATTGTGGGAGCCCTGCGCTGCTGTCGTAAAGGAGCCAACTGCGGGGTTATACATAACACCTTCCCAGACATTGACGAGAAGAGCATTGCAAGGGGAAGACTGCGAGACATGCTTAACATACCGTCCGACAAAGTCATCGTTGCGACAGTAGGACGCGTCACTGAGCGGAAAGGTCATGCCTACATTATCGATGCTGTCCTCAAATGTCACGACGACAACTTCGTATTTGTCATCATTGGTGACGGCGATTATTTGGCGCAGTACCGCAAGCAATGTGCTGACGCAATTGACAAGGGCAGACTACACCTACTTGGGAACCGTAAAGATGTGTATGAACTACTGCGCGATACGGATGTATTCCTCTTTGCCACGCTCAACGAAAATCACTCGATGGCTCTGTTAGAAGCAGTCAACATGCGTTGTGCTGCAATTGTTACCAATGTTGGCGGAAATACTGAGACTATACAAGATGGACTAACGGGCATCGTTATCCCACCAGCTGACAGTGACGCCATACTCAATGGCCTTCAAAGATTGAAAGATCCCTCTCTGAGACAACAATACACTGATGCTGCATACGAGTTTGCGAAGACAGCTTTTTCCGTTGACAATACCCTCGGCAAATTGGACAAGCTCTTTGCCTAACCTATAGAGAACAAAACATGGAGAATCGTCCTTATCATATAGCCATCCTCGTCACCTGCCATAACCGCAAGACCAAGACCCTTGCTGCCCTGCGCACACTGTATGCCGCTGTAAAGAACTATAATGACAGCAATAGCCAACAGGTTGTTGCACGACTCTACCTCACTGATGACGGCTGTACTGACAGCACGGTGGAAGAGGTGCTGGTCAACTTCCCCGAGCAAGATATCCATATCGTGCAAGGAGACGGCAATCTGTTCTGGGCCGGAGGAATGCGTCTTGCATGGCAAGCTGCCATGCAAGACAACAGATCATGGGATTTCTACTTACTCATCAATGACGATACCATATTCCATGAAGATGCTCTCACTGAACTTATAAACACCCATGACTATGCCCAGCAAACATACAACAAAGGCGGTGTCTATGCCGGGATAGTCAGCAGTATGGATGGTAGTGAAATAACATACGGGGGTAAGCGTTACGCTAAAGGTATCTTCGGAAAATCAACAAGTATCCTCCCTAACGGCAAACCACAGGAATGTCTTATGACAAACGCTAACATCCTACTTGTAAGCCAGTGTGTCGTTGACAAAATCGGCATCCTAAGCAGCAGTTACCGACATAGTTGCGCTGACTGGGCATACGGTATTGATGCCAATCGTGCCGGGTTACCCGTTCTCGTAACGGGAAAAATATGTGGGCGTTGCGACAATGATCATGACAGCGAGGAGCAAGAACGCAAAAAAATCCTTGCAATGACGATAAGACAAAGATGGAACTACTTCTCATCGCCAGTACATTCCACACTCGACATACTGACGTTTATGGGGCGTTACAACCGATTGAAATTCATTTTTGTCATCATTGCACGCTTTCTAAACATCATAGCACCTAACCTGTATTACAACCTCAGTCGGAGACGGAACACTCAGTAACTTGACACAGTCGTTTGCAATATAAGATATTCGTTATCGCTTACAATAAATAAAGAGATACGGCGTTTCTTAATAAAGCAAGAATAGATTTGGATACGACATTTATAGATGGACTTGTAACCATCATTATGCCATCATATAACTCCGCCGCATTTATAGGTGAAGCTATTGCTTCTGTCATTCATCAAACATACACCGATTGGGAGTTGTTGGTCGTTGATGACGGATCTACTGATAACTCACCAGACATCGTGAAGGAATATAGCAGGCATGACCCTCGCATACACCTATTGTTCAATGACCTTCACACAGGAATGCCCTCGTCACCACGAAACTTTGCGCTTCATCATGCTCACGGGAGATACATCGCATTCCTTGACAGCGATGATGTTTGGCTTCCCGAAAAACTGAGTGAACAGATACCATTGTTTAGCCATCCCGATGTTGCTGTAGTGTTTTCCAACTATGAGAAAATATCATCCTCGGGACAAAGACGCGGACGTGTAGTGAAGGCTCCTGACACAACTACTTACCGACGTTTACTTTATGGTAACGTCATAGGCAATCTCACAGGCATTTACGACCGTCAGAAAGTAGGAACGGTAGCAATTCTCGAAATTCACCATGAGGACTACGCCATGTGGCTCAACATTCTCAAACGTGGCTTTCTGGCCAAGAATACAGGAACCGTGACTGCCCTTTACCGAGTACACGAAACATCTGTGTCATCAAAGAAGTTCTCAATTATTTCTTGGCAGTGGAACATCTACCGCAAAATAGAACATCTGTCACTACCCTATTCCTGTCTTTGCTACGTCAGTTACGCACTTCGCGCCATCTGGAAGACATGGATTTAGGCAATGTGTACGGCTCATAAAGACGAGTATTATAAAAAATATCTACCTTAATAATAAAAGCCACTTCTTTACCGTTATAAAACAAATAGTCTACTCATTGCTCCATAACTTAGCAAATCTATAATGACAGTTCTGGAAAACGGATATATAACAGATGGAATGAATGAATTTGAGCGTAACGCCAAGCGCTTGCTTGATTTAGTCATAGCGCTGATATGTCTTGTTGTATTCTCTCCCCTTTTCCTTATCTGCTATATTGCCATAAAGATGGATGATCATGGGCCTGCCATCTTCAAGCAGGAACGTATCGGACGTTTCGGAAGACCGTTTTATATCTATAAGTTCCGCAGCATGAGGGTGGATGCGGAGAAAGACGGACCGGCACTGTATCAACACGAGAACGACACACGTATGACAAAGGTGGGTAAGTTCCTACGCGATCATCATCTGGATGAGTTGCCACAGTTGTGGAATGTGGTGAAAGGTGAGATGGCTTTCATCGGTCCACGCCCGGAACGGAAGTATTACATCGACCAGATCATGGAGCGTGACCCTCGGTATGTGTATCTCTATCAGATACGACCGGGTGTAACCAGCTATGCTACGCTTTATAATGGATATACTGACACCTTAGAGAAGATGCTGCGCCGACTGGAGCTCGACCTTTATTACCTGGAGCATCGCTCCTGGTGGCTCGACATCAAAATTCTCACTAAGACCTTCATCAATATCGTTTTCGGAAAAATCTTCTAAGGATTCGTTAGTCTACAATCCTGCCAAGGAGCGAATATACTCACCCGATGAGCCCTTCGAATTCCTTGGATTTAAATGCCTTGGCAATTCCGTTGACATCTCTGAAGCCACGAAGCAAAAGATGAAGGGCAAGATCCGTCGTGCCGCACATTCCATCGCTCGTTGGCAGCATCGAAAAGGGGTAAACACATCACGGGCGATGAAAGGGCTCATCAACACCTTCAACAGTAAGTTTTTCGAAGATAATGATCCGGAAACCCTGACATGGTCACGCTGGTTCTTCCCTGTCATCAACAAGACGGACGGACTCAAGGAGATCGATACCTATCTGCAACAATACATAAGGTTCCTGAGTACGGGGCGACATACCAAGAAAAACTATCGCATACGTTATGCCGACCTCAAGGCACTCGGCTATAGGAGTCTCGTTCATGAGTATTACAACTATCTGGAACGGTCTCACAGGAAACAACTCCAATAAGTGAGTCTGTACTGTCTACATCTTCTTGAAACACAACCGCAGGATACCGTTGCTTAGCGTCATCTTACTATGACTTGACTGTTCTATCGTGAAGTTTTCCTCTGTATCGCTTAGTCCGAAAGGTGATAATAAGGAGAGATCCGTAATGGAAGGGTCGCCCTCACCGGGATTATGGATACGTGCGTCATAGAGTCGTAACAGGTTGCCGTCCTTCTCAAAACGACAGAGTATCGTCGTATGCTCATTATTACGATCGACACCCTCCATCAGATGCACTTGAAACGACCAGAAGAAAAGCCGTTGGGAGAGATCAGCACTACCACCGGTCTCCAACGTATCCACCTTCACCAGATGCCAATAGCCTTCCATCCCCCCGGTGCCATCTGTTTCAAGACTACAGGAGGAAACACCTGCAATGAGGAATAACGAACCTATTATAAATGGTAATATCTTTTGTCTCATCGTCCTAATAATCCTTTCTTTGTTATTGTCAATTGAAATCCCCAGTTATTACCAAGAATAGACCCGAAGTCCATAGCATATCCGCCACGGATGGTGCAGTCCTCCAGCCAACGGCCACCAGGAGTATAGATAAGTTCCGTGAGGAAACTCCCCGACCGCCGTTTCCTCGTGTAAGGGTTGCTGTAGGTGCCCAGTCCCTCTTGATAAGTGCCGAGCACACGATAGTTCAAGCGGTTGACGATCTCCCCATCGAACCCCAGGTGGAATGCCGTGAAACGACTGTTCCTCACCTCTATCTTACCGTCATCATTATAGATAGGAGAACGATACAAGGGGTTACCCATCACCTGTCCCCAGTGCTGCCAACCGGTGTAGATATAATGGTTATAGAAATTATCATCTCCTCCGATATGGTCGGAGAGTCCTGGGTTGTGATCATGATAGATAGGTCCACTCTGATATTGTGTATAGAGATATTCAAAGACGAGATTCTGAAGCCAACGTTCATCACGCAGATTCAGTTCCATGCCAAGCATCATATCCTTGAAATCGTACAACAGGAAACGATGATCTTTCTTTACGCTCCACTCCTCGCCGCGTCCATAGCCATCATAGTCCAACTGCAGCATCGCAGAATGGTCCTCGAAATACTTATCGAGGTAAAAACCTATACGCCAGTCGTCATCATCATAATCCAGTCGCAGCAACCAACTGCCGAGATGATTGCCCGCCACATTCAGGTAGGTGTCCTCCCCTACCTCATCACCACCGGGTATCAGCGAGTGCCACATACCCTTGAGACCTTTCTCACCCACCAGCACCTCCATACCGTTGTCCGATGGGCGGTATGCCGTGCCTCCATAGAAAGCGGCCATCTCCAGTCCCATGGTCAGCGACCAAGGGCAGAACACCTCATCATTGGCAATCTTCAGGTATCCGGCTTTACTGTGATACATCACATCATCGGCATATTTCTCCTGTCGGTCAGTAAAAGTATGCTGCCAGTTATCATCTGTCATCTTCCCGTAAGCCACATGACCCTTCACATGCAACCACCCGTTGGTATGAGGGATGGTGAAATAGTCGATGCCCAGCCGCACTTGAGGCACCGGGCGGGCATTGATGCCGAAAGCCTGGTTTCCGCTCGACAAAGTGTCGTTCTTCAGTTCCTGATGCCACTCTTTACTACCCACAGAGATCATAGCCTTCAACCAGCGAGCCTCTACAAACGCCTGCTGGATAACCATGTCACTGGTAAAGTGATAGGGAGCGACTATATCAATTCCATAACCGAGCCCCCACTTACGTTCCGCATCTTCTTCGATACTACGCACAAGGGCACCCCTGACATAACCGTTGTACTTCTCCAACGAACTCAGTCCGTGCTTGTTGGCATTCAGCCACAAAGGGGTGCGGTCAGCACCCAC
>FLNW01000034.1_pt1 | contig 11959 bp, 9 predicted proteins | sample 1140371 | NCBI WGS metagenome assembly FLNW01 (sample SAMEA3878170, study PRJEB12797) | bioreactor metagenome | biome: Moose rumen | place: Sweden | collected 2011-10
CCAGGAGGTGCTGACCGGCATCACGCGGAACGCGGCCATCGCCAGGGCCTACAAGGAGGCCCCCGAAAAGGGTGTCCGGGGCACGGCGGTGCGCCTGCCCTTTGTGGACGACTTCTCCCAAGGCGCCGGCTACCCCGACAGCAGCCTGTGGATGGACCGGAAAGGGTTTGTCAACAACACCTACGCCATCCGCCCGCCGACCATCGGGGTGGTGACACTGGACGCGCTGGACGAGGACGGGAGCATCTACGCGAACGCCGACCGCAGCCCCTTCCCCGCCGACGTCCTCACCTCCACGCTCATCCGCCTGGACAGCAACTTCACCCAGCACCGCCCGATGCGGGTTAGTGACTCCCTCTATTTCAGCTTCTATTACCAGCCCGGCGGCGGATGCCCCACCACCCCCCCTGTGGGCTGGGAACGCATCGGCGATGAGCCGGAGCTCGACGACCGGCTTGTCCTGGAATTCGGATACGCCACCGGCAACATGGTGTTCCAGGGCTACCTGTACGGGGAATACGTCATCGGAGAAGGGGAATATTATGTGGCCGGCGACACCATCGACAACCCGTTCATGCCCGGCACCCACTATATATTTGAGAGCAACGCCTTCGCCGGGGAGACCATCATGATGCCCGCCGACTCCCTCTTCGGCCCCGAATATGTGTGGAACGAGGTGTGGTCGGCCAACGGCTGCTCGCTGGACTCCTGGCTCGCGCAGAACCCGCTGGAGTACTTCAGACAGGTGCTCATCCCCATCACGGACGAGCAGTACCTGCGCGACAATTTCCAGTTCCGCTTCCGCAACTACGCCAGCCTGGACCTGGACTCCTGGAGCGGCAACAACATCGTGGGGTGGGCCAGTAACTGCGACCAGTGGAACCTCGACTACATCCGCCTGGACATCAACCGCAACGCCAACGACCGCTACCCCAGCGACGTGGCTTTTGTGAGCCCCACCACCTCGGCGCTGGCCCTGTACCAGTCGATGCCCTGGCACCAGTACCGCCCCTCCGACATGGCCGACGTCTTCCACAACGAGCTCAGCAACCTGTCGGACCAGACCCGGAACGTGGGGTACCAATACACGGTGCGGCGGCAGTCGGGCGACGTGGTGTACCAGTCCACCCGGAACTACATGAACGCGGCCCCCTATTACGACAGCGGGCTGCACACCTACGCGCCGCACGCCCGTCCGGACATCGGGTACGAGTACGCCTACGACGGGGCCGACAGCGCCACGTTCCTCATCACGCATGTGTTCGGCATGGAGGGCTCCAGCGATGAGAACCGCCTCAACGACACCTGCCGCTTCGAGCAGAGGTTCCACAACTACTACGCCTACGACGACGGGACCGCCGAGGCGGGCTACAGCCTGCTGTCCTCCATGAGCAGCCCCGCCTCGTACCTGGCCGTGCAGTTCACGCTGGCGCAGCCCGACACCCTGCGGTGCGTGCGCATCTGGTTCAACAGCACGCCGAACGACGAGAACTTCGGGGCCTTCACGCTGATGGTGTGGGACGACGACAACGGAAGGCCCGGCAATGTCATCTGCTCCCTGCCCGCGCAGCTCCCCTATCATGCGTCCGACTTCCTGGAATTCGCCAACTACTATCCCGATGAGCCGGTCGCCATAGAGGGCACCTTCTATGTCGGATTCTTCCAGAACCACAACATCCAGCTCAACGTCGGGTTCGACCAGAACAACGACGCCCGGGGCCATTTCTTCTACAACATATCGGACGAGTGGAAAGAGTCCTACTACAGGGGAGCCCCGATGATACGCCCGGTGGTGGGCAAATATTACGACCCCACTGGCGTTGGGCAGCAGCACAAGAAATCCCTTGTTCTCTATCCGAATCCCACCACAGGCAATCTTTTCATTCAGGGGGACGATGGCATACAAGAGCCCGAATACCAAATTATTGACCTTTATGGCCGCGCCGTTAGGGCAGGCATTGCCTTGCAAAACAGCATCAACCTCGGCGACCTCCCCACGGGCATCTATTTCGTCCGCGTCTTGAAAGACAACACAGTTTTAAAAACGGAAAAAATAATTAAGCATTAACATGAACCTCAACCTTACCAGACCACTCATCTTTTTCGACCTGGAGACCACCGGCCTGAACGTCGGGAAGGACAAAATCGTGGAAATCTCGCTCATCAAGGTCACACCAGACGGCGAGGAGACACGCCGCACGGAGCTCATCAACCCCGGCATGCACATTCCGGAGGAGAGCACCGCCATCCATGGCATCACCGACCGTGACGTGCAGGACAAGCCCACTTTCGCGGAGCTGGCCGACGACCTCATGGCCTTCATCGGCGACGCGGACCTGGCGGGCTTCAACTCCAACAAGTTCGATGTGCCGCTGTTAGTGGAGGAGTTCCTGCGCTGCGGCAGGCACCTCGACCTGCGCAACCGCTATCTGGTGGACGTGCAGAACATCTTCCACAAGATGGAGCCGCGCACGCTGGTGGCGGCCTACAAGTTCTACTGCCACGCCGACCTTGAGAACGCGCACCACGCCAGCTCCGACACGCAGGCCACCTACGAGGTGTTCAAGGCGCAGCTGGAGAAATACAAGGACACCGAATACACCGACCCGCGGACCAAGGCGGTCAGCATCCCCATTAATGGGGACATCAAGACGCTGAGCGCGTTCACCAAAGAGCACCACACGGTGGACCTGGCAGGCCATGTCGTGCTGGACAAGAACCAGAACGCGGTGTTCAACTTCGGCAAGCACAAAGGCGTGCCCGTGTCCACTGTATTTGCCAAAGAGCCAGCGTATTACGACTGGATGATGAAGGCGGACTTCCCGCTATACACGAAGGAAATCATCACACAGATTTTCAAGGAGGTCCAGCTGGAAAAGAAGTTCCACTCGGCATCACTTTTTTAGGGGATGGGACAATGTTTCGTATTAGAAATATTATTACATTTGCCACCGCATTTCAGCGGTGGTTTTTTTGTGTCCGAACGTCAAAAAAAATAAATATTATAATCTATAAATCAAAAACTTAACTAAAACAACAGTTTATGGAAAAAATCAAATCTTTGGCTGATCTCAAGAAAAAAAGAGAGGAGCTGCAATCCAAAATCGAGTTGCGCGAAGAAGGCGACAACGTAGAGAACCTGGTCCAAATCAAGGTTGCTATGGCCACCTGCGGTATCGCATCCGGCGCGAAGCAGACGATGGAGGCCATCATTGACGAGTGCAAGGCCCAGAGCATCAAGGCAGTGGTTTCCCAGACGGGCTGCATGGGCTATTGCTACGCGGAGCCCACCGTGGAGGTCAAGAAGCCGGGCGAGGACCCCATCGTTTTCGGCCATGTGGACACACAGAAGGGCCACGACCTGGTCACCAAGTACATCATGGACGGCGAGATTCTCGAGGGTGTCATTCCCGTAAACTACGAAAAAATAGACAAATAAAAGACAAGGAGGTCCCCAATGGCAAACTACAAATATCACATATTGCTTTGCGGTGGTACCGGCTGTACCGCTTCCGAAAGCCCCAAGATCAAAGAAAATTTCATCCAACTGTTGGAAGAGAAAAACCTCACGGATGATGTCCAGGTAGTGGCAACCGGCTGTTTCGGTTTCTGCGAGAAGGGCCCCATCGTCAAGATCCTGCCCGACAACACTTTCTACACCCAGGTGAAACCCGAAGACTGCCGCGAGATTATCGACGAGCATATCATCAAGGGTAGAAAAGTGCAGCGCCTGCTGTACGAGAACCCGGAGGACCTGAAGCACATCTCCGACTCCAAGCACATGGGTTTCTACAAGAAACAGATGCGTATCGCCCTGCGTAACTGCGGTTTCATCGATCCTGAGAACATTGACGAGTACATCGCCCGCGATGGATACAGCGCATTAGCCTCCGTTCTGGAGCAGAACGACCCCAAGGCCACTATCGACCTCATCAAGAAATCCGGTCTCCGTGGCCGTGGCGGCGCCGGCTTCCCCACCGGCCTAAAGTGGGAACTGTGCGCCAAGAACGCCGCCGACCAGAAATACATCATCTGCAACGCCGACGAAGGCGACCCGGGCGCGTTCATGGACCGTTCCATCCTGGAAGGCGACCCGCACTCCATCATCGAGGCCATGGCCATCGGCGGTTTCTGTATCGGCGCCACCATCGGCTTGGTCTATATACGCGCCGAGTACCCGCTGGCTATCCACCGTCTGCAAGTGGCCATCAAACAAGCCCGCGAATACGGCCTGCTCGGTAAGAACATCTTCGGCACCGATTTCGATTTCGACATCATCCTCCGCTACGGTGCCGGCGCGTTCGTCTGCGGTGAGGAAACCGCTTTGATCCACTCCATGGAAGGTCTCCGCGGCGAACCCACCTTCAAACCGCCGTTCCCGGCTGTGGAAGGTTACCTCAAAAAACCGTCCAACGTGAACAACGTGGAAACCTATGCCAACATCCCGGTTATCATCAACAAGGGTTGGGAATGGTTCTCCTCCATCGGCACGGAGAAGTCCAAAGGCACGAAAGTGTTCGCCTTGGCCGGCCAGATCAACAACGTCGGCCTCATCGAGGTGCCTATGGGCATCACCCTGCGTGAGGTCATCTACGAAATCGGCGGCGGCATCAAAGGCGGCAAGAAGTTCAAGGCCGTGCAGACCGGCGGTCCTTCCGGCGGCTGCCTGACCGAGAAGTTCCTCGACACCCCGATCGACTACGACAACCTCGTGGCTGCCGGCTCCATGATGGGCTCCGGCGGTATGATTGTCATGGACGAGACCTCCTGCATGGTCTCCGTGGCCAAGTTCTACCTCGACTTCACCGTGGAGGAGTCCTGCGGCAAGTGCTCGCCCTGCCGTATCGGCAACAAGCGTCTGTGCGAAATCCTCGACAAGATCACCAAGGGCCAGGGCACTATGGAAGACCTGGACAAGCTCCGCAACCTGGCGCATGTCATCAAGGACACGGCCCTCTGCGGTCTCGGCCAGACCTCCCCGAACCCGGTGCTATCGACCATCGACAACTTCTGGGACGAGTATGTGGCCCACGTGGTGGACAAGAAATGTCCCGCCGGCCAGTGCAAGGCCCTGAAGCAATACATCATCGATCCTGAAAAGTGCAAGGGCTGCACCGCCTGCGCGCGCAACTGCCCGGTTGGCGCCATCAAGGGTACGGTGAAGATGCCGCATGAAATCAACCAGGAGCTCTGCATCAAGTGCGGCACCTGTATGGAAAAATGTAAATTTAACGCAATTAGTATTAAATAGTAAAAGGGTATTAATATGGATATGATAAAATTAACAATAGACAATAGAGAAGTTGAAGTGCCGAAAGGCACCACTATTCTTAAAGCCGCTCAAGGCATGGGTATCGATATTCCTACCCTTTGCCATTTCGAGCTGAACAATTTAGGCGTACACAACAAACCCGGCGGATGCCGTATTTGTGTGGTGGAAGTGGCCGGCCGTCGTAACCTGGCTCCCGCCTGTGTGACCGAATGCATGCCCGACATGGTGGTGAAGACCAACTCCATGCGCGTCATCAACGCCCGCAGGACCGTCCTCGAACTGATTCTCTCCGACCACCCGGCTGACTGTCTGCAGTGCGCCAAGAACGGCAACTGCGAGTTGCAGAACCTCGCCGTGCGTTTTGGCATCCGCAAGAACCCGTTCATCGGACCGGAGCACGAGCAGTCCTCCTATCAGCTTGAAGTTTCCCCGTCCATCATCCGCGACATGAACAAGTGCGTCATGTGCCGTCGTTGCGAGACGATGTGCAACGAAATGCAGACCGTGGGCGCATTGTCCGCCATCGAGCGCGGCTTCCCCGCAGTGGTCTCCACCGCCTTCAACCAGCATCTGGACCACTCGCCGTGTACTTTCTGCGGCCAGTGCGTTGCCGTCTGCCCGGTGGGCGCTCTTACCGAGGTTGACCACACCGGCGCTGTTCTCCGTGCCATCGTGGATCCGACCAAGACAACCGTCGTCCAAGTGGCTCCCGCTGTGCGCGTGGCCATCGGCGAGGAGTTCGGCATGGAACCCGGCACCATCGCCACGGGCAAGCTGACCGCCGCCCTCAAGGCCCTCGGCTTCGACTATGTGTTCGACACCGACTGGTCTGCCGACTTGACCATCATGGAAGAAGGCACCGAACTTATCAACCGCCTGACCAAGTATTTGAACGGTGACAAGAGCGTTCCGCTTCCCATCCTCACCTCCTGCTGCCCGGCATGGGTGAAATTCTTCGAGCATCAGTTCCCGGATATGAGAGATCTGCCTTCCACCGCAAAATCCCCGCAAGGGATGTTCGGCGCTATCGCCAAATCTTATTTTGCCGAAAAGATTGGCATCAAACGCGAAGAAATGATTAGCGTTTCCGTTATGCCCTGCTTGGCCAAGAAATACGAAGTGGGCCGTGACGAGCTCATGGTGAACGGGAATCCGGATGTGGATTACTCCATCTCCACCCGCGAGCTGGCCCGCCTCATCAAGATGGCTAACATCGACTTCAAATCTCTGCCTGACGCTGAATTTGACAGCCCGCTCGGCGAATCCACCGGTGCTGGCGTTATCTTCGGCACCACAGGTGGTGTGATTGAAGCCGCTGTTCGTACCGCTTACGAGTTTATCACCAAAAAACCGCTTCCGAAGATTGACTTCGAGGAACTGCGTGGTTTGGAAGGTGTTCGTAGCGCCACCATCGATGTGGACGGCTTGAAGCTGAACATCGGTATCGCCAACGGTTTAGGCAACGCGCGCAAACTGTTGGAAGACATCAAGGCAGGCAAGAGCCAGTTCCACGCCATCGAAATCATGGCTTGTCCCGGCGGTTGTATCGACGGCGGCGGTCAGCCGCTGCACCACGGTAATGCCGACATCATCAAGGCACGTTGGGAAGCCATCTACCGCGCCGACAAAGAGATGCCGATCCGTAAATCCCACGAAAACCCGTCCATCCAGACCATCTACAAAGAGTATCTGGGTGAACCTTGCGGCCACAAGTCTCACGAACTGCTGCACACGTACTATTTCGACAGACAGACGACCGTGGAAGTGGACTTAAACTAATGTTTCATCACGAAAAAATCTTTTACAATGGAAAAGAAAATCATCATAAAAATGAAGCCTGAGGTCAGGGAAAAGGTTATTGAGATCTGCGATAGCTTTGGCAACAACCCTGGCGAACTGATTAATGTCTTACACCAAACGCAGGACTTCCTCGGCTATCTGCCCGCCGAGGTGCAGGAGCTGATTGCGGAGAGACTGCACATGCCGACCGCCAAGGTCTATGGCGTGGTTTCCTTCTACGCATTCTTCACCATGACCCCGAAGGGCAAATACCCCGTGTCGGTGTGCATGGGCACGGCCTGCTACGTGCGTGGAGGCGAGAAGATCTTGGATGCCTTCAAGAAAGAACTCGGCGTGGAGGTTGGCCAAACCGACGCCAACGGTCTCTTCTCCCTCACTTCTTTGCGTTGCGTGGGCGCCTGCGGCCTCGCGCCCGTCGCCCTCGTCGATGGCAAGGTGTTCGGCCGTTTGGCCCCTGCCATGATCAAGGACATCGTGAAGGAATACCGCAACATGGAGTAATTCCGTAACCCATCCGTAGAGACGTTGCGTGCAACGTCGCTGCAATGAAAACGGAACCCGCCCTCGTCGAAAGACGGGGGCGGGTTCGTTTTTTTGTATTCTTTTTCCAAATGTTTGGATGTTAGCTCAAAAATTTGTTCTTTTGTAAGTACGACAGGGACCACATCACGGCCGCCGAACATTCCCATGCGCTCTGTGAGGAAAGCGGGATGGAGGATGGCTACGGCTTTGTGTCGATATTGAGCGAGGGATTGCATAGGCATCACTTTGGGCATCACGACAACGATTAGTCGCAAACGGCCTGGCACACAGTTAGAACGGATAGCGTGCCCGGTCGCCCAAAAGAAATAAAAGGAGAATTCTATTGTTGTATGTCAACTCCACTTATTTCTTTATCACCGCCCTTATAGGATTGATGAACTTGTCGGAGGCAGCGGACGGAACAGCGTCAAAAGAAAGGCGCACCTCAATACAGCATCCCTGCCATCCAAAGCGGGAGTTTCTTCCCCACTGCAAATTCCATTCTGTCGGCAAAGATGTAAGAATTGGGGATGTTTGCCACCTGCTCAAAACTCTTGTCTTTTCCGCCAACTTCAATGGTGATTCTGCCATCAATCAGGAAATCACCTTGGTCTTTTCCATACTCCACCAAATGGTTGACGGAAACCTGGTTCACGAAAAAACATTCCCGTATGGTACCAAGCTTGTCGCCGTAGCCAAGAGCATAGAACATATTGGGATTGTGGAGATATATCTTGTCTGGTTTCTGCAATCGCGTGATAGTCTTGCTGTCAGAATAGAGGAGATGCAACAATTCGGCCCGTCCAAGACTGTTGATATAGCTGAGTACGGTGTGTTTGTTGAGCTCAAGTCGTGAGGAAAGTTTGGATACATTCAATTCATAAGGGTGACTGTCCGCCAGAAATTGAATCAGTGCCTTGACCTTTCGCGTATTTGCCGGTTCCACTCCGCAAAAGAGTGTCATTTCCTGCCCCACAATGAAATCTATCACATTTTCAATGCGGCTGTAGTATTCGTCTTCATCTCCGTCATAGAAAGGGAAATATCCTACGCGCAGATACTCCTCGAACAGTTGTTGGGGGTGGCACAAAGCATTCACACGGTGGCAAATGTCGTCATATTGGCCCAGCACTTCGTTGAGCGTGAATTTGGGCAGTTGTATTCCTTTGTAGAACCACAGGAACTCACGGAAGGAGAGACCTTCCATCGTGTAGCTCAGCACTCGTCGCGAGAGATCCGCATCCGCATTGAGGATTTGGATAAGCGAAGAGCCTGTGAATGTGATGCGCAAGTCGGGATACAAATCCGAGATTTCCTTTATTTCGCGGCTCCAAGTGGGATAGCGATGAACCTCGTCAAGAAACAGGTGCTTTCCACCCATCTGGTGAAAGCGCTCAGCCAGATCCAGCAGATTGTGGTTCGCGAAATACATGCTGTCCAAGACACAATACAGCGCCTCACCAGCATTCACCCCGTACTGCTGACGTACATACTGCCGCATTAGCGTGGTTTTGCCCACGCCACGAGATCCCCGGATTGCGACAAGAGGCTTTTCCCAGGCAATCGTCTTCATTATTTCGCGCACAAGGGTGGTGTTCACCTGCGAGACCAGCATTTTGTGTTTTCTGAACAACGTATCCATTTGAGTTTCTTTTAGAAATTGCGCGCAAAGATACAAAAGATTGTTCAATTAACCAAATATTGTTTATTTTCAGTTAGTCAAATAACCTTTTTACATGGTTGTCATCGCGGTCCATCCGACAATTACAGTGGGTATGCGGCGCTATTGGGAGTTTCGGAAGCCACTGTTAAGCGCCGCCTCTCCATAATTCCACATCTCCATAACTCAAAAAAAACTCTCAACTTTTAATTTTTCACTTTCAACTTTTTTGTATTTTTGCGCCGTTGTCCGTACTGAAGCCCGGACGGGGTGGAGGCGGGCGACAGACATATATAAAAGGCGTTGAGTCAACGTCTTATCTGCGGCTGACCGAATCTGGTAAATTCAAAATCTTCCGCAAGGTAAGGCAATGTTCAATGCCCAGTGGATTGTATCATCTGGGGTGTTATATCATGCACCCGTACAGATATACAACAGCGTGGGCTTCGGCATTGCTTATCCTCGGGAGATGGGCAATACCAGAGCCTTGGTCAGCGGGATGAGCGGTGGTTCAGATTCCCGCGCTTTTTTTATGCGGATTCGGATAAAACGCTTTTGCCGGAATTGGAGGTCGCCGGCGTGAACGTTGCGCCCGACACAGAACAGGGCACGCCGCATCTATGGAGAAGACCATCCGCCGTGACCAGCCCCAAAACCTATCCAACCAGGATCTGGTGGCGAGGGTCGTTGCCAACGACGAACGCGCCGTGCTCTATTTCTTCTACAAGAAATTCTACAGCGTCTTCGAGTACCATGTCTATAAGATTTTCCCATACGAGCAGAGCGTGCAGGGATTAGTACACGAGTTCTTCCTCCATCTTGCCGAAAACGACTGGCGGCGGCTGCGCTCGTTCAATGCCGACAAGGCGCAACTGAACACCTGGGTGTCAGTGGTCTCCTTCCGTTTCTTCCTGAATTTCAAAAAATCTAAGATAGATTCCAATGGACTTGTCACTATATATGAGCAGTGGGACGATAAGATTATGAATTACAAGCAGGAATGTCATAACCAGGTGAGAATGGATGTGGCGAAGGCTATCGAAAGCCTGAAGAACGAAACCGAGCGGGAGGTGGCACGCGAAATCCTTTTGGAGGGTATTGAAGTGCAGGAGGTGGCGAAAAACCATCAGTTGTCTGTAGATTACGCCTACACGGTGAAAAGCCGCGCAATGGCACATCTGCGAAATTTGTTAAAGGATTACAGGGCATGAAGGAAATGAACATATCAGACGAACTGCTTTCCAGATTCTTGGAGGGTACGACGGACGAGGATGAGGAAACGCGCCTCCTTCAGGCTTTGGAAGCCGAGGACCTCTCGTTGGCGGATTTGGCTGCTATTGAAGAGGCGGCAAAACTCGCTGACAAAAAACCTCTTGTGAATCCTGACCCGACAAAAGCGGAGAAACAGATTTGTGCCTCTCTCAACAGCAACACTCCGCAATCCCCAATCATATTCAGAAACAAGCGGAAATCGAGGATGCGGGTTGTCATGGCGATGGCAGCCTCATTGGCCCTTGTTGTGGCAGTAGCCCTGTTTGTCCTCTTCCGTCCCGATTCAAAGGACCCAAAGGTTGTAAAAAACGATACCGACAGTACTGCGGTTATAAGCACTCAACCAAAGGCAGAAAAGAATTTGGCACAATCCGCTCCGCAACAAAAAAATACCACCTATCCCCAAGAGGTAAATGCTGAGGACAATGAGACAGCCGAGCCCAAGGAAGTGACCCATACATCCCAAACGTTGGAAAAACAGTATGCCCGCACGCAGACAACCAACAGCCTGACCGTGACCAAGCCCGGCAAAGACAACTACCGCGTGCTGTGCAAGAACTTGGAGAAAACACTCAATTTCGAGTGGACGGCCACGAATGCGCAGACCCTGCACTTTGTGGTAAAAGATTCGGATGGCAAAACAATTGCGGAAACCAAAGAGGCCGCTTCAAATCGTTATGTTTTGAAATACAGCGACATATATCCTGAAAAGAGACTGAATTGGAGTCTCACCGCGATTTTCAAAGACGGCACTCAGGATAAGCGCGGCGGACAGATTCAGATTGATTATCAACTAAATTAAATAGTATCCATTTATGAAAAAAACGCTTTTTACCCTGTCATTATCCATTTTAACAGCGTTAGGCATGAGCGCTTTCGCCCAGTCGGAGGCTGTCACGCCGCGCATGAGCTTCAATATCGCCAAGGAGGTGAAGCCGCCCTTGTGGGAGATTGTGGAGGAACCCTATTTCGTGGATGCCGACGGCAACCATGCGGTGGACGCCAACGAGGAGTGCAAGATTGTGATGAAAGTGAAAAACGTGGGCATGGGCGACGGCTCCGGGCTTACCGCCAAGATTTCCGCCGCAGGCACACGGAGCGGCATCACCGTCAGCGACAAAAAGCTCCCGACGATAAAGGTGGGCGCTACCGCCACGGTGGAATTCCCCATCTCCGCCAACATGAGCACAGCCGACGGCTCGGTGGATTTCACAGTCTATGTGGATGAGCCGATGGGATTCAGCACCGACAAATACACCGTCAAGGTGCAGAGCCGGGCGTTCCAGGTGCCCCTGATTGAGGTGAAGGACTATGTGGCGACCTGCGAGGACGGCGGGAAACTGGTGAAAATGAAAAATTTCCAACTGCAGGTGCTGATCCAAAACACACGCCATGGCCTGGGCGAAAATCAATAGCGTCCTAAATATTTTTTT
>FLNW01001340.1_pt1 | contig 11902 bp, 10 predicted proteins | sample 1140371 | NCBI WGS metagenome assembly FLNW01 (sample SAMEA3878170, study PRJEB12797) | bioreactor metagenome | biome: Moose rumen | place: Sweden | collected 2011-10
AAAAACACGAATTCATCTTTGTCGGTTTTCTCACTGTTCTTTGCCTTTGTCGGCATCTTTCTACTCTCTACCGCAGGCGGGACGCCTGCGTCCCCACACAGTGACCCAATGCGCCGGCACTATATTTTTCTACGAGCCTCTTCTCGGTGTTCGTCCCTCACACCTCGTTGAGGTGTATCTTACCGCCGGAAGAAGGTGGATGTTAAACTATAGACAAACCAACCGGAAACCCATGTCGTTGAAGCGGTACGCGGGCGTGCTGCTGCCGCGGTACGACACGCGACAGCTCCTCGCGAAGTTGAGCAAACTGCCGCCACGGTCCACACGGAGAGAGCCCGACGAAGCACCTTGCGGATTGCTCTGCGAGGAAGAGGTATAACTGCCATACCAATCCTGGCACCACTCCCATACATTGCCTGACATGTCGTACAGCCCCAACTCATTCGGGGATTTGGTCGCCACAGGATGCGTCGTACTACTGCTGTTATCCTTGTACCACGCCACATTGCCTATTGTGTTGCTGCCGCTGTACTTGTAGCCATTGCTCTTCCTGCCGCCCCGTGCCGCATACTCCCACTGCGCCTCGGTCGGCAAGGCAAAACGCTTGCCGCCTAACTGCGATGAAAGCAAGGAATTGAGTTTTTGAACAAAGGTTTGACAATCGTCCCAACTGACACACTCAACAGGATAATTATCACCTTTCTTGAAATACGATGGATCACTTCCCATCACCGCTCGCCAAAGACCTACTGTCACCTCGGTCTCACCGATATAGTAATCACTCAGGGTGACAGCATGTGCCGGTTTTTCCCAGTCATAGCAATCAGAACCCTGTTCGGAAGTACACCCCATAGTGAATGTGCCGCCCTCGACCGCAATCATCGTAAAGGACACACCGTTGACGGTGAAGGTTTTCTTATCCTCGGCTACCACCTTGAATCGCGCCCTTGCAATATCCCAGTCGGTGCGGTCATTGAGGAGATTCCAGACAATCTTCTTGTGTCCGGCAGGCACGCCTTTTCCCGCATCACCGGTCAGAGACCTGGGGGTAGCGGCATAGTTCGCGCCGCCGTCCTGCGAGAGGAGGAGCGAGACCTCTGCGGGTTTGTCGAGGTCGTAGGTCACTTCCACGGTATTACCGACCTGCCGAGCAACCACGTTCGTCACCGTCTGTGCGTGCAGCCCCTGCACCGCCAACAGGAAAAAGAGAAAGGCACAAATACTACTCATATGATATGTTTTTGAAAGATGCTATCCATTCCGCGTACAAAGATACAACAAAAATTGCACATATGCAAATGTTTGTGGAATTTTTTGATGGTAATTGGATGATATTGTCGTTATGTTGTCGTCGTAACGTGTTCCCGTGATACAAAGGGCTTTAGGAGTTTGGTACAAAGTTTTAAGATCCGTACTTTCTATTAAGTTCGTACCAAACTCTTAGGACGCTTTGTTCATTGATAATTGATAATTGATAATTGATATTCAAGGCTCGACATTGGTTCGACAATGGTTCGATAATGGTTCGACAATGGTTCGAATGCCCCCCGACCACAGGATCCCCAACCCCCTAAAGGGGGGAGAGGGAGTATTAAACAAAAATTAACCAAAAATTATTCTTTTTTTCGACTATGCTCTCTGCCCGCTCATACACGCGATGAATCGCTGTAAAACAAAAAAAGTTGTTCATTTTCTTGCGTATGTGCAATTTTTGTTGTACCTTTGTAGCGGATTTGTTTCCATAACGCACCATTTTAGGTGCATTACAGAAATAATTGGAAAATAAACGTTTCCGATTATTAAGGGGTGCAAAGTTGCATTCTCTGCCTAACTGCCTCATAAATAAACACGCCGGCAGCGACGGACACATTGAGGCTCTCGATGATACCTGTCATCGGCAGACGTACCTGGTCGGTACAGAGTTTGAGATTTTCCTCATAGATACCCTTTTCCTCGCTTCCCATGACGATACAGGTAGGCACCGTCATATCCACTTCCGTATAATTACGTTCTGTATGTTCGGTCGCCGCTACTATACGCAGACCGCTTTCCTGAAGGTAACGCAAGGCGTTTTGCAGGTTCTCCACTTTGCATATAGGTAAACTATGTAATGCGCCTGCCGACGCTTTGACCGCATCGCCGTTGATAGCCGCACTTCCGCGTGTTCCTATAATAAGCGCGTCCACGCCTGCACACGCGCATGTACGGGCGATAGCACCGAAATTACGGACATCCGTCACACCGTCCAAAAGCATGAGCAGCGGCGTTTTACCTTCGTCATACAATGATGCCACCAGATTCTCCAGCGGATAGAACTCTATCGGGCTGAGAAAAGCAATAACCCCTTGGTGGTTCTTGTCGGTGTATTGGTTGAGCCGCTCTACCGGCACACGCTGTATCTGCGTGCCTGTTCCTTCCAGTTTAATGAGTAACTCGCGACCGATGGCGGAAGACATATCTCTGCGTACCAGCACTTTGTCCAGCACCTTGCCTGCATCTATCGCCTCCATCACAGCGCGTACTCCGAAAATCATCTCTTTCTCCTTCGGACGGCGTGTGTCATATTGTTTTTTCTGTATCATAGATTAGTATTTCAGCCAGTTGATAAACTCTTTCGGGTCGGTGGTAAAGGCCATTGGTTCAGCCACTTGGTTGCCTTGCACGTCCAACTGCACGAAGAACGGCTGTGCGTTCGAGCCGAACTGCTCACGCTGGATGCGGGAGTTGGTCTCGCCTATCCCATTCCGCTTGTCGTCCACAAAGAGTTCGATGAAGACATAGTTCTGCAATCGCGCTTTGACACTATCATCATCCAGCACATACGCCTCCATCTTACGGCAGTTGACGCAGCCATAGCCCGTGAAATCAATCACAACAGGCTTGTTCTCCTGACGGGCGTACGCCATACCTTCTTCGTAGTCATTGAACACCTCGCGCCCCTCTATCTCCTGCGGCGGTGCAAAAGCGCTGATGGCTTTCACCGGTGCGCCCCACAGACCGGGCACGAGATAACAAGCGAAAGCAAACGAAGGAATAATGACAATCAAGCGGATAATCTTGCGCGTTGTAGATACTTTGCGTATATTCCATAGCAGGTAAATCGCGATGCCGAGGAAACAAGCAATCCAGATAGCGATAAACAGCCACCGCGGCAGTATTCCCCACCCGTACGCCATGTCAGCCACACTGAGGAACTTCAGCGAGAGTGCCAGTTCGAGAAACGCCAGTACGACCTTGAAGCTGGTCATCCAATCGCCGGACTTAGGTGCGCTCTTGAGCCACTGCGGGAACATAGCAAAGAGCGAGAAAGGCAAAGCCAGCGCAATCGCAAAACCCAACATCCCGACTGCCGGAGCCAACAAACTCTTCCCTGCAGCTTCCACCAGCAGCGTACCGATAATCGGACCCGTACAAGAGAAAGAGACAATGACCAACGTAAACGCCATCAGCAGAATACTGAGGAATCCGCCTGTGCTGCGCGCCTTGCTGTCCAGTTTTGTGGACCATGAATCAGGTAGTGTAATTTCGAACAAGCCGAAGAACGACAGCGCAAAAAGCACCAAAATAACAAAGAACACAATGTTCACAACGGCATTTGTGCTCAAATCATTCAGCGCCGAAGCGCCAAAGAGTACCGTCACCAGCAATCCCAAACCGACATAAAGAATGATAATACTCAGTCCGTATAGCACAGCATCTCTCACTCCGCCGCCTTTCTTCAGGAAGAACGAGACCGTCATCGGTATAATCGGCCACACGCACGGCGTGAAGATTGCCAACAATCCACCGAGCAGACCCAACAGGAATATCACCCACAGCGACCGACCGTCAGTTGTAGTTCGGTCTGTATTCTGTATTCTGTCAGCAAAACGGTCTGTATTCTTATATTCCCACGTCTCCGGCGCGGTACACATCTTATCGTCGCAGGCATTATACCGAATGGGTGTGAGGTCGGTTTTGGCTACTGTCACCACAAACGAGTCGATAAACTCCTGCTCATAATCTCTCTCGCCGAACTCGATGATTGTCATGTGCCACCCGGGCTGAATAGCGGCTTTCAGCCGCACGCTGTCCCCCACTCCTTCGGCATTGACATTGCCTGCCTCTGCACCGAACCACTTCACCGGCTGCACGATCTGCGCTGCCGCCCATAGCGGCAACGCGCATAATAATATCGTTAGTATTCGTTTCATACGTTCGTGTTGTGTAGTATAAGTCAAAAAGACCTAAAATCTATCACCCTAAAAAGCATTTTTTTTCATTTTTTTGTTTTAATGCAAAAGAGCCAGTAAGCGGCGGTTGAGGGTGAGGGCAACTTGTTGCATGGTGTATTCCAGTTTGTCTTTGGTCAGATTGCATGCCCATATGACGATGACTTGCCAGCCGGCATTCATCAGATCATCGTAATTCCGTTGGTCACGTTCGCGGTTACGGTCTATCTTCGCCTGCCAGAAAGTAGTATTGGTTTTGGGCATTACAAAAGACTTGCATCCTTCGTGTCCGTGCCAGAAGCAGCCGTTGACAAAGATCGCCGTTCTGTATCTACGCATTACTATATCCGGTTGGCCAGGCACGCTCTTGACATTCAGCCGGTAGCGGTATCCGTGCGCCCACAGCCATCTGCGAACCGTCATTTCCGGTTTGGTCGCTTTGCTGCGGATATGTGACATGCAGCGGTGGCGTTGGGCAGGTGTCAGGACATCGGGCATAAATGAAGTCTCAGTTACATGACGGTTACATGATAGTTACATGAGTGTGTCATTCTGTAATTATTTAATATACAGCTTTTTATGTGCAAACATGTTTGTATTACAATCCTTCAATGCATAATTCAGTTACATGACAGTTACATGACAGTTACATGAACATTATGCCCAATAAGGAATATATCCCCGGTTTCTTCTATTCAGATTCTCCGACTTTTCCTCTTTGATTTTTCCTGCGTCAATAGCGTCCTTTATTATACGTGATGCCATGGGATAGTTTTGTTTTTCTATTCCCATTCTATCACGTAATGTCTGATTTGTCATTTTTTCACTAGTAACATATTTCAGGCACGCATGTTGATAACAAGCTTGTATCCTTTCTTCCTTGTTCATATCTGCATATTTCTTATATGCAAACAATGTAACCGTTGTTCTTGTCTCTTGTACTTGGAAACGCAATGGAGGCAATTGGAAAACCTCAATTGCAGTGATTGTCTTGTCCAGACCGCTACCCAATTCCTCGCATATTCCCAAACGCCGTAGCATGTCCGCCAAGGAAGGGTTACGGGAATTATACTCATCAATGAATCGTTCTACGCTGATTATCGGTTGACCAGGATTCGATATCTCTATACGGTCAGAATAAATCTCTACCATTGGGAAACCTTGTTCTGCAAGGTCCTGATGAACAACCATGTTTGCAACAATTTCACGTACTGCTATTTCCGGATACATGATGACTTTAGCTCGTAATGCTTGTCCGATCTCTTCATTAGAAGGGAGTTGGCTATTTATATACGTAACCATATTTTTAAATCCAACCGCATAACCAATATCGAATGCTTGTTCCCGGATGGTTTCTATTTTGCTTTTTCCTTTGTAAGTAATAACACGTATCTGTTTGCGTCGTAACATATCAAAGTCTGATAGACGTTTAGCAAACAATAGTGCCCCCAGTTCAGTGACACTATAGCCAACTTCATCTTGCAATATAATCTTCTCCGAGATGAACCTATCTATAATACCTTCTTTATCAGAGGGTAGAGGAATATTCATCATATCAAAATAGGTTTCATAACTAAGAAGAGAAAACACTTGGTCTACAGTCAACTTTTCCTTTATCTTTATGGAATCAAGCGGTTTTCGAACACCTCTCCATATCTTAGCCTCTTTCTGAGGAAAGTCTCTTAGTTTTCTAGTAGTAGAACCAACACGAACATATTCTTCATTAGTAAAGGAGACAGGTCTGCTAACTGTGGCCGGTATCTTAAATACACAAAGATGTCCCTTTCCTTCATAATCAAAATCATCTATAATCTCAAAATCCACTCTGGGATTCAAACGTTGAGAGAGCCATGCTTCTAATTCTTCGCTGCCAACTTTCTTCCTTGTCGCATACAAATCAGTTCCTGTAATTTGTAAAGTTTCATTTTCTACGCCAAAGACAATATACCCATACGGCATATTGCATAAATAAGCACTATTGGACAAGGCAGAGATACGCTCACCTATTTCTTCTTTGGAATGAAAATTTTGTTTGAATTCAATCCATTCTGTTTCTTTCCCTCGTTGTATTAAACTGTCAATAAGTCTTTTGAAATCAGAATACTCCATAGTATTAATTTTATAATTTAGTTTCTTTATGCTTTATATTGGGTTATTTATGCAGTGTCATTTCTTTAACAGACCTTCTGCTATGAGTTTTTTCTTTATGGCTATTTTAACGATATTGCCAGAATCTTTAGAACGTTCCTTTTCTTTTGTCAATATTATTGGATTTCCAGCAAGCATTTCCTCATTATACTTTTCCGTAATCATATAAATAGCATCTATTGCATCATCTACTGTTTTTTCTTTGATAGGAGTATAGACACCATCTCTATTAGCACGTATTTGTTCACTTAGTTTAGCCACTGCCGGTGTTTTCATTGCTATCTCATATGCTTCTGCAAGAGGCTCGTATGGAGCATTTGTTAGCATACTAAAGAAAATAACAGGCAAATAATCAATAGAAGTATTCATAGTACAATGCATAATGTTAATTCTTTCATTTTTCTCTTTCACCCCATCAACTCCGACCAAGTGAGGAAGTCGGGAGTGGTGGTTTGGTTGCCGCGTTTGAGGCCGGGGATGTTAGTGTATTCCTGTGAACGGGTCGTATCCAGTTCATAAACCAAGTAATAGTCATGCGACATGCCGGTAAAGCCTTTCTTCTCCAGATCCGCTTTTGACCAGAAGCGCGGGCCTTTGCCTTTCAGTTTGTACAGCGTGCCATCCTTGCCGTTATGCAGCAACGCGTAGCGGGCATTGACCGCGTCCGGCGTCATGACAATAGCGCCTTTCTCCTCTCCAGTACGCAGGTAGCACAAGCCTGTCTCTTTCATCTTTGCCAACTTGGCGGCAGGGGCATAATTAACAAGTACCACCGTATCCGGGTTGATATAATCCAGACCGTGTTGAGGGGCGCTGTGGCGATAGAGGTAATTACGCATATTACGGCTGCGGAGCCATTCCGATATCTGTTCACGGAGGGCATTCTCGCTGTCATCCGGACGAATGTGCAAATCCTCATCTGCGCGACTGGGGCGGAGAGGGAAAGCACCTATTCCGACTTTCTTGGCAGACTCGTAATAATATGACTGCTCATATTCCTCTTTAGTATAATTGCCTGGGAAGAGTACGTAACCGCCGATTACTTCACGTTTGGGGCGTTTGTTGGTACCTTCCACATAATAGATAGCGTCGCGGTAGCGGTGCATCTGGTCAATAGCATCTGTAGGCGGCACATCTTCCGTGCCTTTTTGCGATTTGTCGGCAATGCGGTATTTGGCATCAAAGAGGAAAGTGTAACGTATGTCTTTCTCCCGTTTGGTAAGTCGCAGCACTATGTCCGGGCGTTGAGTGGTGGTGAAGGTGGTAGTACCTTTGATAGCGGATTCCACGGAGGCGTCCTCTTCGTTCACCGGGGCATTGTACATCACCGAGGCCAGTTCTATGCCGTCTTCCGTGCGTACAAATGTCACTTCCGAGCGTGTGCCCCAACTGAGATCACGGACGAATTGCGGAGTAAGCCGTTTGCCGTAATAGCGTGGCTCCGCTTTGTCGCCGAGAAGATCCTCCACGATATTTTTCACTTTCAGGAAACACCATATTTCGTAAAGCAGCGAGATATCTTTGGTTTCCAGTTTGTTGATACCTTCTTCCAGTTCATACCCGCATAGCAATTCTATCCATTTCTGATAAATAGTGCGATAACCGTTAGCGCGTTTCATTACCAGGGAATCCTGGACGAATCCCCGGAAGCGTCCGATATTTCGGAAGAAGGGATGTCTGACCATACGCTGCAGGTTCTCTTCCATTTCGCGCAACTCATCCTCGATGCGTGCGGAACGGCGTGAGGTGTTGCGTATATGCTGACTGACGACAAGAAAACGGCTCAGCAGTTCGTTCATGACGAATTTCAGGAACCGGTTTTCCACCGTATCATCGGTATGGGTGAGTTGTGTCGTACGGTAGAGGTGGTTGGGCTCGTCGGAGAAACGTATATATTCGTTTTCTATGTCCGGCGTAAGAACGCGGAGCCTTTCCGCCCTTTCGTAGAAGACTTCGGCGTGCAAACGTCTGCGCGGAGCGTTGATAATATGCCGGCAGGCGGTGATGATGTCCGAATAGCAGGAGCGGAATATCTGCCACCAGATGAGGTCAGTTGATTCGCCTGCCTGTGTGCGGAAGTTGAGATAAGTCTCGCGCATGAACGCAAAAGAGAGCATACTGTATTCGCGCTCGATGTCGCGGATGATGCTCTTCATGTCGGAACGGTAGTCCATCTTGTAACTCAGCACTTCGGTCGTGAAACGCAGAGAGTGTTGCCTGCCGTTTTTGTCGTATTGCAGACAGATATCCGTTTTGCCGACCTGGTTGCCGAAACTGACAGCCCCGTACAACATGTTACCGTCCGCGCTAAGCGACTGCTCTTTCGGCGAGTTGGAGAACCATAGTCTGAGGTTGCTGATACCTTCTTTGGCTTTAATCAGTGTCGGGTATGAGGTGTTTTCAAAGAAAACGGCTTCGCGAGTGATGCTTCCTGTATGTTCTTCCCCGTCGAAGAAGAAACGCACATCCGCCTGGGTGGTGGCAAACTCCGCTTTCAGACGGTTGTCATCCGCGTCTGCACGCAGATTCTCCATAGCCCGGCTGATACATCTTGCCGTAGCTGCACAGGAGAAACAAATGCGCACATCGTCATTCGCCACCTCAAAACTATTCAGGTTGCCGGATGCCATGCGGATTAGTTCCAGTAGGATACAAAATGTTCGCGTACAAGCGTGCTGTACATGCGGTTGATTTTCTTTTCCGTTTCAGAATCGGGGCCGATATACTGTTGCACGATAGCCCGCAGACAATTGAGCAGATTGGTATTGTGTTCGCCTTCTGCCAGGATATTGCCTTTGATGCCGGCTTTGTCCAGACGCTCGTCTTTCTCGTCCACCGCAAGACTGTTGTCGTCGCCTTCGATGCGCGAAAGGATTTTCATGAGCGTAAACTGGTCCAGTGCCGTTTCCAGACTGAATATGTCTTTGGCAATCTCTTTGCATGCAGCCACATACAGCATGGCTTCATTGGCCGCGCGGTAGCCCAATTTGAACGGAGTGCCGTCCAATAAAGCATTGACGGCTTTGAGGTAGTCAATAACCTTTTGGCTGTCAATCTCTCCCTGTACCTCCTGTGCTTTCTGAGGACGGTTGACCAGTAAATCGTTATAATCGGTCAAAAGGGGCGTCAGTTCGGTTTTCCCCTCTTTGAAGTCATCAAAATTAACCTCATTCATCTCTATTGACATAGCGCGGTCAAGCACTTTGCGGGAGAAAGAGAACGTCGTTTCATCCATATTGACGGTGCCCATCACCATCAGGTTCGGCGGCAGCGTAAGACCTTTCTCATAGAATTGCTCTGCCAATTTATCTTTATCTATAGGGTCTGGAATACCAAATAATTCAATAAGCATTGCTTTACCAACATCCTCTTTGAAATCCTTGAACGGACGGATAATCGGGTCGGTGGTATAGTTGCCGGCTTCGTCAAACGCCCGCGATTCGATAGCGCTCAGGAATTCGGCAAAATACTCTTCCACCGGCGCAAGGTTCATCTCGTCCAGACAGAGGAAATAGGGGGTATCTTTATCCTGCCATGCTTTGACGATAAAACGCACGAAATCCGTGAATACATAATGAGGTGTCGGGAGACTGGAAAGGTATCCGACTACATCCATCGAATTGTGCCAGTTGGGCTTGACCTGAATCAGTTCGAAGTTGTCAGGACGGTTATTATTCCAACGGTCTTCTTCGTTTTTATATTTTTGGCGTGTGGTAGCTTGCGCCAGTTTGCGCACAATACGGCTTTTGCCTGTGCCGGAGATACCAGCCAGCAGCATAAACGGCTTCGTCCGCAATGCCGTCAAATAGGGGAGATAAGAAGAATTATCTGCTGTAGAAGTAGAAAAAATGCTTTTCTTTGGTGTAATAGTTTTTGGAAGAGTTCTAAGAGTATGAGTATCTGACCATTCAACAAGCTCTCCGGGATTGTGAGGTCTGGAGGGAACCCAAACAAGAAATTTTGAGCGTCCTTCTTGTAACCAGTAAAATTCGCTGGTATGGGCAGTTATACTATCAATAACAGCCCTATTAGAACCTTTATTGTTTAGAATCTGACTGGTATTGAAAGGCTTATTTTCCTCAATTCCTTCAGCTAATGCTTGAATGAATGTGGGGGCGAATTCAAACTCATTACCATCAGGTGTCTTTGTGTATAGACGAATCTTAGAAGTGTCTATTTTAACGAAAACACATACTTCTTCACTCCTTACATACTTACATTCTGAATTCGGAGTGAGTTCGGATAACAACTTTGCCAAATGTTGAACTTCCATAATTTATTTAGAATTTGTGTTTATATAATCTACAATACTTAAAGCGACTCCTTTTGCTAATACACAAGGAACTCCATTGCCAATTGTTTTAAATGCATCTGTTAAAGATATATTAAGAGGCAATTCATATTCTTTAGGTAAGGATTGAATTGCAAGGGCTTCTGCCACTGAGATTCTTCTAGGCTTATATGGGTGAATATGTACCTCGTTATTGCCATATGCAGCAGTAGGTGAATATCTCCATCTGTGTAATCGCTTAAAGCACTTTTTCAGATCATCACCTTCATCTTTTGTAGTAAAGCGAGCAATGCCAGCCCTTGGTTGGAAATACATTGATGCATTAGGATGATTTGTAACATCATTTTTCTCCCACCAATATTCAACGGAAAGTTCTTTAATAATTCCTTCAGGAATAGGTGTTTTGGTATCTGGAGTATATGGTGATGTTTTGGGCCAAGGACATTGTTTCACTTCTTCCAATGAGTATTTTTGATATTTCTCCCATGGGAAATTTAGTAACTCACCGCCTTTAACTGGAATATTAAGTTGATGTATAATATCTTTATGAAAACCCACCAATATTATTCTATCTCTATCTTGTGGGGCTCCATACTCTATCGAATTTACCAATCGTTCTGTTAGATAATAACCTGCTTTTCGAAATTTTCTTTTGAGTTGTTCGAAGAATTCTCTATGTTTTGCTGTTCTGTAAAGACCTTTTACATTCTCAAACAAGAAGAAATCGGGTTGCGTTTTGCAAATAATTTCTGCATATGTGCCAGAAAGTTTGCCATTTTCTCCTTCTTTCCCTCTGTTCTTCCCTGCGACAGAAAAATCAGGACATGGAGGACCGCCAATTATGCCTGTAAGAGTCTCATTCTTGGAATTATCAATAAGTTTCTGTAACTCTGATAGTTTTTCTTTTTGCAGTAATGTAGTTATATCCTCAACGTGGTGACCATATTGAGGTTCTGGGATATTCATTTTTTGTCTAGAGTATCTGTATATGTCATTAAATGCTTGGTGAAACTCATTGACATATACAATTTGATAACACGGCTCCAGTTCAAAACCGAGATCAAGGAATCCGGCTCCAGAAAAGAAAGAAAATATATTTATGTTTTGCATATAATTATCAATAGTTCGTTAAAAATTTGACGTTATAAGTTATCGCTAAGCAGCCGCTTTAAGGCCAAATAGCAAGAGTTCTTTGAAATAGTGTTCTTTTTGCCTTGTATTTTTATTCAAGTTCGGTGTTTTCCCGAACTTG